>Ga0210383_10000626_pt1 | contig 32235 bp, 21 predicted proteins | sample IncBWC14OmetaG_FD_160072 | JGI IMG/M metagenome (GOLD analysis project Ga0210383, IMG submission 160072) | Forest soil microbial communities from Barre Woods Harvard Forest LTER site, Petersham, Massachusetts, United States - Inc-BW-C-14-O ... | reverse complement strand
CCAAGGTGGCATCGATGTTGCCGTTACAACTGCTGCAGATGCCGGCCCCCAAATTTATCATCCCTTCTCCCGCCCCTTCATCAATCCCAACGTGGGGAAAAACATTGGCGGGAGCATTGGTGCCATATCCCGGCTCCAGGCCAAGCGTGGTGGGATCATTCTTGCCCAGGGATGGTGGCTTGTATTTGTCGAGCTCACGGCTTGCGGCCACGCGAAACTCGTTGATCGCCGTCGGGCTTACCGTATACAGATCCGACACTTGGCCGGTCAGATTATCGGTTTTGCCTACTTCGTATGCCGTAGCGTCGCTCGGATAAAGCGGATCCGCCGGGACATAGGACGTCGTCGTGGGAAAGTAGTTGAAGCTAAACGCGAGTCTTTGTTTCCCGGAAATATTGTAATCGACCTTGCCCGTGTACCATGTGTCTGTATCCGGACTGCTCCCGTTGAATACGTAATTGTTAATGATGGGGCAGGTTTGCGGAGTAGTTACCGATACGTTCACTGGGCCGGGGCATCCGGCGACCCATCCCGGGGCGGATGCAGCCGGGAAGTAGCTCTGAAGCTTCAATGCCACAGCATCTGGAGTTGCCAGCAGTTGGCCTGTGGCGGGATTAAAGGCCGTACCTGTCGCGCCTGAAATCCCGAAAAAATCCCCCGCTTCCATGGCGGCGGTCGGGTAAGTATAAAGTCCAGAAGCTGGTGAAGACGAGGGGTTGCGCTGGTAGAGGAAGAAGAAGAACAGCTTATTCTTTAGGATCGGGCCGCCGACGCTACCGCCGTAGGTGTTCCAGTGTTCCACCGACTTGATATCCGGCTCAGGATCTAAATAATTTCTGGAGTTGAAGACGGTGTTCTGAACGTAATCATACAAGCTGCCATGCCATCGGTTGGTTCCGCTTTTGGTGATCACATTGACCGAAGTCAAACCGCCGCCGTATTCCGGGGGTGCGTTGGCGGAATTGATGCTGACCTCTTCAATCGCGTCCACCGGCATATAGAAGTTGCTGCCGTTGAAATCCCTAGGGGCAGTGGCGGGGCCGCCGTCGGACAGAAACATTATGTTGTAGCCCTGCGTGCCGTTGGCCCCGGCAGTCTGGCTGTTGGCTTCGCCCGCGCCGCCTGCACCGACGTTCACGCCAGGGATGAGCTGAATCATCTCGGCGCGCCAGTCGGTGCCCGTTATCGGCGCGGATTCAATCGCGTGGGTATTGAGGTCCACGCGCTGGTCTGAGGTCTCAGTTTCCACCAACGGGGTCTCCGCCGTTACCACGAGTTGCTCACTGACATTGCCCACTTGCAGCGTAGCGTCCACCGCGATGGTCTGGATCTGCAGGGTCAGGCCTTTGCGTACGAATTCCTTGAATCCGGCTTTGGAGAATGTGACCATGTACTCGCCGGTTGGAACCGAAGGCACATCGTAGATGCCGTCCGAATTCGTGGCCGAGACGATGCTCACGCCTGTCTGTACGTTGAGAATTATGACCTTGACGCCCCCGACGAGCGCTCCCGTTGCGTCCTGAACAATTCCCCGGATCTCTCCAGTATTTGCGTTCTGTCCGAGAGAAAACGTAGCGCTTAAGCCGGCGACCAACAGTACAAAAACGCGCCCAAAGTGGCGAACCGTACCGAGCCTCATCGTGGAGCCTCCTAAAGTTAACCCCCGCCGGAGCAGCGCCCGAAGTCATCTTGGATCTATCGGCGCTACCGCACTTCCGATCAGGAGCACCTAATGCAAACACACTACCGAAGCGGAATCGTATCCTCCTGCGACCATCCGCGAATCCGCCAAAAGTAGGATCAAGCAGAAAAGTATTTATCTTGACAACAGGGTGTGGCTTGTGACGATGGGCTACTCCAGGTGTATGAGCCCTCGGTGGAGAGCGGTTACCACAGCTTCCGTGCGGTCGCTGACATTCAGCCGCAGAAGAATCGCACTCACATGGCACTTCACTGTGGCCTCTGTGATGCCTAACGTAGAAGCGATATCTTTGTTGCTTTTTCCGCTTGCGAGCAGAGTGAGCACTTCTTGTTCCCTTGCGCTGAGTTCAGAATCGGGCATGCGCGATGCCAAGGCTCGGGCAACCGGAGGTGGCAAGAAGCGCCCGCCGGTATGCACGCGCTGCAAGGCCTCCACCAGTGTTTGATAGGGCATCCCTTTGATGACGTAGCCTTGGGCTCCCGCCTCCAGGGCCCGGTGAATATCGGCATCCCCCTCGTAAGTGGTCAGCACCACAAATCGGGCTCGTGGGTGAGTTTCGCGAATCGAACGAATTGAATCCACTCCGCTCATTCCCGGCAGTCGCAGATCCATCAAGGTGACGTCCGGCTTGTGCTTGAAGAACAGCGTGACAGCTTCTTCTCCGGTGCCGGCTTGGGCGACAACCGTCATGTCCGCTCGTGCGTTCACAATCGAAGCGACACCCACACGCATCAGCGGATGATCATCCACAACCATTACCTTGATCTTCTCGCCGACTTTGTCACCGTTGACCGTGCTCATATTTGCGAGACCCCATTTCCCGTGGCGGATGGCTTGCGAGGAACGGATAATGTCAGCTTCGTTCCAGCGCCAGATCCGCTATTCAAGGTGAGCACTCCACCAATCCGTTTTGCGCGTTCTCGAATGCCGACAAGTCCGTAGTGCCCGTTAGGCTGCGACGATACTACTTCCGGATCGAAGCCACATCCGTCGTCACGCACCTGCACACGAAAATCCCTCTTCTCGAAACTAATGTCTACGTGCACCTTGTTAGGTTGTCCGTGACGAATCGCATTGTGCAGGGCTTCCCTCACGACCATGAGCAATTCGTGAGCCGTAGATTGGTCCAGATCAAACGGTCTTCCCGACACTCGATACTCCACCGGCACTCCAAACTCATGGCTGACCTGGTGGGCCATAGTGCCAAGTATCGGGCCAATCGCAGTAGCGGAACCATCGGCGTGGCGGAGATCCCATACCGCTTCTCTGGCCTCGTTGATGGTGGTGCGCAACTGTGTGCGTACGCAGCTCAATAAATCTTCCTTGGCGGAGGGTTCGCTGTCGTCAAGGCTGGAGTGAGCCTCCAGCAAGGCGGAAACTCCCGCGCAACCTTGAATGAGCGTGTCGTGCATTTCCCGCGCCAGTCGATTCCGTTCGTTCAATACTGCCTGAAAGCGCGAGTGCACCTGACGCATTTGGAATCGATAGCCTCCCCAGACACCGGCCGCAAGTAGTAACACACAACAGCCCAGGAACCAGGAAGTACGATAGAAGTGTGGTCTTTGAACAATTTCGACAGCGGCTTCCGCGATCTGCTGCGGATCGCTCATCTCGAACGCCTCCACGCGGAACTGATAACTTCCTGATGGAAGGTTCGTGTAATAAGCCGCGGGGCTCGCCGACGCATCCGTCCAACTCTTGTCAAAGCCCTCCAACATGTATCGAAACCTCACACGCTCTTGTGAGCGAAGCTGGATGACGTTGTAATGAACTTCGATTTTGGCATTGTCCGGGTTGAGTGAAATTTTGTTCAGGTCGGGCACGCGAAGACCATCTGCCAGCACAGAATCAATCACTACCGGCGCTGGACCTTTCGGCGGAGCGGAATTCAAGGAAACGCGGACCGGTCCCTTATTGCTGGCAAACCAAACCTCGCCTTGCGAAGTTACAACTCCACCTGGCTTCTCCGCTCCGTACATCTGGGTTGTTTCCAAACCGTCGGAGATGCCGTAGAGAGTCAAAGAAAGCGGATGCACCGGGTCTTCCGCGATGACGTCCAGTTCTCGGCGACTGATCACGGAAATACCATTGGGGCCGCTGATCCAGAAGTTTCCGGCTCTGTCTTCGACGAGTTCGTAGATGCTATTGCTGGCGAGCCCCTGCGCGGTTGTAAAGTGCGTTAGTTTTCCAAGTCGCCAACGGTAAAGCCCTCCCGTACGGGTCCCGAACCACAATCCGCCGTCGGAGTCTTCATGAATCGCCCAGACCTTTTCTTGTTGCAGTGCTTCGGTGACCGCGTCTTTGGTGAAGCGACCGCCTTCCCAATGGCTAATCCCACGGTCAGTTCCAACCCATATGCCTCCGTTGTGATCTTCCGCCAGGCTTCGAGTACTGAAATAACACAGCCCGTCACGCTCCTGGTAACTGGTAAAGCGGCTGTCTTGCCAATGGCTTACTCCCTCATCGGTCGCCACCCATATGCTTCCGTCCTTGCTCTGCAGAAAGGCACGCACAAAATTGTTGACCAAACCATCCTTCACCATATAGTGGGTCAACTTGGTGCCTGCCTGGCGGAACACGCCCCGGCCTTCGGTTCCGATCCACAGCGCACCTTCATTGTCACGAAAGACATTTCGGATGCGGACGCCGCTGATTCCTGGTATGCGGACGCGGGTTGCTTTGCCATCACGGAATAGAAACAGATTGGCTGCTGCGATCCAAAGATCGCCGTTACGGTCTCCGTACACGGTTTCCGCGTCGTAGTCACCTGCGTCCGGCAGGGTCACGGTTTGGACAGGTGTTTTGCTCAGCCTCAACATCCCAGCCTGGGTTCCGACCCAGATGTTGCTCTCGACATCTTCAAACAGGTTCAGTGCGGTGTTGCTGGGCAGATCTTCCGGGGCAGTCATCTGGGAAAATCCGTGGTTCCGGTATTTGTAGATTCCATGCCCAATGGTGCCAATCCAGAGAGTGCCGTCGGAAGTTTCTTTAAGAAACCGGACGGTACCGCTTGTTTCATTAACCTTCTGGAAAGAATCCGCACCCGAAGTCATGTTATAAAGACCGCCGATAGTGCCGACCCAAATAGTTCCGTCACTGGTTTCGGTTATGGACTTAACCCGATTCTGACTTCCTTGACCTGACAGCCGATATTCACGGAAGGTATTTCCACTCAGACAGAACAATTTTGACCCACCCGCCCAAAGGCGTCCCGCGTGGTCTTCGTGAATAGCGTGGACGGCAACCGATGGCACTCGGTCGCGATTGTCTACGCGCACAATCCGGTCCGCCGAGAATTGAAAGAGGCCATCGTCGGTGCCGATCCATATTTTGCTCTTGCTGTCCTGGTAAACGGTTCGCACAAAGTCATTGAGCAAGCCGTCCTTTCGAGAGAAAGATCGAAACACACCGTTCCTATAGCGGATCAGTCCACCACCTTCAGTTGCAATCCACAGAGCGTCGTCGCTTGTGACGGTCAAGGCAAAGACGTTGTTATCAGTAAAAGCGGCCGTGTTATCACGATCAAATAGAACCATCCGGCCGCCATCGAAACGCAGCAGGCCACCCGTCGTTCCGATCCATAGATATCTGTCTTTGGTCTGCGCAAATGCCTGAACGGTTTCCTCGGGAAGACCGTCCTGCATCTGCCAAGTCCGCGAGGTGTAGTTGATCGGAGGGTCGCTAAGCGCGGAAGCACTTGCACACAGCACGCAAAAGCCCAGCGCTGAACTCATGATCCGAGTGAAATGCATGGCCTACGTTCCCGCTCTTCCGCGAATCGCATTATAGCGCCCGATCATCTGCACGGGCGACAAAGCCTGACATCGGCTTACAGGCGATGGAGATGGATATAGATATAGATATAGATTAGGTCAGCGGGGGACAGCGTCTCGACCGATTCAGCTCCGCAAGACCATAACAATGCCGTTAGCGTACATTGATGTGGCGGACGCTGGCGGACCGTCAAGCAGATTGCGTCTTTTGAAGACTGCCGTGAGGCGAAACCGATCGGAATCTAAGTGCAAACGATAATGCAGGTCGCAACTATCGGAGCCCGGCCTGTCCCGCGGCGGCGCTGGGGTATTGCCTTCCTGCTCGGATTCGGGGTGTTGGTAAACTACTTTGACCGGGTGAATCTCTCAGTCTCGCAAGCAGCTCTGCAAAGTGCGTTCGGCATCTCCACTGTGACTTTCGGATACTTGTTGAGCGCCTATAGTTGGACCTACGCAGCGTTCCAACTTCCGTCGGGCATCATCCTCGATCGGTTCGGAGTGAAGCTGGTCGGCCGCTTCGGTACACTCTTGTGGAGCGTCGCTTCGTTCGCGGCGGCGATTTCGACGGGACTTGCGGGCTTCTTCGGAGCGCGCCTTCTGCTGGGAGTAGGCGAAGCCCCCACGTTTCCGGCGAATGCCAAGGCGATCGGCTATTGGTTTCCCGCGCAAGAGCGGAGTTTGGCGACAGCGATTTTCGATTCCGCTGCCAAGCTTGCCTCCGCCCTTGGAGTCCCGGCCATCGGGCTGGTCTTGCTGTACTTCGGATGGCGATGGAGTTTCGCCGCGACCGGATTGATCAGCCTGCTCTACTTTATTCTTTTCTACTGCTTTTACCGGAATCCCAGCGAGGATCAATCGCTCTCCGTTGCCGAACGCGATTTTATCCTCCAGGGCGGAGCGCAGCCCGAGGATCGAGGCAGAGCTGCGAAGGGCGCGCCGCTCAAATATTTGCTGAGGCAGCGAAAAGTTTGGGGGCTGGTGCTAGGTTTCGCGTCCTACAACTACACCTTCTATCTCTTGCTGACATGGCTGCCTTCGTATCTCTCGTCAGCCCATCACATCGATTTGCTGCATTCAGTTTTGTACACCAGCGTGCCCTGGCTGTTTGCAACGTTCACCGACATTGTCATGGGAGGCTGGCTGGTCGACAAACTAATCCAGCACGGCCGCGACCCGTCGTTCGTCAGGCAAGCAATCCTCGTCGGGGGCACCACGCTCGGCCTCGGGATGCTTGGAGCAGCCTACGCGCACAGCATCGTCATGGCTCTGCTGTGGATTAGTCTGGCGATCGGCGGTTTGTCCGCAGCGTCGCCTGTGGGATGGTCGATTCCGTCGCTCATAGCGCCGCGAGAGAGCGTCGGAACGCTCGGAGGAATCCTGAATTTTGGCAATCAACTTTCGGCGATTGCGGCGCCAATCGCAACCGGCTACGTCGTGCAAGCCACGCATTCGTTCTTCCTGGCCTTCGGCGCGGCAGCCGCCTTCTTGTTGGTCGGGGTCGTCGCCTACGTCTTTTTGCTCGGCCGGATCGAAACCATTCCCGAGCCATAATGAGTCATGACGAGTTGAGGATGCAGAATGAAGGCGCTTCTACTTTCAAAGTACCGTCATCTTGAAATCGCGGAAGTGCCGACACCCAGACCAGGCCCAGATGAGGTCCTCGTGCGAGTTGCGGCCTGCGGAATTTGCGGCAGTGACGTGCATGGGTACGATGGATCCTCGGGCCGCCGCATACCGCCCCTTGTTATGGGGCACGAGGCAGCGGGATCGGTCGCCGCCCTGGGCGCCGGGGTTACGGATTTGACCGAGGGCGACCGCGTGGTTTTCGATTCCACCATCTTCTGCGGCATGTGCTCGTTTTGCTTGCAGGGCGAAATCAATCTTTGCGACAAGCGCAAGGTGTTGGGCGTTTCCTGCGCAGACTACTGCTGTGCTGGTGCCTTTGCCGAGTTCGTCGCCGTGCCGCGGCATGTTGTTCACCGTCTTCCGGAGAATTTGTCTTTCTCTGATGCTGCGATGCTCGAAGCCGTGTCGGTAGCACTGCATGCGGTTTCGCTTTCAAACATCGTTGCCGGAGAAGCAGCGCTCGTGCTCGGCGCCGGAATGATCGGACTGCTAACCGTGCAAGCGCTCCGGGTCGCGGGTTGCTCCACCGTTTATGTCGCCGATGTGGACGCTTCGCGGCTAAAGCTCGCCGACAGCCTGGGAGCGGAGCCTTTGCTGGCAAGGGGAAAAGATCTTGTTTCGCAGGTTGCCGCGTTTACCGAAGGAAAAGGCGTCGATGTGGCCGTCGAAGCAGTCGGACTCGATGAAACAGTTCGCACCGCGATAGACTGCGTCGGCAAGGGAGGCAGAGTCACCCTGGTTGGCAACGTCTCACCTGAGGTGGCCTTGCCTTTGCAAAAAGTGGTCACGCGCCAGATACGGCTGCAGGGGTCTTGCGCTTCTGCCGGAGAATATCCACAAGCCATCGACTTGGTTGCCAGTGGGAAAATACAGGTCAAACCGCTGATCACTGCGGTCGCGCCACTCGAAGAAGGGCCACAATGGTTCGAGCGTTTGTATTCCCGCGAACCGAACCTGCTAAAGGTGATCCTCACTCCCGGCAAAGTTGAAACGGGCGGTTGATTCCAGTTCAAATTACTCTGGTTCGAATTACTCTGGTTCAAAATTATTTATGAGCGCCGAACTTTTCGATCTGACAGGACAAGTTGCAATCGTCACCGGCTCGAGCCGAGGACTGGGACAACATATGGCCTGCGCGCTGGCGAAGGCTGGAGCGGACCTCGTAATAACCAGCCGCGACTCAAGCCACCTGTCCGCTTCCGAAGCTGCGATCAAAGCCGCTGGTCGCCGCGCCCTTTCACTCGCACTCGACGTGCGCGACCTGGAGAGCATCAAGCGTATGGTGGCTGCGGCGCAGGCCTTCTACGGGCGGCTCGATATTCTGGTGAACAACGCCGGCTGCAACGTCCGCAAACCTGCGCTAGATGTCACTTGGGACGACTGGAACCTGATACTCGATACCAACCTCCGCGGAAGCTTCTTCGTCGCTCAGGAAGTCGCGCGCCACATGATTCCGCGGTGTTATGGGCGGATCATTAACATCGGGTCGGTGACCAGCGTCGCGGGTTATGCGGGCCTCGGTCCCTACGGCGCCAGTCGCGGGGGCATCCGCCAGTTGACCATGAGCCTGGCCGATGATTGGGGTAAGCACGGTATTACCGTGAATTGTCTGGCGCCGGGCTGGTTCCATACCGACCAGAACAGAGTACTGTACGAGAATAAAGAATGGGTGAAGTATCTCCGCGACAGGATTCCGGTGAAACGGCCGGGAGAGCTTAGCGATCTCGATGCGGCTGTGGTTTTCCTGGCAGCGGAGTCCAGTCGCTATGTCACCGGGCAAACTCTGCTGGTCGACGGCGGCATCTCAACCGGCGCAACCAAAGCGGTGTTGGAACAAAAGTAGACTCCAAACCGCGTCGCGATTTAATGCGTGACCGTCACTTCGTACCAGGTCGTGACGGGCTTGCCTAATGGAATCTCCCATCCTTCCTTTTTCTTCTCTGCGGAGATCGCGCCACCCATGGGCTGACCCGAACCGTCCAGCGGTTGCGCGGAAACAGCTTTGGCGCGATCCAGACTCCGCAGCGTGATACGTCCAACAACGGGCTCAATTAGCGTAGGCGATCCGCCCCATTCGGAAAGGTTGCTGCGCCGGTCGTTCCACCGCATTCCACTGTTTTCTACGCGCGAGCCGAGCGTCAACAGCAACCTGGAAGCGCCAGAAATCGGTTCCATCTCAAGAGACGTAATGGCAATCGTGCAGAATCTGTTCTCCACCTCCGCCGACAGATTGCTGACCGACTTGCTGTTCGCCTTCACAAATCCAATCAGTGCTTGAGACCGCGGAGTGTCCACCGTCACTAGTCCGGTCATCGCCGACGAGTTGTACCACGCCAACTGGTTCGTATCGGAGAGAATTGGATTCGCGACCTTGAGTGGCATAAGAGTTGGAACCGACGTGCCGTCAAATGAAAATATCCGCGAGCCATGCTCCAGTGGAACAGCCAGCGGGAATCCTGGCGTGAAGTAGGGACGATCCGTCGCCGGCAGCAGCAGTGCGCTGTCGAAGACTTGATCGTGCGTGTAGGAGCGCTCGACGGTAGACTTGGCGGCGCTCACATCTCCGCGCAAAAACATCAGAGCTCCGGCGGCAAGCTGCGGCATTTTGACCGGATCCAGAGAAATGTCAAACGCGTCTCCCACATAAGGCTTCCAGTCGGCCGATGACTTTGGCTCGAAGGTGTACCAAATAATGGCGTCCCAATCCTGGAAGTCACCGTAAGCAGCCAGAATCGGAATGCCCTCGCTAGCCCAATCATTGGGAAATGGATTGTTCACTTCGCTGACGGTGTAGGGTTTGCCCGTAACAGCTGTCCGCGACAGCTCAACAACGGTCGAATTGTACGGGTCATTCACCATGGGCGCTTTGATTTTGTTCTCCCAGTCGTGCTGCCAGTAAGTGTGGCCATCATTCGTGTCAAACGATGCAGTCGCCAGCAGTAAGGGATATCCACTGCTGGTGTGCCCGTGATCGGCAGTGGTCATAATCAGCGATTTCACGCCGAGCGTTTTCGTCAGATAGTCGCGCATGTCTTCCCAATAACCGCGCTGGGTGTCGAGGAAGAACCTCGACTCGGCATAAAATCGATCCTTTGGAGCTGTCTCGATCTGGTTCCTGCCCTGCAAGAGCGGGACTGGATCATCCCCCGCGACTCCGGCGATTTCTCTCAACTTCTTCAGTTCTTCAGCGCTAAGGTTCTTTTTGAGCCAGGCATTGTACAGATCGGCAAGTTCGTGATCGTAGTATGGCGTGGGCCCATGTGCGCCGACCCAAAGCGCGTTTTCGTTATTGATTTCGACCATGGCAACGGCAGGATCGTTGCGATATTCCGATTTTGTGTAGGGATTCGAATGAGCTAGCAGTTCTCTGGCGTACTCTTTCTGCAGTTCGATGATCCGGGGATCGTAAAGGCTGATTCCTTTCGCGCCCTCTCGGATTTTCTGATAATCCTGCACCCCGTCGCCGGCTTTGAATGGGCGGCCTACCAGGAGATTGAAGTTGATATAGATTCCGCGCTTCTCTAGCTCAGCGATGAAAAAATCCTCGCGGTCAAACGCCTCGGCGTCAAGAGCGCGGGTGTCATCGCGTCTTCCGTCAATCAACCCTCTTGGCGTAGGCAGATCGAGAAATTGGAGCCGCACACAATTCACTCCAAACCGAGCCAATGTCGCCGCCCAAAGCGCAGCATCCTCTTTGGACGGAACCATCACTGAGCCCTTGCTCCAGTCGGTGATATTCACTCCCCAGAAACGGATGCGCTTTCCATCTTCAGTCGCAAGATGCGCGCCCTGAGCCCGAACGAAGCCATGTTTCCCCGCAGGTGCATCAAGAAGAAACGAGACATCCACTGGCGAGGGCGCTAGCAACGCTTTGCGATGGTCAATCGTAAACCGCTGCAGGGCAGGATCTGTTTGAGCCTGAATTCCAGATGCGAAGAGCAACGGCCACACGGCAAACAGATGGACGCAAAGAAGACTATTCCTCATGGAGAAATTCATATGACTGAAAGAATCACCAGCCACTCTGATCGAACACGATATTTTCTACACAGACTCCGCTGGTGCGGCCATAATCTCGAAATCCACCTGCCGCTTGCCGAGAACGGGATGCGACGCGGTCAGCCGCACCCTCCCTGCCTGTTCTTTCGCTCGCAGCCACACAGCACCGGTTCCACCTACTAACGCAAAAGGATTGTCGCCGATAATTTCGGCGGGACCATCAATCTCCAATCGGATGGCGCCGCTGGCCAAGGACCGTACTGCTCCGAATTCATCAGTAACGCGCAAGACGACACGCGTCATATCTGCGCCATCCGCCAGCAGTGTGTTGTCATCCGGCAAAACCGAGAACTGCTGATCAATCCCTTTGCCCGAGTAACGCTTTACGATCACTTGCTTGCCGCGAATGTAGCCCTCGATCCGTAGATCTCCCCAGGCGTGGTGGAAGGGCTGCAAGTGAACAACGAAAGGTGGATGGAGCAGGTTGCCAAACTCGGTCCGGTCGGGATCGGCCTCGGCTATCAGGTTGTCATCGACATAAAACTTCAGATGTTCGCAATTGGAGCAGACCACCGCTTTGCTGAATCCTATCGATTCGTCCCCAGGCGCCCAGCGGAACGCGGGTTCAACCACGATTTCCTCCTCCGGGTCGCACTGCGATTTATAGAAGCCTGCGGCGGGCTTGGGCTCACGAAAAATGTCGGCTACTCCGTGGTAACAAATCCGGTCGCCCGAACCGAAATCGTAATGCGTGTTGTAATCGAACGCGCACCAGCCCAGACCGCCCGCATACTGCGGATTCGACGCCAACTGGTTGTGCACTCGCGCATGTCTCAGCGTGTGCTCGGTGAGCCTTTCGGTATTGTCGAAGCTCTTGGTTGGAAAGGTATGCCCAATGAATTCCGTGTTCAAGTACAGAGGGTGGTTAGGCTTTCTAAGCGGAAAGCCGAAATCGTTGATCGTAAACACATCTTCGAGAAGTTCCGATTGCTCGAAGTTGCGTATGCCTCCGGTTTGCCGCGTCGGGTCCAGTCGATGAGCGAGCGCATTGGTTCGCGTGTAGAAGTCGTGATCGTCGTCGGATTCGTTGATGCGCACTCCCCAAAGAATGATCGAAGGGTGATTCCAATCGCGGCGAATCATGCGGCGTACATTGTCCACGGAGATATCCTTCCAGGCTGCGTCGCCAATGTGCTGCCAACCCGGAATTTCCTCCAGGACCAGAAGGCCGAGTTCGTCGCATGCATCCAGAAAATGCCGCGACTGAGGATAGTGCGAGGTGCGCACAATGTTGCATTTGAAATTCTTGCGAAGGATCTGTGCATCGCGCTTCTGCGCGCGTCCAGCCATAGCCTGACCTACAAAGGGAAAGGTTTGATGACGGTCGAGCCCGCGCAACTTGATTACCTTGCCGTTCAGCTCGAAACCGTGTCCAGTGAATCGGGCCTCACGAAAACCGATGGTGCGGAAATCCTCATCCACCAGACGCGCTCCATTCAACAAACGAACCCGGACCGTATATAGTTTGGGCCGCGTCAAATCCCAGAGCACAATAGGCCCAAGTTTTTCCAGTCGCGCGGTATACGTCACCGGTTCGCTCGAGGCTTCGGCCGGCCCAACCTGTTGCGTGCCCGTAGCAAGGACGCGGTCGCCGTCGTGCAGCGTGACCTCAAGCGACAGCGTTTCACCCGAGGGCTCCAAATGCCGCAGGAAGCAATCCACTGCAACGCTTGGATTTGCACTGAGCACATCTTGCGGTTTGGCAAAAATGTTTTCAATGAAAGTTGCGGGAACCACACGCAGTGCGACTTCGCGATAAATCCCGCCGAAAGTGAGATAGTCGATCTGATGCCCGAAAGGCGGAATGTCACTCCGTTCGGTGGAATCAACCTCGACGGCCAGCACGTTGTCAGAATCAAAGTCGAGATGCGGTGTCAGCTCAAAAGAGAAGGGTGTATACCCTCCCTTGTACTCTCCCAGTCGAACTCCATTCAGCCAGACCGTCGAAGCCGTCATCACTCCTTCGAAATCTACGAAGACGCGTCGATCGCGCACCCCCGGGGGGAGTTTGAAATGCCGGCGATAGACCGACACGAATTCGTAGTCTTTGTCGTCAAAGCTGTGCCACGGCAGGCGAACGTTCGTGTGAGGAATCACGACCCGCTCAAAATTAGAATCGTCGAAGTCTTTGCCGCGTGCCTCTGGAATGGCAGATCGGCTAAAGCGCCAATTCCGGTTCATCGGAAGCACAAGCCGCCCGACCGCTGCGGGCGCCGAAGACGGGCCGGAGGTTTTTGCGAACGCGTGCTGCGCCAGCATTCCGGCGATCAGCGTGCTGGTTGTCTTTATGAAATCTCGTCTTTGCATGATGGAAACAATTGGAAGTCGAAGCCGCGCATCCTCTCAACCGTGTTCACCCTTTTACCACGTTGCGGGAACACCGATGTTGGGCATTTAGTCAAAGCTGGCGATTGTAAGCCATGACATGTAACGTCCGCCTCCCCCATTAGTAGGAGCGTTCCGCTTTTCTAAGATCGACCTCCGCGCGCACGCGAGATGTGATAGCTTTCGCTGAGTCAAAGCGAGCGCCAGAGCATGGGTATGGATCGACGAACTTTCGTTCAAACCGTTGCGGGAACCGTAGTGGGCGCGTGCGGGCTGGCTCAGGGCTCCGCCTTGCTCAAAGAAGAGTCGACATCGGCGACGAACAACGGAGAAGCAACCGATGTGCCCTTCAAGCTTTCGGTCATGCTGTGGACCGTCTTCACTGATCTCCCTTTCGAGCAGCGTTTGGAAAAAGTGGCGCAAGCTGGATATAAGAATGTGGAGCTGGTAGGTGAATACGACCGCTGGACAGAAGCAGATTTCAGCCGAGCCAATGCCAAGCGCAAAGAACTCGGCATCAACTTCGACTGCACCGCCGGGCTGAAGCACGGCGTAAGCGTGCCCGACCACCGGCAGCCGCTGCTCGACGAACTGCGGCACGCGCTGCCCATCATGGAGAAAATCGATTGCCCCAACATGATTTTGCTCTCCGGCAACCGCGTCCCTGGATTATCTCGCGATGTCCAGCATCACTGCTGTATCGACACACTGAAAGCCGCCGCCGCTCTCGTACAAGGTAAGTCGATCAATGGCCAGCCGGTGCGGCTGCTGCTGGAAACCATCGATCCCGAAGAAAACCCGCAGTATTTCTTGACCGAGATCGCCGAGGCATTAGAGATTGTTCAAGAGACTGCTCACCCGCAAGTGCGGTTACTCTACGACTTCTACCACGAACAGATTGCCGCCGGAAATCTCATCGAAAAACTCGAGAAAAGCCTCCCGTATCTTGGGCTCGTCCACATCGCGGACGTTCCCGGCCGTCATGAGCCTGGAACGGGCGAGATCAACTACCAGAACATTTTCCGCAAACTGGCGGAACTAAATTACACCGGAGTGGCTGCAATGGAGTTTCATCCGAGCGGCGACCCGGTCACACAGTTGCGCGCCGCGCGCAACATGGCTCTGCAGGCCGGAGTGAGGCGTCAAAGAGAGAACCCCTCCTCTTGATTCGCGTGCGGAACTGGCTTCCAGAATCGGAGAGATGGCGGAACCGCAAACTACAAGTCTCGGATATAGAGCCCGGCGCCTTATCCTTCTACTACTTCTTCTTGCCGGTTCTGCCTTTGCCCAGAACGCGCCGATCTTACTCTGGCCAAACGGCGCTCCGGGTTCAGAAGGCAAGACCGCCGGCGAAGCCGTGCGAGTCACTGAAAATGACGAGCACATTGTATCCTCCGTTCATCGTCCGTCCATCACTCCGTTTCTCCCTTCAAAAGAAAACGCCACTGCAGCCGCAGTCATCATCGCCCCAGGCGGCGGCCACCGTGAACTATGGATGGACCACGAAGGCTACAATGTCGCTCGCTGGCTCAGCCAGCATGGCGTAGCCGCTTTCGTATTGAAATATCGCCTGGCGCTCGACAACGGCTCGACCTACACAATCGAAGGATCCGCATTGTCCGACATCAAGCGGGCCGTTCGTCTGGTACGCAGCCGGGCACTGGAATGGGGAATTAATCCGGAGCACATCGGCGTGATGGGTTTTTCGGCGGGTGGAGAGCTCGCCGCGATGGCCAGCACTCGCTACGATGCAGGCGTCGCGGGTGCCGCAGACCCGATTGAAAGCGAGAGTTCGAAGCCAGCCTTCCAGGCGCTCCTCTATCCAGCCATTCCACATAATATGAGCCTGTCGAAACAGACTCCGCCCGCGTTTCTTGTCTGCGGAGAAGACGATCGGCCCGATATAGCAGAGGGTCTTCCACAACTATATCTTTCCCTCAAGCACGCCGGCGTATCGGCAGAGCTACATATTCTTGCGCGTACTGGACACGGCTTCGGAGTTCGGCCGGGCAACCGCCCTCCTGTTTCCGACTGGCCTCAGCTCTTCGTTGAGTGGTTGGATGTCCAGGGAATGTTGGAGCACAAATAACCACGCCCCCCGCGCTCGGATAGTGTCCCGTCAATCCGTCGCTGGGTTAATTCGGACGTCGTGCTTCTGACGTTTGCTCAAACCGGTGGTAGGGGTCGGGGAGACAGATAGTGGCACCCACGATTATAAGGGGAAGATGGGAATGCGGCTATCTTCTCCCTCAGCCCTCCCGCCCTTGTACCCCGATTGAATGTTCGATGCCATACACTCGTTCCCTTAGTATGTTGGCAGCTTCCCGGGCTTTCCTTTCCGAGGCCGCCACGAAGTCAGCAACGCAGTGTTAGGATACCGCCCTGCGCTCGTATCCCCTTGACAAACCTAACGATCGAAGACTAGAAGATTTAAAAGTCCCTCGACTCTCGGACAAACGCGGAGATCATTTCAATGCCCCAGTCGCGTAGAGATTTTTTCAAAACGGCAACCGTCGGCGCGGTCGGCGCTACCATCTTTGGGTTCGATCTTCAACCCGCCTACGCACAACTCAAAGAGTTAAAGATTGCACGCGCTGCTGAAACGCGCTCGACGTGTCCCTATTGCGCTGTGGGATGCGGCGTCCTCATCTACACCATCGGGGATCGGGCAAAGAACGTCACGCCGCAGGTGATCCACGTCGAGGGTGATCCTGATCATCCCACCAACCGCGGAACGCTGTGCCCCAAGGGCTCTTCGCTCGAGCAGGACATGCTCAACCCGCGGCGGCTCACCAAGCCGCAGGTACGGCGCCCAGGCGCGACGGACTGGCAGGACATTTCCTGGGACGACGCTTTGAATGAGATTGCGCACTGGACCAAGAAAACGCGCGATAACTCCTTCGTCGAGAAGGACGCGCAGGGCCGCACTGTGAATCGGTGCGAAGGTATCTCGTTCATCGGCGGCTGCACCGACACGAATGAATTCAATTTCTTGGCCGTTAAGGCCATGAGGGGGCTGGGCTTGGTTTATTTAGAAAACCAAGCCCGTGTTTGACACGGCCCCACGGTCTCAAGTTTGGGACCAACATTCGGACGCGGGGCCATGACCAATGGCTGGATCGACATCAAGAACACCGACATGATGTTGATCATGGGCGGCAATCCCGCCGAAAATCACCCCTGCGGCTTCAAGTGGGCGATGGAGGCGAAGCGCAACCGCAACGCCAAGTTGATCTCAGTTGACCCTCGATTCACGCGGACCTCTTCTACCGCTGACCTCTTCGTACAGATTCGCGCAGGCACCGACATTGCATTCCTCGGCGGATTGATCCGTTACGCCATCGAGAACAACCGCATCGCCAAGGAATATCTCGTCAACTACACCAACGCAGCCTTCATCGTGAAGGAGGGTTTCAAGCTTCCCGAAGACGGCCTGTACTCCGGATTTAACGCGGCCTCGGGCAGCTACGATAAAACCACGTGGAACTACGAGCAGGGCGGAGATCTTAGCGGCAAGACGGACACCGCCGCCACTTCTGCGCACTCGGCTCCCTCGCCTTCGAACGCGGCCACGCCCGCGCCTCCGCCGACGTTGCCACCGAATGTCGCCTACGACCTCACGCTTCAGCATCCGCGCTGCGTCTTCCAATTGATGAAGCAGCAATATTCCCGTTACACCCCGGAAACCGTCGAGCGCATCACGGGCATCCCCAAGGACCAATACCTGAGGGCCGTCGATCTATTTACTTCAGTCCGCAAAGACGGCGACATGAAGAAAGTCGCAACCATCATCTACGCGGTGGGATGGACTCAGCATACTTTTGGAACGCAGATCATTCGCACTGCCGCCATGATTCAACTCTTGCTCGGTAACGTCGGCAGAGCGGGCGGTGGCGTGAACGCCCTTCGCGGCCATTCGAATATCCAGGGCGCGACCGATATGGCGGGCCTCTACGATTCACTGCCCGGCTACCTGAAAGGGCCGATTCCCGACGACAAAGATTTGGCCACTTTTCTGAAGCGCACCACGCCGACGGCGTCCAACCCATCGCCATGGAATTCGATGAACTACTACGCGAACACTCCGAAATTCATGGTGTCGCTGCTCAAGTCTTTCTATGGAGACGCTGCCACGAAGGAAAACGGATTTGCCTTCGATTACTTGCCCAAACCCGGGCAGGATTGCTCTTGGACGCATATCTGGGAAGACATGTACAACGAAAAGATCAAGGGCATGATGGCCTTCGGAATGAATGGAGTAATGATTGGCCCGGATACGAACAAGAACATCAATGCGCTGAAGAAGGCCGACTGGCTGGTGGTGGGCGAAATCTACGAGGATGAAACCAGCGAGTTCTGGCGAGCGCCAGGAATTACCGCCGAAGAACAAAAGACGATCAACACTACCGTCTACCGGTTGCCCTGCGCGGGCTTTGCCGAAAAAGACGGCAGCATGACTAACTCCGCGCGTTGGGTCACCTGGAAATATGCCGCGGTTCCACCTCCCGGGCAAGCCAGGCTCGACCAGGACATCGTCGCCCAGATTTTTCTGCGGGTTCGTGACCTATATAGAAAAGAGGGCGGAAAATTTCCTGACCCCATTCTGAATCTGAGTTGGGCCTATGCGGATGCGGCTCATCCTCCGCTTTCTCAAGTGGCCATGGAAGTTAACGGAAAAGCTCTCGCCGACCTTAAAGACGATGCGACCGGACAGGTCATCAAAGCCGGTCAGCAGTTGCCCGGATTTGCCTGGTTGAAAGACGACGGCACCACGACGTGCGGTAATTGGATTTACTCCGGTTCGTGGACCGAGGCCGGATCGCAAATCCAACGGCGAGGCACCGAAGATCCATCGGGGATGGGCGTTTTTCCCAACTGGTCATGGTCGTGGCCGGCCAACCGGCGCGTGCTTTACAATCGCGCTTCCTGCAATTCGGACGGCAAGCCGTGGGACCCGGATCGCAAACAGATCTGGTGGAATGAAGCCGCAGGAAAGTGGGTTGGCAACGACGTGCCCGACTTCAAGCCCGACTCCCACCCCAAAGATCACATGGGGCCCTTCATCATGAATCCCGAAGGCATCGGCCGATTATTCGCCCCGATCGGCGTGCTGGCGGACGGCCCGTTCCCCGAACACTACGAACCGATTGAAAGTCCCATCAAGAACCCGTTTCACCCCGAGCAATCGAATAATCCGCTGGTCAAAAAGTTCAAGTCGCCTTTCGATAAGTTTGGATCGCCCGAGGAGTACAGCATCGTCTGCACAACTTACCGGCTGACCGAGCAATACCACTACTGGACGAAAAACAATCCAATGAACGTCCAGCTCATCCCGGAACCCTTCGTCGAAATTCCGGTGGAGTTGGCGGATGAAAAAGGAATTCGTGGAACGGACAGGATCAAGGTCATCAGTGCGCGCGGAACCTACATCGCGAAGGCCTTCGTCACTCGCCGGTTGAAGCCGATGATGATCGACGGCAAAAAGGTCTATCAGATTGGTTTGCCCATTCACCAGGGCTTCCGCGGCATCGATGAGGACGAAGGAAGAAATGCGCGGACGCCGGCGAATCTGCTGACGCCCGCGGTCACCGATCCAAATGCCCACACTCCTGAGTCCAAGGGCTTCTTAGTGAAAGTCGAGAAGGCATAGGGAACCACACAGGGAACGACCATGAGCCAGGCCGCAACAGAGCTGATCCGAATTTCCGGTCACGCCGGGGTCGTCCCCGGCAAAGGTCTGAACCGCGAATTCCAGGTATGCAAGCTGGTCGATACGACCACATGCATTGGCTGCAAGGCGTGCGAAGTGGCCTGCCTGGAATGGAACGGTTACACATTCACCGAAACCACCTTTGATAACACCTACCAGACAATGCCGGAGACGGCATGGAATTACTGGAATCTGATCAAGTTCAACGAGCATGAACGCGCCGACGGCACCATGATGCTGCTCATGCGCAAAGACCAGTGCATGCACTGCGCCGACCCCGGCTGCCTCGCCGCCTGCCCGGCCGACGCCGCCATCGTCCAGTATGCCAACGGCATTGTCGATTTCCAGGAAGCCAATTGCATCGGTTGCGGTTATTGCATGACGGGCTGCCCGTTCAATATTCCGAAATTCGATCCGCCTTCGCGCAAAGTTTTCAAATGCACGCTGTGCAACGACCGCGTGTCGGTGGGCCTGGAACCAGCCTGCATCAAGGCCTGCCCCACCGGCTGCCTGCATTTTGGAGTGAAGTCGGAAATGAAGGAACTCGCGGAGACTCGTGCAGCGCAACTTCGCACCAACTCCGGATTCCAGGATGCAGGAGTTTACGATCCGGAGGGAGTCGGTGGAACTCACGTCATCTACGTCCTGCACGACGCCAAGCATCCGGAGTTGTATGGCGGGTTGCCGCGAGATCCGCACATCCCCTGGTCGGTGCGGCTGTGGAAAGGGCCGCTGAAATGGATTGGGAATCTGGCGATGGTCGGCGGCATCGTAGGCATGGCCCTGCATTACATGCGATTTGGCCCCAAGAAAGAAGAGCCGATTCCGCCGAATGCTAATGCTAATCCTGATGCCGGGAGGCGGGCATGACCACCGGAGCCGTTTCGCGCCCAAGTTCCGCCAGCCAAAACGAAGAGACCATCGTCCGCTACACGTTCGCCGAGCGCGTGAATCACTGGATCGGCGCGCTCTCCTACATCTATCTGTTGATGACCGGCCTCGCCTTCTGGTCGCCCTATCTGTACTGGCTGGCCGCGGTCGTAGGAGGCGGTCCCACTGCGAGATTCTGGCATCCCTGGTTCGGATTGATCTTTACCGCGACCCAGTTTTGGACGTTCACAGCGTGGCGCCGCGACATGGAAATCAACGACGCCGATCGCGCCTGGGGCAAGGCGATCCCAGACTACATCGAGAACGAAGACGAAAAACTCCCGCCCGTCGGCCGCTTCAACTTCGGACAAAAAATCTTCTTCTGGGGAATTTTCTACAGCGTGATTCTCTTGCTCCTGTCCGGCGTCGCCTTGTGGTACACAGAAGCCCTCCCGTGGAGTCTCCGCTTCCTTCGCTACGCCGCGATTCTGATTCACGCCAGCGTAGCGCTCATCACGATCGGATTATTCCTGATTCACGTCTACATGAGCGCTGTCCTTGAACAGGGAAGCTTTGGCTCTATGATTCACGGCTACGTCACCCGAGCCTGGGCGTGGACATTCCACCGCACCTGGTACTACGACGTCATCGGCAAGCCCCGGCCTTAACGATCGCCTTGACAATGGCCTTGACCATGAACGATGCGAAGTGGGATCGCCGCATTCGCCGCGCCAACGAACTAGCCTCGTCCTACCCGTTCTCCGCCGAAGGGTTGCATTACTACGCCAGCGTTGCAACATTTCAGAAAGGTATTTACGGCGAAATCGAGAAAGCTCTCGCGGATTCGCCGAAGATTTCCTCCGATCGCCCGCTGCGCGATGAATTGGATTTTTTCCTCCTGCTCCCGAAATTTCCCGGATTTCTATCAATGATTCAGCAGATTGCCCCAGCCCCGCTCGCTGAGGCCGCCCTCACTTTAGCGAGGAAGGGATCCACAGCGTGGCAGCGCGCGATTGAAGACTTCTGGTACGGAGATGCAGACTTAACTGCGGGCATGAATGAAGCGGGCGCCAACGCCGAACGACTTGAGTCCAACGATCACGCCGCTGCGGCTGATCCGGATCAAGTCCTCGCCTGGATTTTTCTTCAGCCCTACGCCGAATACCTAGCGGATCATCGCGAAATCGAGATCCTCGACGGAACTCCATCGACCTGCCCGCTCTGCGGAGGCAAGCCCGCCGTCGGCGTATTGCGCAGTGAAGGCGATGGCGCAAAAAAGTCGCTGATTTGCATGCTCTGCGCCCACGAATGGCTTTTCCGAAGAATCTATTGTCCGGCCTGCGGAGAAGAGCGAGAACCGCAGATGGCTTATTATTCCGCGCCCGAGATCGCGCACGTCCGCGTCGACGTCTGCGACACTTGCCATACTTATCTGAAAAGCATCGACTTGACGAAAACAGGACTCGCAGTCGCCGTGGTAGATGAGCTGGCGACCATACCTTTGGACCTATGGGCGCGCGAACATGGCTACCAGAAACTGCAGATCAACCTGTTAGGAACCTGACACCAACAGTCACTCAGAGACGCCCACTGTGTAACCCAAATCGCCTTCGTCACCGCGGTGCGCGCTCTTAAAGCCAGCGGTTCTCAGCTCGACTTCCACTTCATCGCTCGCGAAGCAACGGACAAACCGGGCATAGCTGATGCGATCCCCCACCTCCAACGGTTCCTTCCTCCCGCGCAAAAGAAAACGCCAGAGTCTTGCCGTCCGGTAGACGAGAGCATCATCGCTTGCACTACTCGGCCGTGCGAAGAACGAAACCAACACGGGAGATCCCGGCAGAGCGCGCTGGCTCAGAGCCTGAAGGAAGGCGATCCTGCGCGCCTTTGTAGGAATGTGCGTGTATACGGTCCAGCCCACAACCAGCCCATCGTAAATCCGCGGGCCTTGCGGAACCCGGTCCGGTTCGCAAAGGGTAACGTACTTCGATTCTCCCACTCGTTCGAAAATCTGTTCGCTGGCGCGCACCAGCGGCACACTACATTCGAATCCTTCCGCGTCGAACCCGGCCTTGCGCAGAGCCAGAACCTCGCGGCCCCCGCCTGCGCCTGCAACCAGGATGCGCGAACCTCGTCGAAAGAACCGGTCCAGCACAGACTTTTCCCAACCGAAAAAGCCACTCAGATTATGCTCGGTCGACGCGTAGTACTGTGATTGGTCAAAGTGCTCCGCCGTCACGGCATTGAGTTCGTCAGCATTCAGGCAACCCAACCAAAAACCCTCATGCATCGCACTCGCGAATCTGCCGAGGCGATTCAACCAGCGATCGGCCAGATCAAAGTACTTCACCCTCGATCTTCGCACCGGCGAAATGTTCCCTTCGATCCCGCCGGTCTTTTTTGTCGCTGAAATTCCCTCGCCAGAGTGTTCCATTAGAAAGTATCGGTATTAAGGTATAAGGAGGATAATACCGGCATTTGTTCCCTGACTGTTGAGAACAGCGGGCGGAGCCGATCTTCCTGTCGCCGCCCCTCGCACTTTATTGACCGGGATAGCGGTCGACGATGTGAGAATTCCACAACCCCACCCTCGCTCCGCAAGGGCGAATTGTGGCAATATGTGCTCATCAATAGGTGATTCCCCATGTTCCCTGTTCGCGTAATTCTCTGGACGGTAGCGATGGCATACACCGGATTCATTCTGACCAACCAGGGGTTGCGAACGTTCAACAGCCTCTCCATCACAGAAGCATTCCTCGGGGCTTTAACCGGATTTCTCCTTGCCATCATGTTCACTCTCCGAGAGAGGCGGCGACCAAGGCCAGCTTTCATCGCTCAGTCGATTGCACAAATCTTCCCGGAGTGGGGCGCATCCCGCGAAAACAGCGACTCACGTCCGACACTAAAGCGCTGATCGCAACAGGCAGCCTGAGTCCGGGCCGATCGTGCTTAATCAGTCAAAGACGGCGCCACCGGGTACATTCACGGGAATCTTTCCTTAGCGCCGGGAGGGGAAGGCCATTGGGGATGGCCGCACAATTCCCTTGTAACCGTAAACCCGGCTACCACGCAACTCGTTGACTGCTTCGAGCCACGTCCGTAAGATGAAGCGACCCGAAAACAAGGCAACTCCCCGCGATCGACTAAGACGATCGACCGGAGAGCGCTCGACTAAAAAAGCTCGACTAAAAAGCCCGACTAAAAAGCTAGACCGAACAATGATCGACCGCCAATGATCGGCCAAACCATCTCGCACTACCGCATCATCGAAAAGCTCGGCGGCGGCGGCATGGGCGTCGTTTACAAAGCAGAAGACACCCGCCTTCATCGCTTCGTCGCCCTCAAGTTCCTTCCCGACTCCGTAGCCCGTGATCCCCAAGCCCTCGTCCGCTTTGAGCGCGAAGCCCAGTCCGCGTCCGCACTGAACCACCCGAACATCTGCACAATTCATGACATCGGCGAAGAAGACGGCCAGGCCTTCATCGCCATGGAGTTTCTCGACGGCCAAACCCTGAAGCACCTCATCGGCGTTCGACCGCTCGAGTTGGACACGTTGCTCTCCTTAGCCGTCCAGATCGCCGACGCACTCGATGCCGCTCACGCCAAAGGCATCGTCCACCGTGATATCAAGCCTGCCAACATTTTTGTAACCGAGCGTGGCAACGCCAAGGTCCTCGATTTCGGCCTGGCCAAAGTCGCGGCATCGGCATCCGCCGGACAAAATGAAGCCACGCGAACCCAGGCGCTCGAACAGCACTTAACCAGTCCCGGCACCGCGGTCGGCACCGCGGCTTACATGTCGCCAGAGCAAGCGCGCGGCCGCGACCTTGATATCCGTACCGACCTCTTTTCCTTCGGCGCGGTCCTCTACGAGATGGCCACCGCCCAATTGCCGTTCCGCGGAGCCACCACCACCGACCTGTTTGATTCCATCCTTCATAAGGCGCCCACGCCTGCCGCCAGGCTGAATCCCGATCTCCCACCCAAGCTCGAAGAGATCATCACCAAGGCGTTGGAGAAAGATCGCGAGCTCCGCTATCAGGTCGCAGCGGAAATGCGCGCCGACCTGAAACGCCTGAAGCGCGAAATCGAATCGAGCAAGTCAGGAATCCCGGCTGCCGTCGATGACTCCAGCCGCCCGCCAGCCAGCGCCGCGCCCGTAATCTCCGCCACATCGACCAGCCAGCAGCAGTCCGCAGTTTCGTCCACGCAAATCTCCTCGACCACTCGAGCAAGCGCCCGCTGGAAGTTCTTGCTTCCGGCCGCTGTAATCGTCGTCGCGCTCATCGCCGCCGGCCTTTACTGGCGCTCCCGTTCCGCTGAGTCGCCCGCGGCCAAATCTGCAACCCTAACCGAAAAAGACACAGTGGTCCTCGCCGACTTCGACAACAAAACCGGAGACTCCGTCTTCGACGACGCCCTCAAACAAGCTCTCGCCGTTCAACTGGGACAGTCTCCCTTCATCAACATTCTTTCCGATCGCAAGGTCGGCGAAACCTTACGCCTCATGGGCAGCCAGCCCGGCACCCGCATCACCCCCGAAGTCGCCAAGGAACTCTGCGTACGCACCGGGAGCAAAGCCATCGTGCTTGGTTCCATTTCAAATCTCGGCGGTCAGTACGTGATCGGCATCAACGCCGTCGGCTGCAGCAATGGAGACACGCTCGCCGAGGAACAGGAAGAGGCGGCCAGCAAGCCCGACGTGCTCAAGGCCCTGAGTAAGGCCGCCGCAACCCTGCGTACCAAACTCGGAGAATCGCTGGCCTCCGTGCAAAAGTTCGATGTGCCCGTCGAAGCCACCACTCCCTCTCTCGAAGCTCTCAAAGCCTACAGCATGGGCATCACCACCGGACGCACCAAGGGTGACGCCGAAGCCATTCCCTTCATGAAGCGCGCCATCGAACTCGACCCCAACTTCGCCATGGCTTATGTTGGCCTCGCCGTCGAGTACGCCAATCTCGGCCGGGCGAGCCTCGCCGCCGAAAATGCCAAGAAGGCTTACGACCTGCGCGATCGCGTCAGCGAGCGCGAGCGTTACCGCATCTCCGCTTTCTATTTCCAATACGTCACCGGAGAAGTTGAAAAGGCCACCGAAGCCTACGAACTCTGGGCAAAAAGTTATCCCAACGACCAGGTGCCTCACGGCAATCTCGGTTTCATCTATTCCGCTCTCGGCCAATTCGACAAAGCGATCGTGGAAACCGAAGCCCAGCAGCGCCTGGAAGCCTCAATTGTCGGCTACGGAAACCTCGCCGCCACCTACATCAACCTCGATCGAATCAAGGATGCCCGCCAGACTCTAGCCGACGCCCAGCAGAAAAACTTCGACGGACTAACTCTTCGCGCTGATCAGTATTCCCTGGCATTTCTCTCCGGGGATGCGCCGGGCATGGAACGTCAGGTCGCGTGGGCCGCTGGCCGCCCCGGCGAAGAAGACCAGATGCTCAGTGACCACGCGGATACTCAGGCCTACTACGGCCGCCTGGAACAAGCCCGCGACCTGGCCCGCCGTGCTGCGGATTCCGCCGTGCGCTCCGACGCCAAAGAAACCGGCGCTCAGTGGATCGCATTCCAGGCGATCCGCGAGGCTGAAATGGGCAACGTCACTGCCGCCCGCCAAGCCGTCGCTCGCGCCTTGGCGCTGGCTCCCGGTCGCGACGTCAAAGTCATCGCCGCCGTCGCCCTCGCCCGCACCGGCGAAACTTCCCAATCCGCATCCATCCTTGAATCCCTGCAAAAATCCGAACCCAGCAACACCTATTTAAAGGTCTATTGGTTCCCCGTGATTGAGGCTTCCATCGCGATGGACCAGCAGCAGCCCGACCGCGCCGTCATCGCCCTCGAACCCTCTCTGCCTTACGAACTAGGAGCGCCCCCTCCCGGCCTCTCCATGTATCCCGCCTACGTTCGCGGCCTGGCGTACCTCGCGCAAAAGAACGGTCCCGCAGCCGCTGCCGAATTCCAGAAGTTCCTCGATCATCCCGGAGTAATCCAGAACTTCCTGCTAAGCTCCCTCGCGCACCTCCAGCTAGGTCGTGCCTATGCCATCTCAGGCAACACCGCCAAAGCTAAAGCCGCCTACCAGGATTTCCTCGCTCTCTGGAAAATCGCCGACCCCGGCATCCCCATCCTCACCGAAGCCAAAGCGGAATACGCGAAACTGCCGTAGGACCGCTCTCGGATCTTGCACTCGCCACTATCGCGCGCTCGTGGCTTGTGCCCGCGCGGCCTGAGGCTGCTGCAGCGGTGAGGTTGCGGACGGCACCCGCCGTCGCCAGGAAGGAATACGCTCGTAGATTCTCAGCAGAGTAACCAGGCCAAACCCATACCAGCCGGACACGCCCAACAGCTCTGAAGCCGCATAGCTCAGCATCAAGAGAAACATAAACGTGCTCAGCCGCTTGCCGCGCGTGAGCCGGTCTTTGACATCATGGCCGGTGACTTCGCCCAGTACCGGCGATTCCAGCGCTTGCACCGCCGCCGGCGCGACTGGATATTCAGCGGTCTTGTCGCGCCAGCGCTGCAAGGCCGCAAACAGTGCCTTGCCCTCGTTCCTGATCTTTGCTGCTGAACTCGGTTCGCTCGGATAGAGGCTGAACGTACCCTCGCGCCCGCGCTCGGAGTCGCACCAGTCGAGATATACGCGCTCGCTGTTCCACCAACCGGCAGCGCTCTCGCCGATACGCACATTCAGCAGTTGCTCCGGCTTGAGCGCGAAGCGAAGTTTGTCGCCCAGGTAAACTAGATGGCCCTGCAGCAGCCAGACAAATCCCTTGTCCCAGTCATAACCGGAAACATAAACGCGCAAGGCTGGGCCGGGGGCAAAACCCGCCAGTATGGCATTGCGCCCGCGAATCTGAATTCCTTCCGCCTCGAATTTGGCAGTGAATTGCGCGCGAATTTCTGCACGCCCGCGCAGGCCCAGGTGCAATCCCAGCAGCGAATAACCTGCCAGGATGAGCAGCGCTCCTACCAGGTACGCGACTAAAGATGTCTGCCCATGCAGGTTCAGCGAATGGATGATCGATGCCACGATCGCTGGCGGCAGCACACTCGCTCCGATCAGCAGCCACTGGTTGTTGCTGGTGCGCCTCATCGCAGCCATGGTCGACACAACGGTCTTGGCGCCGGAGCGGACCGCATAGTGCTCGCCGTCCGATACTGCGCCGGGAACTATGCTGGACGCTTGCGTATCCGTCAAGCCAGCCCGCCGCGCCTGCTCCTCTTGCGCGTGATGCGCTAGCAATTGCTGCACCCGTTCCGCAGGCACGTTCCCCACCTTGGCAAGATGCTCCACTCGCTTCAATGTTGTGGGATGAGTTAACAGAGTTCCCGTAACTTTTCCCCACTGGATCGGTGTCAGGTTAAGGCGGCTCACTTTGAGCAGCGCCGTCATCATGGCCTCAGGATCACTCACCAACTTCACCGACCCCTCGTCGGCGATGCGCTCGAATCGCCGCGACAAAAGATAGAACAGGCAAAATCCAGCAACGATAAGCAGCAGATCGAATTGCGACCAGGCCACCAGCTTCGGGCTCCACCGGTACCACTCTATGAGCACCTTGGTATTGCCGCCACTGACGGTCATGAGCAGGTCGCCAACCCACCCCGTGAACAGAAGCCACGTTCCACGAAAGATCGCGGGAAACAAGATCACCGCCAGAATAGTGAACCCGAGCTTTTTGGGATGCCCGGACCGCAGGTGCGACAGTTCATGCCCTGCGATGGCATCAACTTCGCGCTTGGTAAGCCTCTGCAGCAGATAGTCGGTGAACATCACGGTCTGGGCGCCGGTGGCGTAAGCGTTGGCGACTTGCATCCGGCCTGCGCTCAGCACGAACACCTGTTTGATCTTGACGCTTGCCCGCTTTGCCAGTTCGAAAACCCGATCGCGCAATTCGCCGGTGGTCACCGCCTCAGGCGCCACCCCTGAGACTTTGATCTTGGCGCGCACGCAGAGCACGCGCGCCACATACGCGGCCAGCAGCAGAACGATAAACACCTGCGGAGAAGTGCCGATAAAATTCAGTCCACAGCAGAAGAACATCAGGGGAAGAAATTGTGCCCCCACGTCCAGCGAGCGCTCCAGCATAAACTCGCCCCGCGTCCATTGCCTCCCGCGAAACTGCACGAACACCTTATAAGAAAGGAAGAGGCATAGTAGGTACACCAGCCACGGCGGAACGATCACGACCAGCGTGCGAGCGATTGCAGGTTCCCAGCCCTCAGGCGGCATCCGGAACGCGACCAGATCCTGCAAGCCCTCCCTGAAGCTGGTACGAGCCACCATCCAGACCAGCATGGTACCGTTCACGCCCCATTGCAGGGTCTTGAAGTAGCTGAACCATGCAGCGGCGGGGTCCTCGAGAGCGTCCCGCAGCGCGGCCCGCCGCATCCACAGAATCAATACCACCGGCAGCAGCAGAAATCCCGCGGATATGGCGCATTGCCGCAGGAGATCCGAATTGCGGTAGCCATAAGCCAGCTGCAGCGGCGGAACCGGCGTGGTGGCGCCGAGAGGGAAGCTGTACATCAGAAAGGGACGTTCGGCTTCGCCGGCAAAGCGACTCGCATGCAATCCCTGAGAACTTTGTTCCTCAAAGCCTGATCGAGGCCGCTTGACACTGACAAACAACATCTGCTCGCCCGACTGAGCCAAAGCATCGGCGAGTGTCTGAAGCGGCACCATGCCGCTGAACGTCCAGCCGTTTGCCGTCAGCGCCCGCTCGCAGTTCCCCAGCAGCTGCCGCTGGTCGGCCTGGTTCAGAAACTTTTGGTAGTTCGCCCGCTGCTCCGCCGTCAAGCGCCCCGACCAGCGAGTCGAGCGCATGCTGGGAGATGGGTGCGCGAACGCCTGGGACGGGCAATGCAGACTCTGCGCTAAAGCAGCCTGAATCGGCTGCCAGTCGCTGGGTGTTTGACCAACTGACAGAGAAACCTTTGCGTCACCGCGCTTGTCAAAGGTAAGGCTGAGCGAGGCCGCAGGCTTGCCGCTGCCTGCATCCTCTTCATCTTCCGCCTGCTCCTGCGCGTGGCAGATTCGAGCCGTCGACGCCAGCAGGAATGCCGACATCAAGGCCACAAAAAGCCCCCACCGCAGATGGCCCGCTCCCCTTCGCCGCATGAACCGTCGCTCCCCCAGGCTCAGGTGCCGGCTCGCGGCACTATAGGGAGCTTACTTCCATTCCTGCGGGAGACAACGTAACCGCGGTACTGCCCACCCTTCCGGCGGACCATGTACAAGCGATTATCTACAGGCGATTATGTACTTCGGATCATGCAATTAGGCTACCCATTTTCACCGTTTTCGAAGGCGCCGGCCATGCATGTCATCAAACTGACGAAGAGCAGGAAGCAAACGCGGCCGCACATCATGGAATCCTCCGAAGAACTGAAAGACAGAGCCTCACTCGGCGGGAGCGTCGGGGGGTGAAAAGCCGACGCCGCAATTCTCCTCCCCTTGAGGTTGGTGGTCAAGTGCTCAGCCGCAACGGGCGGCCGTTCGGGGACCATCTCCTCTTCCCGTCAAACGGTCAGATGCAAAGGCGCTATTCCGCCCGTAGTTCTTGAAATCAGGCGTTGACCCTCATTGAACCTTTCGGCTTGGAATTCTCGGTCTGCAAACTGGACAGCGTTGCAAACGATGGATGAGTCGTTTCCATAGAGGCCAGCTTTGCTTTTCAGCTTCGTGCTGCCATCGAGGTCCAAACACTTTCTTTTGAATCTCTGGATCGCTGACGCCCATATCACCGACTCCCAGTTTGCTGGCGCTGAAGACTCAGAATGACGTTCTCGACGGAGTGGCTTGGCTAAGATTGTGCATCCAGGATCACGAATGTTGCAACCAGGCCATAGCACTCGGAACTGGTCAATGAGTGAACTGGCCAATTAGTGAAATGGAGAGGAGATCCGCGCCTACTTCGCCAGAAGTCCGCAGTTGTGCTGGGGATACACGCTAGGTTAACACGTGTCGCAGCCTATCTTTAGTTCCAGAAAGTTGTTCCAGAGAGCGATCACAGCCCGTCACCCGCGCGCAGCAGCGCCGCCACTGAAGCCGTCATCACCGCCCGCGCCTCCCCCGCATCCTCCGGCAGGATCGCCTTTTCGATCAGCAGCATCGCCGCCCCATGCACCAACATCCGCAGAGCCATCAGCACGCGCTCGTGATCGCCCGAAGATCCGCCCAGCTTTTCCGCCACCTTCTGTCGCATCGCGTCTCGCACCGGCAGCACCGTAGGCTTGAACCCGGCTCGCAGGGAACGCGCCGAATAAAACAGTTCATACTCTTTCTGGAAAAACAGTTCGTACTCCCGGGGATGGCGCAGTGCATAATCCAGATACCGCTCGCACCCCTCCTCCGGCGACGAAATGCCCTCCATCTGCGCCGCAATCTCCCACCGGATCCGCTGCAGCAGCCCCCGCAGTATGTCGTTCCGGTCGCGAAACCGCCGGTAAACCGACGGCGTATTCGTCCCCGCCGCCCGCGCCACCGTCCGCATGGTCAGCGCCTTCTCCCCTCCCTTCTTCCACAACTTCTGCGCTGCATCCAGAATCTTGCCTTCCAGCTCAGGGTCCGCTCGCCGTGGCATAGGTTCTCCTCTCCGGGGAAAAACCAAAGCTCAGGTTATGTATACATCGTGAACATAACAATGTACAGGCAATACCCGCCCCGCTCCCCCGCCCCATTACCAAAGTTTGTTCCCTCAAGAATTATGTTGACACCGTAAACATAACGATGTATAACTTATCCCTAGCCGGGCCCCCTCTGCGGTAGCCAAGAGCCTTCAGGAGTAGATGAAGATGTATTCGTGGGACAACCCTGACGATAGACTTTCTATCGCTCAGATGAATTCAGAGCTCCAGCACGCCCAGCTGGAGCTATTAAGCGCCCATTGCGCAACTCACCAGTTGCGGTTGCGGTTTTCTACGGAGGATTTGGCGCGCTTCGGGCAGCGCGACATTCTGCGCAAGTCGGTGCAGTCGGCGGCCGCGCTGAGCGAATTTTATTCCTCCATTGAAAAGAAGATTCCCGCGATCGAGGCGGGCGGTGAGTCTGCGCCGCAGGTCACGGACGAGCAGATCGCCGAAGCGGTGAAGCGGGTTTCCGTGTATTTCAAGGAGCAGCGCGAGCACTATCTTGCCTCCGCCGTACCTCTAAGCAATCACGAGAAAGCGTTGATGTGGCCGTTTTTTTCCGCCGCCTTGCTCGACCGGGTGAGGATTGTTGAGCTTCGGGGAGCGCGCGTCCCGAATCCTCCTTTTTATGAGGAATACAAAGCTTTGGGATTCGTGAACCTGCCTGAGGTTACGCACATGCACTCGCTCACGTTCCTCGATGTGGTGGTGTTCAACGAGAAAATGTCGGAGCGTGCGTTGTTTCATGGGTTAGTTCATGCGGTCCAGTTCGACGCCCTGGGTCTCGAGCGCTACAGCGACATCTTCGTGCGCAGTTTTGTGCGGACGAAACTTCATTTCTCGGTGCCGCTCGAAGCGCACGCGTTTGCGCTGGAGTCAAAGTTTGCGGGCACGCCCACGAGCCGGTTTTCGGTCGAAGACAAAGTCCGGCTCTGGATCGACCAGGGCCGCTACTAGCGGCATTGTGTTTTGAAATGTCCGGAGGGGAGTTCTCTTCGGATGCGCGGGCCTCCCCCGTCGCGGTCCCCGGGCCGGCGCAAGCTGTCCCGGGGACCTATACAGTTTGTTTGTCCCCCAACGCTGCACGGGGGCGGCGTAAGCCGCCCCCGTTTTGTCTTCCTGCCGCCTGCCGGTTTCTGATTTGTCTCCCTTAAAACACTGTAACAGGAAGGGCAACCATACAGTTGCATATCGTGGCGGCTTGGGTTAATATGCAACCTGGAGGTTGCCTAATATGAACGACCGCATTGAGAAGCGCATCGAACTGAAAGCGCCGGTTTCGCGGGTGTGGCGCGCGCTCACGGATTACCGCGAGTTTGGGGAGTGGTTTCGCGTGAAGCTGGACGGGCCATTCATACCGGGCCAGATCTCGCGCGGCCGGATTACGCATCCCGGCTATGAACACATCAGGTGGGAGGCGACGGTGCAGAAAATGGAGCCCGAGCGTCTCTTTTCCTTCACCTGGCCTCATCCCAAATCCATCGAAAAAGCGGATTATCCCGCGGACTGCTCGAACGAGCCGACCACGCTCGTCG
>Ga0210383_10000621_pt1 | contig 32439 bp, 31 predicted proteins | sample IncBWC14OmetaG_FD_160072 | JGI IMG/M metagenome (GOLD analysis project Ga0210383, IMG submission 160072) | Forest soil microbial communities from Barre Woods Harvard Forest LTER site, Petersham, Massachusetts, United States - Inc-BW-C-14-O ... | reverse complement strand
GTTGTGCTTCGACAACACCTTGGTAATCGCCGCCGTCAACGTGGTCTTGCCATGGTCAATGTGACCAATCGTCCCGATGTTGCAGTGCGGCTTGTTGCGCTCGAATTTCTCCTTGGCCATGTCCCCTGCCCTCAGCGTAAGATCTGTTTCGTCTCTTACTTCTTTCTACCGCAAACCCCTTGCTACGATCGAACCGTCCGCCGCCGCATTTCCATTCGCTCGGCGTTAAGTGGAGCGGGGGACGGGATTTGAACCCGCAACCATCACCTTGGAAGAGTGAGACTCTACCGTTGAGTTACCCCCGCCCAGCTGCGTCAAATCTTTTTGAGTCCCCGGTTCATTCGACTCCCGACGTCCGGCTTCAACTTCTGATTCTGGAGCCTGGGACCGGGATTGAACCGGTGACCTCGTCCTTACCAAGGACGCGCTCTACCAACTGAGCTACCCAGGCCCAACCCGTGTCCCCCGAGAAATTCGTTTAACCGCTAACTCCTGCGCAGTCATCAACTCTATCTTCGCGGCGCACTTTTCCTTGGCGGCGCCTTTGCCGCGATCTAGACCGCGCTCGAACATCGCTTCATGCGATTGCCCTGCGGTTGCTGCGAACTGCTCTCGACGACTCACTGCTTGTTGCCGATCCAGCCCGGTCGGCGTGCGTTTTGTTTCTACCGGCCCGAATTTCCCAAGGCCCAACATCTACGTGCTGCGAGTACATGGTGGACGGGGGAGGATTCGAACCTCCGTAGCCCGCAAGGAGCGGCAGATTTACAGTCTGCTGGTTTTAGCCACTCACCCACCCGTCCTCGAAAATTCGTCCCTCACGCCAAGTGCAAGTCCAGCAAACATTTGTCAGAAAACGCAGCAAGCTCGAGCAAAAACACAAAAAGGACTCGTGTCAAAAGACACCAGCCCGTCGTTTTTGTCTCTGAGGATTCGCTCCGCCTCATTCCCCCACAAGCTAACCGGTGGAGCTGGCGGAGGGAATTGAACCCCCGACCCTCTGATTACAAATCAGATGCTCTACCAGCTGAGCTACGCCAGCGCTCTCAAACCAACAAAGAATAGCAGATAGGGTACTCAAATTGCAAGCCGCGCCCATCGAAATTCCAGCACGCGGGTGGCCAGCTCTGTGGAAAAGCACACTATTGGTGGCGTCTCCGACAACTTCTATCTGTCTGATCCGCAAAGGCTTACCTAATTCACCCGGGATAGCCCTATGCATAACTTCACGCTGTCTCTATCCCTACAAAAATTCTTCGCTAACCTGCCTCTGATTTGATGCCGCATCCCGGCCTTGAAGTGCAACAATTCCAGTTCCACGGGAGAAGATGAAGCCTCGATGAAAAGACGCCTCTGGATGGTATCCATCGCCACCGTCGTTGCGCTCGGCGGAGTCGCACTCTACGCCGTGCTGCACTGGAGCAGTGGCGAAAGTTCCGCGAGAGAAAGTGCGCTGGCAACGATGCCGTCGGACGCGCATTCGATCATCTACGCCGATGTTGCGGCGCTGCGTCAGACACCTTTTATCGCGGGACTCCGCGATTGGGCGCCGACCCCGCAACAAGTCGATCCCGAGTATGCGCAGTTTTTGCGCGACACCGGTTTCGATTACGAGCGCGACCTCGATCGCATCGCCATCAGCTTCATTCATCGAGGACAAGGCATGACCTACCTGGTCGTCGCCGACGGACGCTTCGATCGCAAAAAAATCAACACTTACACCTCGCAATTCGGAGCGCACGAAAGCCGCGGCGGCCGCGAAATTTTCACCGTGCCGGTAAGCGGCAGCACGCGAAAAATCTCGTTCGCGTTCCCCCGCCAGAACAGAATTGCGTTGACCGATAACGCCGATCTGCCCGGACTCCTGGCTCAACCCATGAAGGGCGAAGATGAAAAGGAGTGGCACGCGCGATTCGAGCGGCTTGCAGGTTCGCCGTTATTCGCCGCCATCCGCCAGGACTCCGCGACCAGCAGCGCTCTGGCACAGCAAGCTCCCGGAGGCCTGCAGTCACCGCAACTCTCCGCCCTGATCGAACAGCTTCAGTGGGTCACCATTGCAGGAAAGCCGGAGGGTGACCGCCTTCGGGTGGTACTCGAAGGTGAGTGTCCTACTGACGCCGTCTCGCGCCAACTTTCCGATTTCCTGGGTGGCGCCTTGATCCTGGCGCAAGCAGGACTGAACGGCCCTCGCGTTCGCGAGCAAATTGCCCCGCAAGCCCGCGAGGCCTATCTCGAAATCCTCAAGGGCGCGGACATCTCCCGCATCGATCGAGGTGATACGAAATCCGTCCGAGTCGTTTTCGACGTCACCCCAAAACTCCTAGCCGTCAGCCGCAGCGCCATTCCCACTGTCCCGCAGCAACCAACGCAAAAGAAATGATGCAGGCGCCTGTCTTTCGACGGGCGCTGCACAGGGCGATGCTACTCACACGATAGAGTGGACAAAGACCGCTCAAGTCAAGGGTGGAAGAACAACGATAGAACCGCGAAATCCCCAGGAAGCTAATCGCCAGCCGGCGTCGCCTTCATATACCGCCAAGGATTCACCGGCGCATTATTCACCCGCACTTCATAGTGAACGTGTGGCCCGGTCGAGCGCCCGCTAATCCCGGTGTAACCGACCACCGTGCCGCGCTTGATGCGCGTGCCGGCGATCGTCGAGAACGATGAAAGGTGCGCGTACCAAGTCGTGATACCGAATCCGTGATCGACGACCACTAGCCTGCCATAACCCGCGTGATTCTCGACGATCGTCACGACTCCATCAGCCGTAGCATGAACCGGCGCGCCATAGTCCGACGACACATCGACACCCGTATGGAACGCGCCCTCACCACTGAAGGGGTCGAGGCGTTCGCCGAAGCCGTCGGTGATGTGACCCATCACCGGCCACATCGAAGGCGTGTAAGTTGAGTCTGCGAAACTCATCACCGGCATCAGGCGCAAGCCACCGCTCGAGATCGCAATCGTCGCGGCGTTTCTCTTCAAGAAGGTGTATTGCTCCACGGAACGGTCGAAAGCGTCCTGGGCGTCGATGGGGTCATCGCTTTGGTCGAAAGCCGCCGGGTGATAGCGCAACACACCGTAGGTCATCGCGACTTCGGTGGCCAAGGACTGCAACGAGTCCAGACGCTGGTTGGTGTCCTCGACGGTGTTCTGCAGCTGCCGGTATTGTTTCTTCAGTGTTTCCTGATCGTGGCGAAGAGCGTTGTAATTGCCGACTTTCCACAGCATGCGCGAGTACGAGCCCGCCGCAGCCACAACCGTGATGCTTCCGATCAACGCGAGCACCGCAATAGCGTGCAGCACGTACGCCGGGATGATCAGCTTTTGCAGCTTACCTGGCGTCGACGCGATGAAAAAAGTGTAAGTCTTACCCTTCATTCCAGTTGGGACCCTCAGTCCCCACTTCGCTCAGTCCCTGCTAATGTTGGACGCGAACCTTTTGCCCTGGGTCCGCTACGCGGTACAGCACCCTGATTCTTTAGCTCGGGCGGTAGTACCGTGCCCCGAGACCGTGGCACATACTAAATTCTGTAGGTGTTAGAGTCAATCCTGTATTTTCCTGGTCATGGGTCAGGTGTTGAAAGGCTGCCTCCTGTACGAATGGACAGGTGAAATAGGATTGTCACGTTAAGCTAGACGTACACGGGCGATGATCGTCACTACATCGTATTACCTAAATACCCGCTCATGAATACCCGGAACACCCCAGAGAAAGACTTGATCCGCCGCATTCGCTCCGCTGGAGCGGGCAACTCGCGCCGAGATTCGGCAGTTCGGCTGGGAATCGGCGACGACGCGGCTCTGTTTTCTCCGCGGCGTGGCTACGAAACCATTCTTACTTGCGACTGGTTTCTGGAGGGAACTCATTTTCTGCGCGACAAACATCCCGCCGATTCGGTCGGATGGAAATGTCTGGCGCGCGCGGTCAGCGACATTGCGGCGATGGGTGGCGAGCCGCGATGCTTCCTTCTGAGTCTCGGTCTCCCCGAAACTCATGCTGGCTGGTGGTTGGACGAATTCCTATCTGGCCTGCGTCGGGCCACGCGAAAATTCAAGTGCCCATTAGCGGGCGGCGACACTACACGCCGCCACGAAATTCTAATGAATGTCACTGTCGTCGGTGAAGTTCGATCCGGCCGCGCACTGCTGCGGTCCGGCGCTCGACCCAGCGACATTATTTATGTGAGCGGCCGCCTGGGCGAGGCTGAACTCGGGCTGCGACGCCTCCGAAGCATGGGCCAAGTCGCGAAGGGTGACTCCAGGCTGAGGAAGCATCTCTATCCAGAACCAAGAATCAGCTTGGGCCGATGGTTGTCCCATTATGGGATGGCCACGTCGATGATGGATCTCTCGGACGGCCTATCAACAGACTTGACGCGCCTTTGCGCAGCAAGCGGCGTCGGCGCGCGCCTGGAAGCCTCGCGCATTCCTACCGCGAGCAAGTCGCAGCGGTTCGGCGTCAAAAATGTCGATGCCCTCGATCTCGCATTGAACGGCGGCGACGACTACGAACTCCTCTTTACCGTGCGCCCCAGCAAGACCAACCGAATACCGCGCACCTTCCAGGGCGTTGCGCTGACTGCCGTAGGAGAAATCACGCGCGACCAAACCCTGAAGCTGGTCCGGCGTGACGGCCGCAAACTTCCCTTGCACGCCAGGGGATGGGATCCATTTGGGACGACATAGAATCACTCGCAAGATTTCCAACCAGCGGATCACCGTGGAAGCGCGGATACTTTCACGTCACTCTAAAACTTAAGTTCTATGTCAGCGAAAGCGACCCGTCTCTACGATTGGATCAAGCGACTTTCTTATGCCCACGGTGGACGACCAAATCGCGGAGTGGAAGCATGCCTACCAGGTGCTCGGCGTCCCGCAACACGCTTCAGCGCATGTCATCAAGGCTGCTTACAGAAAGCTAGTCAAACGATGGCATCCCGAACTTTATACTCCGGGTACCTTACAACACGCGGATGCGACGCAGATGTCCATGCTGATCAATGAGGCGTACTCGGAGACTGCGCATGCTCCTTTGCGATATACCTCTAGTTCAAGTGGTATTGGCCGAGCGCCACGACAGCAACCGCAAAGGCCATTTGGACCCATTATCAACACTCAGATCAACCCTTTCAAGCCGCCCCGCGTCGATAGGTTGGAATTCTGGGTTCGATTTGTTTGTGGAGCGTTCTTTGGGATGTTTTCGGGTGTCGCGTGGGTTCTTTCAGCGGTGCCTGCCACTTCCATGGAATATCCGCTCATCCGCTGGCTTCGGTGTCCTCGCCCTTACCGTGGGCTTCGGCCTGGCTGCGGCTCGATACGGGGACAAGTTTTGGTATTCGGTTTTAAGGTTTTATTGATAGCCCGGGGAAGCGGAGCGCGCACAGTGAATGAACGCACTTAAGGATGCGGAGAAGTGCCAGCTTGGGCGGTTGCGGCGCTTGTGGCTGTGGCCTTTGTCGGCGGCGTTGAGTCGGCTGGCGGCTTGGCTTTGCGCTCGGTTGGTTCGTCTTCGGTGGGGGCGGTGTCGGGTGTGTCCACATGGATGGCGTGGTCGTGGGCTTCTTGCTCGAGCGGGACCACATTTGCGAATTCAACTTCGGGTGCGCGGCTCAGCGCGGATTGCATGAACTCCAGCCAGATGGGTAGCGCGGCACGGGCGCCGGTTTCTTTTTTGCCGAGCGAGATCTGCTTGTCGTCGAAGCCGACCCACACTCCGGACGTGAGTTGCGGTGTGAAGCCGATGAACCAGGCATCCGTGTAGTCCTGGGTCGTGCCGGTTTTGCCTGCGGCGGGGCGGCCCAGCGCTCTAGCCTGCATGCCGGTGCCGAACTGGATCACTTCTTCGAGCATGGCGGTCATCGTGCGCGCGACTTCCGGCGACACTACGTCGTGGACTTCGGGATGCGCTTCCTCGAGCAACGCGCCGTCATAGCTGGTTACCCGGCGAATCATGTGCGGGTCGATGCGAATCCCGTCATTCGGAAAGACGGTGAACGCCGAGACATGCTCGATCAGCTTCATGTCGGCGGCGCCGAGAGCGAGCGGCAGATACGGCGGCAGCGATGTGGTGATCCCGAAGCGACGCGTCACGTCCACAACCGAGGAGATACCCACCTTTTCCGCCAACTTCACGGCGGGAACGTTGCGCGAACCGGCCAAGGCGCGGCGCAGCGTGATGGTGCCCTCAAACTTTTCGTCGTAGTTGTGGGGCGAATAGGGCTGACCACCGCTAATCACAGTGAACGGCGCGTCCAGAATCGTGTCGAAGGGAGTCGCACCTTTTTCGAGTGCGTCCGCGTAGACATAAACCTTGAACGAGCTGCCTACTTGACGGTACGCCTGCGTCGCCCGATTGAACTTGGAATCCTCAAAGCTGTAACCACCGACCATGGCTTTGATTTCCCCGGTGGGATTGTCGATGGCCAGCATTGCGCCCTGCGGAGCCGGTTGCTGCTCGAGTTGGACGCGAACCGTATTTTCTCGTAACTCGAGAATCTGAAACTGCGCCAGGTCGCCGATTTTCAGCAGGTCCGCGGGCTTCTTGCGGCCGGTCCAGGCAAAATCGGACGGGGCGAGAATCGCGCGGTACGGTCCGATCTTAATGGTTGCGTTTTTTTCGTCGACGGAAAGAACCAGGCCGGTGACGTAGCTGCCTTTCTCGATGGGATGGCGCCAGTCTTCGTCCTCGTAAGTGTCCAGTTTGCCGAGATTGTCGCGCACAATGTTAGGGAGATCGCCGCGCCAGCCATGACGGCGGTCGTAGCTGTGTAAACCGTCGCGGATCGACTGGTTCGCGGCGCGCTGCATGGCGATATTGAGCGTGGTGTAGACGCGCAGGCCGCGTTCGTGAACGGCTTCGGTGCCATACGTGGATTCGAGGTACTTGCGAACCTCTTCAAAGAAGTACGGCGCCAGATCGTTGCGCGGATATTGCACGTGCAATCCCAACGGGGTTTTCTTCGCATTTTCCAACTCGCTCGTTGTGATCTTCCCTTCCTCTTCCATGCGGTAAAGCACTAGGTTGCGGCGCGCCAGAGCGCCGGTTGGATTGGTCAGCGGCGAAAATTTCGGGCCATTCACCATGCCGGCCAGCAGCGCGGCTTCCTGCAGCTTCAAATCCGTGACTGGCTTGCCAAAATAAAATTCGGCCGCGGCTGCGAAACCGTAGTTGCCATGGGCCAGGTATACCTGGTTCGCGTACATCGCAAAAATTTGGGGCTTGGTGTAGCGGCGCTCAATCTGCAGAGCCAACAACATTTCCTGCATCTTGCGACGAAAGCTGCGGTCGCTGCGATCGAGGAAAAGATTGCCAGCGAGTTGCATGCTGATGGTGCTCGCGCCTCCGGTGATGCGGTGATGCAAGACGTTGCGCCAAGCGGCGCCCGCGATGCGCGGAAAATCGATGCCCCAATGCTCTTCGTAATGCTGATCTTCGATCGCAGTAACCGCGTTGTAAAGCACCCTGGGGCACTGCTCGTAGGTCATCAGGATGCGGCGCTGCAGAGCGAAGCTGCCGACCAGCTGCCCATCGTCGGCGTAAATTTCCGTAACCACCGTGGGCCGGTAGGTTTCCAGCGCGCGAATCTCCGGCAAATCGCTGGCGTAAACGAAGAGCAACCCGCACGCTGCACCCAGCGCAATCGCGCAAAGCAGCAGAAACGCCAGAGCCACACGGTCGATCAACTTCCAACCGCGCAGCCGCAATGTAATAGGAGGCAGACTCAGCATGAAAATCCAATTTTAGCGCATATGAACGACCTTGCGGGCCGAACTGCTTTTTTCAAGTTTCCATCGCCGGAACTACCGTTACAGCCCGGCTTTAGAGTTGCACGCGCCTGTCCAATTCGGCGGTGAAGATTGCTTATTGAAATCAGGCAACTTAGAGGTGTGCGTAATACCGCTCGCCAGCGCAGGAGCGACACAGTGTGCGTCCGTCTCGCAACACCTCGCGCTTGAAATTTATGCCTTCGCCGCATTCGGCGCAGACTACCCTCGGGCCCTTGAAGCCGGGCAGGTCTTCCGGTTGGACTTCTACCTTTACCCATTTTTTGTCGAATAGTGTTTCGTCGGAGAGTCGCGCGTAAGCTTTCTGTTGGCCGGCGTCTTTGGGCATTTCCGGAAACATTTCGCGGGCGGCTTGCTTGCTGGATTCTTTAGCGGCGACGCGGATGGCGCGGCCGGTTTGGAGATCGACGAAAGTGGCCGCGACCTTGCCCCAGTCGCGGAATTTCAGGGCGCGCTTGCCTAAGCGGCAGTTGGAGACGAGCGCGATCGCGTCGGTGATGCAGCGATCGATTTCTACGTAGGTGACGATGCGTTTGCGTTCGGCAATGGGGTCGTCGATGCCGAGTTCCCTAAGACCGAGGATGGCCATCCGCACGCCAAGGACTTGCCCGGCGCAGAGGTGGCCGTGGGCTACGGCGGCGAGCTCCAGATATTCGTCGAGCGTCTTCACCAGTTCAGTCTACAAGCGAGAGTTCGGTGGCGCTACTAGCCCCCGGTCTGCGTTTGGGCCGGCGCGGATGCGGTCCACGGATGTGGCTGGCGGGATTCGACCCACGCGAAGTATGCCGTAGCTACGGCTAGGATCGAGAGCACGGCGTCTTCGAGAATCTTCTTCGGGCCGATCGGCTCAGGAGTCGCGAAGCAGCCGCAGTTGATGTCCATATGCAAGAGATAGGCGCGGGTGACGACTACCAGAAATCCCAGCATGATTACAGAGAGCAAGGAAGCCCAGATGCGCAGGCGCCAGCCGATCAGCATGAGCAGGCCGAGGGCGATTTCCGTGAACGGTAAAGTGTGCGCTACAAAAGCTACGCCCGACGGCGACAGCAATTGAAACGCGTCCACCTGGCGGACGAAGTTCGCGATGTTCACGGAGACGGAAAATTTTAGGACGAAGAGAGGCCACAGGTTTGTATTTGGAAGGAAAACCTTCGAGTAACCGGCATAAAGGAAGATGGGGCCGAGGACCAGGCGGCCAATCCAGATTACGACGCGGCCGATATTGAGTGGGCTGGATTGCATCATTTCGCTTCGGCCGCACATCGCATTTTTGTGCTCCTGCGGGCAGGCACCCGGTTGCTGAGTCTTATAAGGCGCCCGCTTCGGATAGCGGCCGCTACAGGTTCTACTTCTGGCTTAGGAGTTGATCCAGGAACTGTTTCAGGATTTCCCAGTTCATTACGCCGGCGTAGGGGAAGGTCTGGCCATTCGCGTGGAAGATCGTGGTGGGCGTTTGATTTACGCGATAGCCCTGGCCCAGGACTTGGTCTTTCGCGATTGCCGCGTCCAGCGTGCCGCCTTTTACCAAGGCGCGGACCTTCGCCATCTCCGCAGGGGAGAGGACGCTGGCGACCGTGCCATCGACGTCGCCGGTTTGTTCCCACTTCTCCTGGTTCTGGAACAGCACTTCTTCGACGGGTTCGAGTTTGCCGATTTGAGCGGCGGCTCGGGAATATTGCGCGGCGACTTTGGAGTGAGCGTGCATGGGTAGCGGAAAGTCTCGGTGGATCAGGTAGACCTTTCCGGTGCTGACGTAGTTGTCCATTAACTGGCGATTGGTCGATGTAAACAAGGTTTTGCAAGCTGGGCACTGGAAATCGCTGAAGACCTCGACCACGACTGGAGCGGACTTGGAGCCAAGAGCTTCGTGTGGATCGACATCTGGAATCGAGGCGGCCGTCTGGGGCATCGAATGCGGCTGAGCGGCTCGGAGTGCGGTTAGCGCACTCAAGTTGGCCAGCAATAGCATGCTGAGCCAAGTAGCACGCAAAAATGAAAGGTGTCTCGCTCTGGATGTGTTGGCTCGACGGTGCACGGCAACCCCCTCTATCACATTTGATGCCTGTTTTGACGGCTAGGCCGAGATGGCTTGGGCGAGATTATCACAGGAATTCGACTCAGCACACTGAGCCGAACTTGGGGTTCTTGGTTGGTTACCTTGCAGAACGGCAAGATCTCTCTAACAGTATCAATCTAAGGTGGTTATGGAATAGATAGTTTTCGACGTTGTTTCTGCAGTAATTATGGCGAAGGGACAAGGAAAAGAACTCAAAGGGAGCAGTGAGGTCGCCATGCACCCGACCGGGGGTGTTGGAACTGGTTGGGAGCGTCAGCGACGGAATCGCGAGGTCGGGCGGTTCGGAATCGGCTGTAATTGATTTATTTTATAGATAGTTACAGTTGTTATAAGAAAACTTGACAAAAGAACACTCAACCTGTATATTGGCCTTCGGTCGCACGGTTTTTTCGACCGGAGCGGCATGCTTAGGTAAGAAGTCTGCGCGATTTGGCTGCGACCGCTGAGATTTTGAGTCAGGAGGATAGGTAGGCATGAGCAAGATCATAGGAATTGACCTGGGAACGACGAACTCGGTTGTTTCCGTATTGCAAGGCGGCGAGCCGGTGGTGATCCCCAACCAAGAAGGTGCGCGGACGACCCCGTCGGTTGTGGCGATTACCAAGGGCGGCGAGCGGCTGGTCGGGCAAGTAGCAAAGCGCCAGGCGGTGACGAATCCCGAGAACACGGTGTATTCGATCAAGCGCTTTATGGGTCGCCGGTACGATGAGGTTGCGGACGAAATGAAGCGTGTGCCGTATCACGTGGTGAAAGGTAACCACGACGATGCGCGCATTGAGATTTCAGGCAAGGTGTACAGCCCGCCCGAAATTTCCGCCATGATTCTGGGCAAGCTGAAGTCAGCCGCGGAAGATTTCCTGGGCGAGAAGGTGACCAAGGCGGTCATCACCGTTCCGGCGTACTTCAACGACTCGCAGCGGCAAGCCACCAAGCAGGCGGGCGAAATCGCCGGCCTCGAAGTGGTGCGCATCATTAACGAGCCGACGGCTGCGGCTTTGGCGTATGGGCTGGACAAGAAGAACGACGAAACGATCGCGGTGTACGACCTTGGCGGCGGCACGTTCGACATCTCGGTGCTGGAAGTCGGCGCCGGCGTTGTAGAAGTGAAGTCGACCAACGGCGATACGCACTTGGGTGGCGATGACATTGACCAGAGAATCGTCGATTGGTTGATCGACGAGTTCAAGAAAGAGAACAACATCGACCTCAGCAAGGACCGCATGGCGCTGCAACGCCTGAAGGAAGCGGCGGAAAAGGCCAAGATCGAGCTTTCGCAGATGATGGAGACGGACATCAACCTGCCATTCATCACCGCGGGCGCGAGTGGGCCAATCCACATGCAGGTGAAGCTGACGCGCATGCGGCTCGAGCAACTGATGAGCGACCTGCTGGACCGCTCGATGAAGCCGGTACAGCAAGCGCTGGAAGACGCGAAGATGTCGCCGAACGACATCCAGGAAGTGGTGCTGGTTGGCGGCTCGACGCGTATCCCGAAGGTGCAGCAACTGGTGCGCAACTTCTTCGGCGGGAAAGAGCCTCACAAGGGCGTCAACCCGGACGAAGTGGTGGCGGTCGGCGCGGCCATTCAGGGCGCGGTGCTGGGCGGAGAAGTGAAGGACATCCTGCTGCTGGACGTGACGCCGCTTTCGCTGGGCGTTGAGACGCTCGGCGGCGTGATGACCGTGCAGATCCCGCGCAACACGACAATCCCAACCCGCAAGGTTGAGACGTATTCGACGGCTTCGGACAACCAGTCCGGCGTGGAAATTCACGTGATGCAGGGCGAGCGCAAGTTCGCAAAGGACAACCGCTCGCTCGGCACATTCAAGCTGGACGGAATTCCACCTGCTCCGCGTGGCACGCCGCAGATCGAGGTGACGTTTGATATCGACGCGAACGGCATCTTGAATGTAAGTGCTAAGGATAAGGCGACGAACAAAGAGCAGAAGATCACCATTCAGTCTTCGACCGGCTTGACGAAGGAAGAGGCGGAGAAGATGCGAGTGGAGGCGGAATCGCACTCCGAGGACGATCGTCGCCGGATGGAAGAGGTCGAGGCGCGCAATCGACTGGATGGCTTGGTTTATCAGGCCGAGAAGTTGGTACGCGAAAACCGCGACAAGATCGCTGAGGCGGACGTCAAGGCGGCTGAAGAGTCTGTCGATGACGCGAAGAAGGCGATGAACGAAGGCGGGACAGCGCGGCTGCGATCGGCGACAGAGAACGTGGAGCGGACGCTGCACAAGATCGCCGAAACGCTCTACAAGACGGGCCAACAGGCTGGCGCGGCTGGAGCAGGTGCGGCGGGCGCGGGCCCAGCAGGGGCCGGCTCGCATGAAGGCCAGGCTGGCACCGGTTCGGGTGCCGACAAGAAGCAGGGAGATGTCATCGACGCCGAGTATGTCGACGTTGATGAAAATAAGCGGCCGAACTAAGCACGGCGAGATACAGGGAGGCGCTATGGGGCGAGTCGACGGTCAACAGTTGAAAGTCGACAGCGACATGGCGCCTCTTTGACGCTTTTGGAGGTTCGAGCACGGACGGGAGTTTGGACTCGTGCTTCGGCCTTATGAACTGGGTTATGTTTGATCTAAATCGCGCCCTCTGAAGAGGGGCGGCTACAGAGATGGCTACCACTACTAAACAAGACTTTTACGAATTGTTGGGGGTTTCGCGGAAGGCGAATGCCAAGGAGATTCGTTCGGCCTTTCGCAAGCTCGCAAGGAAATATCATCCCGATCTGAATCCCGGCGACAAATCGTCGGAAGAGAAGTTCAAGCAATTGCAGGAAGCGTACGATGTGCTGTCGGACGCGAAGAAGCGGCAGATGTACGACCAGCACGGCTTCTATAGCGATAACTATCAGCCCGGGGCTGCGCCTCCAGGGAACGATCCTGAAGATGCGCGGGTCAATTTCGATTTTGGCGGATTTGATTTCAACTCTGGGGCGGGCGCTCCGGGTACTGGAGGCACCGGCGGTTCCAGCTTTCGCGATTTGTTTAGCCAGTTCTTTCATGGTGGGCGCGGCGCGGAAATGGAAGTGGAGCAGGAACCGGGCGGCGATCTGGAATATCAGATCGAAATCGATTTCTGGGATGCGGTCCGCGGCGCGGTGAAGAAACTCCAAATCACGCGGATGGAGACCTGCGAGACCTGCCACGGCACCGGCGCGGTCGGTTCGCCGCAGACGTGTACCGCGTGCGGCGGAACTGGGACGATCCAGCAGGCTGCCGGCAAGATGAAGTTTAATGTGCCGTGCACGCGCTGCGGCGGGACCGGGAAATTGCGCACCATGTGCAAGACGTGCGGTGGCGAAGGGCGTATACGGCGGACCGAAACAATTGACGTGCGCATTCCGGCGGGCGTGGCCAGTGGATCGCGCGTGCGCGTTCCGGGCAAGGGCAACGCGGGAACCATGGGGGCGCCGGCGGGCGACCTGTATTTGCGCGTGGAGGTCAAGCCACACCCATTTTTCGATCGGCGAGGGAACGATTTGTACGTAAAGGTGCCGGTTAAAGTAAGCGAAGCGACTCTGGGCGCGAAGATCGAAGTACCGACGATTGATGGACGTTCGCTGATGCGCATTCCGCCGGCAACCAACAGCGGGACTACTCTGCGACTGCGCGAGAAGGGCGTTCCGAGCGCGCGGGACGGGGTACGCGGCGATGAGTATGTGGAGATCCAGGTGGTCGTACCGAAACCGACGGATGAGCGTGTGCGGAATTTGATGAAGGAACTTGAGACGATTGAGCCAGAAGATCCGCGGGCAGATTTGTTCAGCAAAGCGAGCGGATAGCTGGCAAGGAATAGTAGTGGCGGTGCGCGGCAGGCTTTGATCGATTACGGATATGCCGACTAAAGGAAGAAAGCGGGCCAAGGCTGGGTACATGATTAGTGCCGTGGCGGAGCTTTACAAATTGCATCCGCAAACGCTTCGGCTTTACGAGCGCGTCGGATTGCTGAAGCCTTCGCGATCGCAGGGGAACACGCGGCTGTATACCGATGAGGATTTGGAGCGGCTCGACGTGATCCTGACCCTGGCCCGGGACATGGGTGTGAACCTGGCGGGCATCGAAATTATTTTGAACATGCGCGAAAAAATGGTGGAGATGGAGCGGCAGATGACTGAGTTCGCGACCGTGGTTCAGCAGGAGTTGGCTCGAGTGGCTTCGCTGCGGATGGAACCGGCGCCTCGGAATGCGATCGTGCGCGCGGTGCCGCCGCGTTTAGGGCGGATCAACGTCCGGGAATCCTAGGCGCCGAAAACGTTTTTCGGTTTCTTCCTCTGTAATCTTCAAGACAAGAACTGAACGATCGCGTTCGGCGCTTGCTGCCGACTTCGCGGCCTCGTATGCTGTCGACGTCGGGTATACATGGACAAGAAATGGCGCTAGAGAACTGCACGCTTTGCCGCGGGACCGGTTGGAAGCTGGTAGCACGCGCGGATGGCGCGCCGGGTCGCGTGGCTGTAGCTTGCGATTGCGGCATGGAGGAGCGGGCGGTTCGCGTAATGGAGCGGGCGCGGATTCCCAAGCGGTATGAGCATTGCGACTTTGAGAGTTATGTCACCGATTTGGCGGACGGGAAGACTTGGACAGCGCAGCATTCGCAGTCGTTGAAGCAGGCCAAAATGCTGACGCAGGGATTTGTGCGGGACTATCCGGGCTCGGCGGAAAAAGGACTGCTGCTGATGGGACCTTCAGGAGTGGGAAAGACTCATTTGGGCGTGGCGGCGTTGAAGGAATTGATCCGCCGGGGTCATGCGGGGCTTTTTTGCGATTACCGCGAATTATTGAAAGAGATTCAGGCGAGCTACAATCCGGCCAGCGAGTCGACCGAAATGGGAATTCTGGAGCCGATACGTACCGCGGAAGTTCTGGTCATGGATGATCTCGGCGCGAGCAAGCCTTCGGCTTGGGTGCTGGACATCATTGGGTTAGTGCTGAACGCGCGTTACAACGAGCGGCGCGTGACCATCCTCACGACGAATTATTTCGATGAGGTGCCCAACCCCGAGCCAGCGCCTCGGATGCCGGGAGGCCAGCGGGTGGTGGTTCGCGAGGATACGCTGGGCGACCGTATCGGAGCGCGGATGAGGTCGCGACTTTACGAGATGTGCCGGACCGTGGACGTGTCGGCTCCGGATTTTCGACGGGAAGTGCGCTCGGCGGGAAGAGCGCACGCTTGACATAGGCGTGCGGATGTGACGGACATATGGCGCGGATTTGGACCTCACCACATCGCGGCGATGGTTTGTATTGGCGACGCCCCGAGCGGGTGCAAACGCGCCTGCAAAAAGGCGCACAGAATCCGACTCTGCTGCCTCAGCGCGATATCCTTGTTCGGGTTGCCTCATTTGCATTCCGTTTCGTTGACATTGAACACTTGCGCGAATGTCTGGCTTACTTCCAGCAGAAGATTCACCCAAGCAGTCGAGTTTCCGCCAAAAGACTGGCAGCCGATATTGGAGAAGACTGGCGAACTCAGCGTTCGTGGGAAATCGAGCGCTGGTTCGAGCGGCTGCCGATGTATCTGCTAGAGGAACCAAAGCGGCAGAAAATTGTGAAGGCGCTGGGCGAAGCTCTCCAGCTAGCGGAAGCCGGAAAGCTCAACTGTTGAAGTGCACAGCGAGAAAGGCTGTGCCTCCGCAACGGCGGCGGCAGGCTGAAACAAGAATTGTACAAATGCGCTTACGTGCGTGCATTGACATAGGGTTGAGGCGGCGCGTATCATTTTGGCTGTTGCAGCGTTTTTGACGCCCGCAGCATCATTGTCCTCGGTGAGCGCTTAACGGTCGTTTCCGCGGTGGTGGACTCAATCGGTTGCTGGAGCGGTGACTAGTGCGCGGTCATGTTTCGACCGTTGACTTGGCCGTTGCTTTCGCAACCTACGGAGGGTGGACGGGTCTAAAGACCGGCCACTACACGGAACGATTGACCTCCTTGCATGACCCCGGATGGGAAACTGCGAGGATTCTCGCGAGCAGCACCTATGACTCCGGCCCGGCCGGGTCAACTAGACGAATCGATTGAAGTTATCTACTGGAGGCCATCAACCATGTTTTCCGACCATGACAACCCGTCGACTGCGGCAGCCGCCGCACCCGCTCAGGATTCCGAAAAAGAAGCTCCCAAGACAGTAAACGTGACACCAGCTGGCGCAAGCGAGACCGAAGCCACTGTAAACGCCGCCAAGGAAGAGGCTACAGCCGCTCCTGTGGCGCAAGCTGACGGCGATCCACGCCCGGAGCAGGCGACAGCCCCCGCTGCTACAGTTGCGTCGGGCGGGACGGAAGGTCACGGGACGGAAGCTCACGCCGAGGCTCCTCACGCTCAGGCGACTACGCCTGTGGATGCGGAAGCCGCCGCCGCTGCCGAAGAGGCGGCCGGCTCTGAGGAGATGAGCAAGCTGATCGAGCAGTACAGCGAGCCGCAGGAAGGCGCTGCGAACAACGAGATTATTGAAGTGAAAGTGGTGGCGTACACCGAACAAGGTGTTGTGGTTGACGTGGGCGGTAAGACGGAAGGGCTGATCCCCGCGGCGGAATTCTCCGAGACGGATATTCCGCGTCCTGAGCCGAACGCCATAATTGAAGTGCAGCGCACCGGCGAGCACAAAGACGGCTTCACGATTTTGTCTTACCAGAAGGTGCTGCGGCGGCGCACGTGGGAAAAGATCGAGGCGGCGTACAAGGCGAAGGAAACCGTCACCGGCAAAGTTGTGGATCGCATCAAGGGCGGGCTGGTAGTGGATATCGGGGCGCGCGCGTTTCTCCCGGGATCGCAATACGACCTGCGGCCTGCGCAAAACCTGGACAATCTGCTGAATACCGAAGTGCAGGTGCGCATCACCAAGCTGAACCGGCGGCGCGGGAATATCGTGGTGAGCCGCCGGGCGCTGATGGAAGAGGAACTGCACGCCAAGCGGGCACAGTTGATGGAAACGCTGAGCGAAGGACAGACCGTTCATGGCCACGTGAAAAATGTGACCGAGTACGGAGCGTTCGTCGATCTCGGCGGCATCGACGGGTTGCTGCACCTGACCGACCTTAGCTGGGGGCGCGTGAAGCATCCGTCGGACATCGTCAAGCCCGATCAGGAGCTTGACGTCATCATTCTGAAGTTTGACAAAGAGAAGCAGCGGGTTTCGCTGGGCTTGAAACAGTTGTTGCCCGATCCTTGGGTGAACGCGGCGGAGAAATATCCTGCCGGCGGAAAAGTGAAGGGCAAGATCGTTGGCGTGGTGGATTACGGCGTGTTCGTCGAGTTGGAACAGGGGATCGAAGGGCTCGTCCACGTTTCGGAGATGAGCTGGAACAAGAAGGTCACGCATCCATCGAAGATCGCGAAGGTAGGCGACGAAGTTGACGTGGTGGTGCTCGACATCAAGCCGAGCGACCGGCGCGTCTCCTTGGGAATCAAGCAGGCGCTTCCGGATCCCTGGCTGCAAACTGCGGAGAAGTATCCGGTGGGCACCGTGGTGACCGGGAAAGTGCGCAACATCGCGGAGTTTGGGGCGTTCATTGAGATCGAGGATGGCTTCGACGGGTTGGTTCACGTCGGCGACGTGAGCTGGACCGGCCGGGTTAAGAATCCGCACGAAGTATTCAAGAAGGGCGAGCCCATCACCGCGAAGGTGCTGAAGATCGATCCAGAGAACCGGCGGGTATCGCTGGGCATCAAGCAGGTGAACGATATCTGGGGCGACTGGTTCAAGCAGCACAAAGTTGGCCAGATCGTGAAGGGCAAGGTTTCGCGAATCGCCACCTTCGGAGCGTTTGTGGAGTTGGGCGAGAACATCGAAGCGCTTTGCCACAACACCGAGATCGAAGAGCGCAAGCGGCGCGATGAGGGCCCTTCATCCATGCACCGCACCTCGACCGGGCCGCTGAAGAGCGCGGGGCCGCTTGAGCCCGGCAAGGAATACGATTTCAAGATCATCAAGATCAGCCCGGAGACTCGGCGCATCGGGCTGAGTTACCGCGCGGCGACCAAGCAGATCGAGCGCCGCGAGATCGAACAGTACCGCTCGACGACCAAGTCCTCTTCGACGGCGACGATCGGCGACGTGATGAAATCCAAGCTGTCAACACGATAGGCGCTTCCCCGGCCTCGGGGTCGGGACCGGGGGGCGACATTAATTTCGTTTACCTCCGGGCCAATTTAGTGATAGGAAGAAGGGCAACTGGGCGACGCTACCCCTGTAAACCGTTTCAGATCACGCAGCTGCGGCGGTTTTTCGGGTGGCAATGCCATAAGCCCTAGCGCAACAAGTGGCAGTGCGACGAGGCAAGGGGACGATGACCAAGCAACCTACATTGACGAAAGCCGACCTCATCGAAGAGGTCTTGCGCGTGACCGAGCTCCCCAGGAAGGAGTCGGAGACCATCGTCGAGACGATTTTCGAGAGCATTATCGAAGCGCTGCAAAAAGGCGACAAGATCGAAATTCGCGGCTTCGGCAGCTTCCGGACCCGGCAGCGACGCGGCCGCGTCGGGCGGAATCCCAAGACCGGCGCCAAAGTGGAAGTGCCGCCAAAGAAAATTCCCTTCTTTAAGCCCAGCAAGGAATTGAAAGATTTCGTGAATACCGCGGATGGCGTTTCGGCGGCCTCCTAAGTTAGCTCCGCGATTTATCCTGCTTTCTTACCACCCTGGTTCCTGACAAAGCGTTTTGAAAAGCAACAGGCTTGCGGAAGGCTTTGCTTCGCCATCGACGTTTTACGTTATGCTTGGCCGAATGCGATTGACGCATTGCGGATTCCCGGTGAAAGGCGCGCTGCTCGATGGACTACCTCTGGACTCCCTGGCGTTTCCAATACATGAAGCAAGTGGAGAGCGGGCAGCAGCCGGAGTGTATTTTCTGCGACGCGGCATCGCGCAAGGATGACGCCGAGACGCTGGTGGCGTATCGCGGTTCGAAAGTCTTCGTCATCCTGAACCGCTTCCCCTACACATCGGGCCACATCATGATCGTGCCCTACGAACACGTCGCTGATTTGGAGAGTTGCGACCCGCAGGCGCTGGCGGAAATGATGACGCTGACTCAGCGAGTGGAGACCGCATTTCGTGCCAGCTACAGACCGGATGGAATGAATCTGGGGATGAACCTCGGCAGGGCTGGCGGTGCCGGCGTGGTCGGGCACTTACATCTGCACGTCTTGCCGCGATGGTTTGGCGATTCCAATTTCATGACTGTCACCGGCGAGACGCGCGTGCTTCCCGAAGATTTGCGGACCACATACGAGCGACTACACCAAAGCCTGGCGCTTGACCGATCGGGAGAGCCGCGGTGAACCTCGACCTGACTGAAGATCAAAAGTTGCTGCAGAAGAGCGTACGTGAGTTCGCGGAGGCCGAGGTAAAACCGCTGGCGCGCGAGAACGACGAAACTGGTCGGTTTCCCCGAGAGCTATTTCAGAAAGCAGCAGAACTTGGCTTGACCGGTGTGGCTCTGCCGGAGTCCGAGGGCGGAGCTGGATTTGATCACATCGCTTACAGCATCGTCATCGAAGAGATCTCGCGATGCTGCGCCTCGACGGGCGTGATTCTTTCGGTGCAAAACTCTCTCTACTGCGATCCCATTCATCGTTTCGGAACCGACGAGCAAAAGAAGAAGTTTCTTTTGCCGTTCGCGCGGGGCGAAAAGATCGGTTGCTACGCCTTAACGGAGCCGCAAGCGGGCTCTAACGCTGCGGCGCTGCAAACCAGGGCGGTGAAGTCGGGGGACAAGTATGTGATCAACGGCACGAAAGCGTGGATCACCAACGGGGGCGCGGCGGATGCGGCGATCGTTTATGTGAACACCGATCCGCCTAAGGGTGAAAAAGGAATTACAGCGCTGGTCGTTGAAAGGGGCACTCCGGGCTTCAAGGTCGGCAAGGAAGAAAAGAAACTCGGCATCAATGCGACGGCTTGTAGCGAGTTGGTGTTCACCGATTGCGAAGTGCCTGTGACCAACCGCGTCGGCAATGAAGGCGAAGGTTACAAGGTGGCGCTCTCGACGCTAGATGGCGGGCGCATCGGCATCGCCGCGCAAGCCGTTGGCATCGCACAGGGTGCATTCGAAGCCGCGCTCGGATATTCCAAGCAGCGCATGGCCTTTGGTCGTCCCATCTCGCAGTTTCAAGCCATCCAATTCATGCTCGCCGACATGAGTACCGAAATCGATGCCGCCCGCCTACTTATCCGCAAAGCCGCCTGGAAGCAGGACACCGGCGCGCGCTTCAGCATGGACGCCGCCATCGCCAAACTTTTCGCCAGCGAGATGGCCACCCGCGTTACCCACAAAGCTATTCAGATCCACGGCGGCAACGGCTACAGCCGCGAATATCCAGTCGAACGCAACTACCGCGACGCCCGCATCACCGAAATCTACGAAGGCACCAGCGAAATTCAGCGCCTGGTCATCTCGTCGTGGGTTTTGCGCTGCTAGGAGTTTACGTTTGCGAAAATCGATCCTAGCTCAAGCTGCGAGTATCGCATTGATGGTGCTGGGTCTGCGGTTACTTCAGATTGATGGGGAGCATATTTATTCTGGCCACGATCTCCCTTACAAACTGATGGCCGAGTTTGGAATGTTCTTCCTCTTTCTATCCTTTCTGACGTCTACGATTTCGGCCGGGTATCTTGCCAAGAGGCTTTCTGCGATGAACGCGATGATTGTCGGCGTAGCCTTCTTGGTCGTATCCGCCATCGTTTGGAGCGTCTTAATACACTACGCTGCCATGGATAGCTGGACCACGCTGCTGATAGTCCCGCCACTAATTGGTTTTCTATCTGGCGCGCTGTTGGTCGTTGTCGGCGGTACTCGAGTGATTCTAAAGATAGCTCGTGCGCAACCTCACTAAGATCGACACTCTCGATCTGATACGCCACGCTTCACGGAAACTCGAGTAGTATCCTGTCTTCGTGCTGGAACTCGATTGCGAACTTGAATTCGATTCTGCTCGGCCGGAGGACTTTTTTGCGGCCCTGCCACCACGCCCAGCAGTCTGTCTAATCGAGCCGCATGAAGATAAAGCCGACCCGTTTCTGATCCGCACTCAGGATTTGCGCCGCCGGCTGCAGCGATTGCTTGGCGTGCTCGACGTAAACAGCAAACGTCTGAACCTGCAGTCGTTCGCGCGCGGCGTGCGCTATCGCCTTACTGGCTCGGCGCTCGAGCAAACTTTCACCTACTATCAGAACGCCAAGCAGTTTCTTCCCCATCGCTATTCCAAAATATTAAGGCTTCGCCCGCCCGCCGTTCTCAAAGTCAGCTTGCGCAACGCTTATCCGCGATGCTTCGTCACGCGCCGCATTCCTGTGGACGACGCCGGAGCACCTACGGCGGGCGCCTACTACGGCCCTTTCCCATCCCGAAAATCCGCCGAAGCCTTCGCCGAGCGCGCGCTCGATCTCTTCAAAGTGCGCCGTTGCCAAATCAAAATCCGCCGCGACCCCACGTTCCCCGGATGCATTTATTCCGAGATGAAAATGTGCCTGGCCCCCTGTTTCGCAGGCTGTTCGAAAGAGGAATACGACATCGAAGTGCAGCGATTGGTGCAGTTCCTGGAAACCGACGGCAACTCTTTGCGCGCTGCGATCGAACAGGAACGCGAACGCGCCAGCGATGATCTCGACTTCGAACGCGCCGCCGCCATCCACAAGCGCATCGAAAAGATCGACGATGTGCTGCGAGGCAAACCGGACCTGGCGCGCCGCATCCAGGACCTGAACGCTGTGATCCTGCAACGTGCCGCCGAAGAACAGACCATCGCCGCATACGCCGTCCGCGCAGGCCGGCTTGCGGAGCCTTGTTTTGTACGCTTTGCGGAGATTGCCGGGCAGCCACGCTCGGCCGAGCAGATTTTCCGTGACTATCTGGAACAGACTGCGGACATAGCGCCGGGCAAGAATGATCTCGGCGAACATTTGTGGCTGGTGGCGCGATGGTATTACAGTAATCCGCGCGAGGGCGAAATCTTCTTCCACGAGAAAGACTGGCCGTACCGCAAGATCCTGCGCGCTTGTTCGCGTTTGCTGGTTCCGAAACCCAGTGCACCCGACTCTGCGAAGGACGTAGGAAAGACAAGCCCGGAAAAGGGAGCCTCATGAGCGTATCCGCAACGCCGAACGGGACCGCGCAATATGCAAAAAAAATCGCGGGTCGAGCCGCGGACGGCCATTTTCGCGAAGCGCACAGCCTGGTGCTTTCTTCGCTTGGTATCGGCACCTACCTTGGCCAGCCCGACGACAAGACTGATCAGAGCTACGCCGCGTCGGTTGCGGCGGCGGTCGAGAGCGGAATCAACGTTATCGATGCGGCCATCAACTACCGCTTCCAGAGAAGCGAGCGCAGCATCGGCGCGGCGATTAAATACCTCGCCAAGCAAGGCATTGCGCGCGAGGAATTTGTGGTCTGCACCAAGGGCGGCTACTTGACGCCCGATGCCGCAATGCCCTCGGACCCGACCGAATATTTTTATCGCGAATACATTCAACCCGGGATCTTCAGTCCCAACGACCTTGTAGGCGGCAGCCACTGCATGACGCCGCGATTCCTGGAAAATCAGCTGGACCGCAGCCTGCGCAATCTCGGCGTCGAGTGCATCGATGTCTACTACCTGCATAATCCGGAGTCGCAGCTGAGCGAGGTGTCGCGCCCTGATTTTCTGGAGCGGGTACGCGATGCCTTCATCTTTCTGGAATCCGCCGCGGCTGCGGGGAAAATTCAATTTTATGGCATGGCCACGTGGAACGGTTTTCGCCAGGAAGCGCGCGCCCGCGATGCCATGCAGCTCCCCGAACTCGCTACCCTCGCACATGACATTGCTGGCGACCAGCATCGCTTCCGGTTCGTACAGCTTCCGTTCAATCTGGCGATGACTGAAGCGCTGACGCTCGGCAACCAATCGATCGGCGGCCGCGACAAAACCGTGATGGAGGCTGCCAGCGAACTCGATATCACGCTGGTCGCCAGCGCTTCGCTGCTACAGGGGCAGGTGGCGCGAAATTTGCCGGCGTTCGTTGCGGAGGCTCTGGGGTTGGAGGATGACGCGCAACGGTCGCTGCAATTTGTGCGGTCTTCGCCGGGAATCACTACCGCCCTGGTGGGGATGTCGCACGTGGAGCATGTGCGCGAGAATGCGAAGTTGGTTAGCGTGCCGCCGGCTACCGTGGATCAGTTCAGCAAACTCTTTACCCGGGGCGAAGGTGCGTAGTCTGTTCCTTGGCTAGCGCGAACACAGGCTGCGGAAAGAGTCTTTTTCTTCAGGAGGTCAGTGCTTTAGCGCCGACGTAAACTGCGTGCTCTCAACGGGCTTGTTGCATTTTTCCGCTACAGCCAGGAATGGCTGTGCCACGGGCACGGAGGACGCAGCTTGCGATTTGTTCTGCCAGGTCTAACCGGTGAACTCTGGATGGCGCCTGGTGAGCCATTCGGTTATCGCACGATTTAAGTGGTCAAGCTTGCCGGCGAAGAAATGATCGGCGTCGGGCACAACTACGAAATGATTCTCGCCGGGCAACGAAGCGACGAGGGATTCCACCTTTCGGACGTCGCCATGCTCGTCGATCTCACCATGCACGAATAGCTTTGGCTTGGCGCAGTTCTCCAAATACGAGAAGTCGGAGCTGTTTACTGGCGTACCTAGCCCGATCAACTCCGCCACGCGGTATTCTTGGCATCCAACTCGCAAACCGACCCAGCAGCCAAAGCTGAAACCCGTCAGCAACAGTGGGATGCCGGGGAACTCGCTCGCGAGAAAATCCAGCGCCGCGCGCACGTCTCCTTGCTCACCACGTCCTCGATCGTGCGTCCCGGCGCTCATCCCAGCGCCTCGAAAATTGAATCGCAGCACCGCCAAGCCCAAAGCATCCAGAGATTTCGCCGTTTGATAAATCACCTTGTTGTGCATCGTGCCGCCGAAAAGCGGGTGCGGATGGCAAATGACCGCAGCCATCGGTGGTCGCGCTACGCCTTGTGGCTTCCACAGGATCGCTTCGAGCCGCCCGGCCGGGCCCTCAAGAAACAAATTTCGCGATTCGTGAGCTTTAATCAAAAGGTATCCTGACGAGAAGCAGTAAGCGTTTTATGCAGCCACTTCTGTAGGGGAGGGGCTTGCCCCTCCCGGCCGCAGCGTCTTGCCGCATCCTATCGCCTTGCTAGCCCTCTCTGTAGGCGCCGGATTTTAGTCCGGCGCTGAATCCGCCGGCGTAGCGGCCGCCGACCGCGGGCGACGAAACGGATGCGATTCAAAATCGGAGACTGAATTGCCCAGAGCGGCAGACGGCTACGTTTAACGCAGGGCTCTGTGGCATTTTTTCGATTCGCGCGACCATCAAGACCAATTCCGCGGCAACTGGCCAAGGCGAGTTATCCGCACTCTCGAACGAGATCACTAGAAATTGCCCGGGAGTGTACTCGCGATTACTGCGGAATTTCAGGCCTTCCGCGCAACAGTCGATGGTCATGGTCTCTTCAAACCAAGGTACATGCTCGGGCCGCACTCGGACGGGCACCGCAAGCTGCTGGCGGGGCGACGCGCGACGTTCCACTTCCCGGCGGTGGCCGTTGCCATTTGAGTTTGCGCGATGGCGCCGGGCAACCTCAAACCGGAGCGCCGCGACCAGTGTATGACTAGCCTCGAGCAACTGCGGCGCCGCGCCCGATGCCTTGCCAGCTGTCGCAGCAACGCTCTCCCTTTCACCAACGCCCAACATGCGGCGCGCGCCATTTGCGTTGGTTCGAGCGTCACCCATTGCCTGCTGTGCCGATCCCACGAAGCGCACGACTTTCGCGGAGATCTCGGGCTGACCATAAGAAATCGCCGGGTCGTAGGGGAACGTCACCCACAGCGACATTCCTTCCACGTGAGCCTCCTGGCAAGGCACCAGCACACCGCCACGCGAAACGTTCACAGTGTGGCAAATCTCGATTTTCTGGCCGAAGGGCGTCGTCCAGCGAAGCCGCGCGGGAAGCCGGAGCTGGACGCGGTGATGCTCGCGCCTGTCCATAAACCCCTACAATAGAGCCACCGAGTTCGGGGGTAACTCCAAGTATATCTCCAGGTTGCACAAACCGCCAACGTCGCGTACTAGGACAGAAACACCGATATTTAACATTGCAACTTGCGAATGCCGATGTTACGTTTCCTTTTACTTGCAGTGGACTGGAGCGTTGATGGCAGACGGTTCGGAAAGGCGCGTAGCCCGGCGATTCACCATGAGCTTGCCGCTACGGGTTCTGCCGCGCGCGTCGCGCAGCCAGGAACTGCGCGCGCAGACTCGCGACGTCAGCTATCAAGGACTCTATTTCGTCGCCGAAGATCAATTTGAAGTTGGCACGGAGATCGAATTCGTATTGACCTTGCCGAAACTCCCGTCCCAGACCGGTGAAGTGGATATTCGCTGCCGCGGACAAATCGTGCGCGTCGAGTCGACCTCCAACGGGCACTCCGGCGTGGCCGCCAAGATCGAGCGATACGAATTCCTGCCCGCCACTGCCTCCGCCGCCTGAACCCGCCCTCTTCATCACCCAGCCATCTCCGTCGGCACCTGGCTAGCCTCGCGCCCGGCCCTCGTACCCGAGTACAATGCTCTGTGAAAATTTTCTCCGCATATTGTCTTCACGCACTGTAGGTGTGCGCTTCAGTTTACCCTGACGAAGGAAGGGCGCGCCCCTCTCGGGTCTTCCGTGAGAGACGATTTCGCTTTGGGAGGAGCCATGTATCACTACGATCCGCGAACAGCGCTTGAAGAACTGCAAGAGGACGCGCTCTTACCGCATCCCGTAAAGCTGCGCGACATGATCCTGCGCATCAAACTCCAGCCAAAGGAAGCGCAAGTGATGAACCACGAATTCCAGGACTATTTGACACGTTTCGGGGAGATTCAGCGACTGGCGCGCGGCATCCTCGAAAAACTCGCCACAGGAAATCCCAAGTCCGCATGACTCTCCCTGCGCCAGGGTCGCGGAGAACGTGCCGACGCTGTTAGACTGATCTGCGCTCGGCGCCAAACACGCGCCGGCCCTTTGCGATGCGACGCCACACACTTCTGATCGACGCGGACGATACCCTCTGGGAAAATAACGTCTTCTTCGAGAAACTCATCGAGGATTTCATCGGACTCGTGGAATCCTGCGGCTACACGCGCGCCTATGTGCGGCACATTCTCAACGAAACCGAGCGGAAGAATATTCGACAGTACGGCTATGGCGTGCGCAGTTTCGGCCGCTCGCTGGAAGAAACGTATTTGAAGCTTGCCGAGCAGATGGTGCGCCGCGAGACGCTGGCGCAGATTCACGACCGCGTTGTCGAGCTCGAACGCACACCGCCGAAGATTCTGGATGGCGTGCCGGAAACGCTCGCCTATCTGACGGAGCGGCACCGTTTGATTTTGTTCACCAAGGGCGAGCCTGCCGAGCAAGCCGCCAAAGTGGAACGCTCGGGGTTGCAGGGGTTTTTCGAATTTATCGAGATTGTCTCGGAGAAAGATCCGGAGACGTACGGCGCGCTGGTGCACAAACACAAAATCGTCAAGACGCACGCGTGGATGATCGGTAACAGCCCACGTAGCGATATCAACCCCGCCATGAAGATCGGTCTGAATGCAGTCTACATCCCGCACCAGCACACCTGGCAAATGGAGCACGAACCGGTGGTCGCTGGCTCGGGCAAGCTCGTGATTCTGCCAGCCTTCCGCGAACTCCGCGGCCACTTCTGACCTCTGAAGCGCCGCTCCACGCTCGTCTTCCTAAAGCGTTTGTAGGGGCCGGGCTTGTTTACCCTGAGCCTCGAAGGGCCCCTCCCGGCGTTAACCCCGCGACGCATGAACATGCACCGTCGGCCTTTCCGCCTTTCCGCCCGTACCCCTTCCTCCTTTCTTCCAACAATCCGCCGCTTCCAAATTGGATGTTGCGGCTCCCCGTCGTCTCCCCGAAACTCAACCTCGATTTAAGCCTACGCAGGAGTGCTTTCATGGCCACCGCCACAACTCTACCTCGTTCTGATTGGCGCCAGGAATGGTTCGAAAACGAAGAAGCTACGTATCTAAATGTCGCGGGTCAAAGCCCGATGCCAAAGGTTGCCGTGCGCGCGGTACAAGCGGCAATTGAATGGAAGAAGTTCCCGCAACACATTCCTGACGCGGCATTTTTCGACCTGCCCAACCGCATTCGCGCGTCCATCGCCAAGCTGATTGGCGCGCAGCCCGCGGACATCGCGCTCACCTCCGGCGCGAGCACAGGAATGTCGGCGGTCGCCTACGGTCTGAAGTGGAGCCCTGACGATGAGATTCTTACGGCGATTCGCGAGTTCCCTCTTCAGTACGCAACGTGGAAACCGATGGAAGAACGCGAGGGCCTCAAGCTGAATGTCGTCTCGCCACGGGATCGTTTCCTAACCGCGGACGATGTGATCGCCGCGCTGACGCCGAAGACGCGTCTGGTTTCCATCAGCCTGGTGCGCTTTGACAACGGCGTGCTGCTCGATGCGGCGCGCATTGCCGCTGCGTGCCATGCGCAGGGCGCCTTGTTGCTGCTCGATGCCAGCCAGGCGTGTGGCGCGGTACCAATCGATGTTGGCGCGATGGGCGTCGATTTTCTGGTTTCCGCCGGATACAAATTTCTGCTCGGCCCCTTCGGCACGGGATTCTTCTGGGCTAAGCCAGAGCACGTCGCCAACATGCGCCCGGGGCCGTTTTACTGGATGGCGGGCAAGGGCGTGGACAGTAATTTTGCATCGATGGATTTTGCCAATCCCACAGCGGCGCCCAGCGGCAAGCGCTGGGACGCCGCGGAAACCGCGAACTATTTCAATCATGCGGCGCTCGACGCGTCGGTCGAATTCGTTTTACAGGCGGGCCCCGAGGCCATCGCGGCGCACAATCGCAATCTGATCGAGCTGTTATATGAGCGATTGCCTAAGGATCGTTGCGTGCCCACTAGCCCGCTGGACGCAGCACATCGCGGGCCCTACGCGTGCTTCGCTGCGCGAGCGCCGGAAAAGACCGCCGCGCTCTACGACCGGCTGCGCAAGGAAAACATCATCGTCAGCCTGCGTGAGGGCAACATTCGCGTGTCGCCCTATTTGTTCAACACCGAACGCGACATCGACCGCCTGATTTCCGTGATCACCACGTGACGCCGGCGGAGGCTTGGCCCAAAGTTGCCGTCGTTGGCGCCGGGGCGGTAGGCGGTTATTTCGGCGGCATGCTGGCGCGCGCTGGAGCCCCGGTCGTTATGATCGGCCGCGCACCTTTCGTCGAAGCGGTGAACCAGAATCGCCTCCTGCTCGACACGCTGCACTTCAAAGAGAGTGTGCGCGTCGAAGCGTCGACCGAGCTCGAGGCCGCGCGCGGCGCTGAAGTTGTTCTCTTCTGCGTGAAAACGACGGACACCGCGGAAACTGCTCGCGCTCTCGCTCCGTTGCTTTCCTCGAGCGCCACTATCATCAGCATGCAGAACGGCGTCGACAACGCCGAACAAATCCGCGCCGCGTCCGGCATCGATGCCCTGGGCGCTGTCGTTTACGTTGCCGCTTCGGTGCCGCAGGCAGGCAGCGTCAAACACGTGGGCCGCGGCGACCTCGTCGTCGGACCGCGGAACGCACGGACCGAACACATTGCCGGCCTTTTCGAGCGCGCCGGCGTCTCCTGCCGCATCTCCGACAACATCGAAGGGGAGCTCTGGGTCAAGCTAACCTGGAACTGCGCGCTCAACGCCGTATCTGCGCTCGGCCGCGCAAAGTATGGCCAGATCGCGGCTAACGAAGATGCTCGCAAAGTTGTCGCGGAAGTCGTCCAGGAAGTGCTGGCCGTAGCCCGCGCCGCCAACATCCACCCGCCCGGCCTGGAAAATCCGCAAGTGGCGCTAGCCAGCGCGCTGAAAGGCGCCAACCAAATGTCCGAAGCCCTCTCGTCCACCGCCCAGGACCTGCTCCGTGACAAACGTACCGAGATCGATTCGCTCAACGGCTACATCTCCCGCCGCGGCGCCGCCCTCGGCGTCCCCACTCCGATCAATCACGCCCTCTTCACTCTGGTAAAGCTAGCCGAGTCCCGCTCCTGAGCACCTCACGCAATTCATAGGCAGCACAGGCACTCCTGTTCGCGTCCCAGCTAACCCGGCCATTGAGTGTCCGCAAAGCACTCCAATTCTCAGTGCCTCGACAGCTGCCCCTTCTTCACTCCCGAGGAGGCGCGCGGAACGCGCTCTGTACAATGGCTTAACAAAACACCCCTCCCCCCGCCTTTTTTTGCAAGTGCGGATTCTAAAGGACTTTAAGTCTAATGATTTTGGAAGTGCGGATTCCAAAGGAGTTACGCGCCGATTTTTGGAAGTGCGGATTCCAAAGGGTTTACGGTTTGAGAGGGGTCTGTGCGAGTTGGAGAGCCAACGATGGCCCGGAAGCGTTCGAATTAACGATTCTAATAACACTAACTAATATAACATATTAGTTACTACTTGTCAAGGACGAGTTTCAGCGCTGAGGAATGGCCGGGGTCCCGGTCCCGTGTCTTGACCGGCCCAAAACGGAACTCGGTGAGTTACCGGGCTGCGCGAAACAGCATTGAGGCATCAAAGTGGGAATGTTAGGGGGACCCACGTTGGGGGATAAACGTTGGAGAATCAACGTCGGGGGGTCAGCAGGCTGTCTTGGGACTTGGCAGGCTTGCGATGGCGTCGCGGGGAGTTTGAGGACGGGTGTGAGATGCGGTTGACCTTGGGCCATCAATCTAGGAACCTAATAGAACACGACTGATGACAGCGAACCATCTCCATGGTGCTTTGAACCTTCTTGGGCAGACCTCGACCCCGCTGGTGTCTCCGCGGCTGCCGGGAGTGCCGGAACCGCAATTGGGCGTGGCGTGGGGAGATTTCCATCAGGGGATCGGCAGCAGCGTGCGGGCCTTGTTCACGCGCGGTACGGCCAAAGGCTTCCTCAGCTCGGGCTATTTCAAGGATTGCTGGATCGAGCGGCGATTGCCCCGGCGAGCCCTGGTGGCGGCGGCGCTGTGGCACATCGCCTTCATCGCGATGCCGTTTCCCCAGGGGACATTCAACCCAAAGAAGAATCCGGCGTTTGACAATTTTCAGCTCACGTGGTCAGGACCAATTCAGGACCTGCCGTTACTCGAAATCCCGAAGCAAAGTGCCAAGCCTGCGCCGCACAGCTCGCCGAACCAGCCGCTGCCGGAGAAGGGCGCGGACGCATTTCATCCGCGCCAGCGCATTTTCACCGACCCGGTGCGGCCGACGCATCTGAAGCAAACGCTAATCAATCCGAAGGCGCCGATGGAGGCGCCGAAGCTGGTCCCGGAGCTGCCGAACATGGTGCAGTTGGAGCAGACGGCGATGCCGGCGAAGCCACGACTGCTGATCAGCGAGGAAGCGCTGAAGAAACTGCATCCAAGCGAACGAAAAGTGAAGACGGTGACGGTGGCACCTCCGCTGGACGCGCCTGCGATGGAGCAGCAAGTGGCAGGCGACTTGAGTTTGCCAGTGGCGCCGAATGGACCGGCAAGGCCGAAGTTGGAGATCAACGCGGGGGCGGCGCCGCGTGTAGCAAAACGGGAGCAGGCGGGCGACGCTGGCCCGGCGCCAGAGGTGAGCGCGGCGCAGCCGAGCACGGCGGACGGCAGCACGTCCACATTGATTGCGCTGTCAGCGACACCAGGCCCACCGGCACCGGTAGTGCCGCCGCAAGGAAACCTGGCCGCACGCGTCTCGATTTCACCGGATGGCGCGAAGAAGGGTGGATCGGAGGCAGCGGGTGCCGGCGGCAAGAGTCCGGTGGGAATCAGCATCAGCGGCGGAAATCCTACGGCGAAGAGCGGAATTTCTGGCCTGGGCGACGGCCTCGGTTCGCCTTCGCTGCGGGTGTTGAGCGCGCGTCAGCACGATTCGCCGGTGGATGAGGTGCCGGAGCGAACTGGGCCTCCGGATTTCAAGACGCTGCCGCCGGGCGCGAAGCCGGAACAAATATTTTCAAGGAAGCGGGTGTACACGCTGAACGTCAACATGCCCAATCTGAACAGCGCGACCGGGAGTTGGATACTGAATTTTGCGGAGTTGCACCGGGACCAGAGCGGACCGCGTGTGGCTTCGACGGATTTGGCCGGGCCGGTGCCGGTAAAGAAAGTTGATCCGAAGTATCCGCCGACTCTGGTCAGCGAGCGCGTTGAAGGAGAAGTGGTGCTGTACGCGGTGATCCGTAAAGACGGCTCGGTGGGGGAGATCCAGTTAGTACGCGGAATCGACGATCAGCTCGACGCGAACGCGAAAGATGCTTTGGAGCAGTGGAGATTTCGGCCGGGGGCTAAGGCAGGGGAGCCTGTAGAGCTCGAGGCCATTGTCCATATCCCTTTCCGCGTGCCACCTCGGGAGTGAAGCGGTCCGCTGTCGAGACACTGAGTTGGGTGCTTCGCGGACAGTCAATGGCTGGGTTAGGGGGGACACGGACCCTTCGTCCCTCGGGGCAAGCAGGAGTGTCTGTGCTACCTTTTAGCTATCGCTCAGCCGTGCGCCGACTGCGCTCTCTCCAACATCCGGCTGCTCAATTCCGCAAATTCCAGTGTTAGATCTTCCGCATCCTGCCCGGAGATCTTCGCGACATCGATTTCAGTGGCCAGAAGAATCGAGGTCGCTACGTCAGCGCTGCATTCCAAACAATATTTCTCGATCCTCCCAGGAAGCTCAAATAGCTCCGTTGCGCGTCCACAAACGCTACACGCCGGAATCGACGGCTCTTCACTACCCTTCGGACCGCATGACATCGACATTCCTCCTGTGCGGGCATTCCGCAGTCTTCAAATTGCAGATAGACAGCGTAAGAGGAGGCTCCTTCAAGAACCCTGAATTGTCCGTTAGCATTTCGTTAGGGTAGGACGTCCTTCGCGGCCAGACCTCTTAATACTTTCTTCACAATTCTCTCCGGACTTTCTTCGCGTCGGCGATTTAGGGTATGACTCGTGGCCGCGACAGACGCAAGGGCGCCTCGCGGACAGGTTTTTAGCAAGATGCAGCGGCGGGAGGGGCGAGCCCCTCCCCTACAATGGAGTTTTTGGAATCAGGTTTAGGGCGGTGGAGTTTTCGGAAGTAGGGTCAGGGCGATCGAGTTTTTGCAGCGGTCGAGTTTTGAGACGCATATGTCGCTAACCGTATTCCTCGCAATTTGCGTGCTGGGGCTGGACTTCATGATTTTCGTGTTGTTCCAATGGCTCTATGGCGAGAAGAACCGCAACCGGTTCCGCCGTTCTGCCGCGCGCAGGCACGCGGCCCATTCACAGACACCTCTGTACTACGTTTCCAGCAGAAGCAATTCGCCGAGGAGCACGGCCCGCGCTGACTGGCGCGCAATCCATGGCCGGCCGCGCATCGTGCATAAATCAGACGGCCGAGTTTCGCAGATCGAACGGAATGATCGCGGCGACCACCAGAGCATCGCCGTGTCTCCTGCCCGACACCACGCCTGACGGTAGCGTCTCCAGAGCGATGGTCTAGTCTCCTGAGTCATAAATAGATTGTATAAATTGAGGAGCGGGTTTATCGTGGATCATGCCGAATCCACGTGGACGCCCTAAGAAG
>Ga0210383_10000620_pt1 | contig 32465 bp, 39 predicted proteins | sample IncBWC14OmetaG_FD_160072 | JGI IMG/M metagenome (GOLD analysis project Ga0210383, IMG submission 160072) | Forest soil microbial communities from Barre Woods Harvard Forest LTER site, Petersham, Massachusetts, United States - Inc-BW-C-14-O ... | reverse complement strand
CATTTAGGCAATTACGCCGCATCATCCAGCCAGAAAAGCGAAAACTTCTCGGTGGTTACAAGCCGTTTATGGATGGATGGAAGAGTCTGCTCTCTGCTGGTGTCATTAGCAGTGACAGGCGTGGCAAGATGGAAATCTTCTGGTTGAGAGACTGAAGGGAAAGTATGAAAATCACGCAGTATCACAATGCGGACTCTCGCAAGTGGCATCTTACAGATCACTTCGCAAGCGTCATACAGGTGAAAAATCAGCGCTGCTGTCATACAGGTGAGCGCTGGTAAGTCTTTTAGATTTGCTCCTGAAGCGTCATAGATTGCTGGCATCTTCTAAGAGAAGAGAGAGCGAGAGACTGAGAGAGAGAAAGAGCAAGTGGCATAGAGAGTGTGAATTGAAGATGCCACTTAATTATGACAGTAAATTTTACATAGCTGCCCGTTTGTCCATTTTGTGAACAGGCGGCGGAGGCGTGCCCTAAACACTTTGGCAGTCATTATGAGATGAGCTTGCTGATTCCAACTCGCGACGGTTCTTACGACGACAATAAAGCTGTCGAGCGTCTGGAGCGGAATCCTGATTCATTTCAGAACGCGGTATTGCCGTGGACTCCGCCAGTTCACAAAACGGACATAGAAACAGGGAAACAGCGTAGAGAACGAAAGAGAGAACGTCAGCAGTTGCGAGTACAAGTTACAGACTTCGGTGACAGGTGAAACATGGAAACTAAAACATTGATCCAGCGCAAGCTGTACGTAGTCGGACTGAACATTCCGCGCGACACAACTCCGCAGCAAGTCTCAGAGCTGATTTGGGAGAAGACTGGGCTCAAAACGGATCCAGCGTGCATCAGTGTGCAGAATTCTGGCACATTCTCTGCGTCGGCATTCGTGCCAGTGACCGAATCCGATCTTGCCGACTTCTTGACGTACAACCTCCGCGAGTGTGTTCTCGACGGTCAACGCTCTGCGATCCGCTTTGAAACAAAAATCTGGAAGCACACTCGCTCAGAAGATCGGCCTGAGCAGAAGTTTCGCAACTACAAAGTAGACTTCCAAACCGTGATCCATTTGCCGGATGGAAAGCGATGACAATACGCGCCGTATATTTCGATGATGATGGTCGTCGCATCTCTGAAGCGGAAGAGACGGGAGCAGAATTCGATTCTCAACCGCAGCATGCCGTGAAGCTTGGCGTAAAGCAGATGACGATCGCTGAAGCGCTCCAAGCTCGACATGCTCAGCCACCGAAGCAGCGCCCCGGATACGTCGCGCTCCATTCATTCCATACTTCACAAAATGCAGAACTTCGCGATAGGGAATGAAGGCGGAGCGGAGCAACCCAACACACAAAGCAAAACAATACACACCCCACTCACATGGCAGAACGAATCCATCCAGCGCCAGACCTGAAGTCGATTCCGTTCCCAAAGTATCAGCGAGCGATCATCGTGATGCATGCCGAAGGCTTGTACGATGCCGCAACGGGCTGGGCGCCAGCATCACGAGAACGAATCCAAGAGCTGCTGGCTGTGCCGACTAGTATCATGCTTGACTGTGCCGAGTACTCATCATGCTGACCTGCGAAGCCGCGATAATAGATTCAAACTGCTACCAGTCCTTGCTCAGATCACGCCATTCCTAATCGTTTCCTGTCAGTTCTAGACTAGGAATGATCAGCATCCGCAGTGAGTGACACCGAAGCCCAGCAGCTCACAGGCCTGCCATTCCCTCATGCATCTTGGATGAGCACTGCTGGCAGTCAACAGCATGTCTCGTGTCTACCCAGCAGCAGCGCTGACGCACGACGCTACCGAAAAACATGCGTACGGGGGTGCATTTTTGCTTTTGACGTTTGCAAAGGTGCACGTTGTGACTAAGCGGGCGCGCACGCGGGAACGTTCCGGGTGTTTTCTTCCCCTATTCCTGTGCGATTAGGATCCTAGCGGCGTGTCCGCACCCACGTTTAGCTCTCCTTTAGCTGCATTCCCAGCGCCCTCTGAGCGCGCCGTACCCGTCACAGCCCTCTGAGTAGTGTGAGGGTTGTTATGAAAAACATTTCTATCAGCATCACAGATGAGCAAGCGGCCGAGCTCAAGGGCGTGCAGCTCCGGACTGGCGCTCCAATCAGTTTGCAAATCCGGCGCGCTCTTGACTTGTATGCAGATGTGACTGGAAAGCTGTCACATGCCGACAGCGTAGCCGTCAGCCTGAAAACAGTCGAAACGTGGACAACAAAGTCGAACGATGTTCCACTCGCTTTTGCTCCTGAACATCAGCTTCGGTTAGAGCAAGCGGAGCGCCAGCAACAGAAAGCGTAATGGGCGGACAATTCAAATCTGAAGCGTTGCACGAACTCCAAGGCACGTCGCAACACCGCTCGTCGGTGCCGACAGAAAGTCACGTCGAAGCCGCGTTGCCTAGACCGCCGAAATTCCTTAGCAAAGATGCTCGCAAGAAATTCAAGCAATTAGTGAAGCAGCTAGCGATCAGGCGAGCAGTCACGGCTGGCGATGCAGATTTGATCACCATTTACGTATCGACCTGGGAGCGCTGGCAAGCTGCGCTGAAAAACATTGCCGATGAAGGACTGATCGTCGAATACACGCGGCTCGATGCTGGCGGAAACCAAGTCACTGTCGAGAAACCAAATATCTCACTCAAGATCGCTGAAGTTGCCGAGCGCTCTTGCTTGTCCTACCTCGCAAGATTGGGATTGACGCCTCGCGATAGGGAACTCGTGCGGCCGACGGCGCCCGTCAGCACCGGAAAAGAAATCAGCGAAGCTGACAGACTCGATGCAGAAATTGCAGCGCTGAAGGAACAGGCCGCCGCAGAAGAGGTCGCGACTGCTGTTGATGACGATTTGCTCGATTCTATAAATCTGGAAGATTGACTATGACAGGAGCACTTGAAATGGGACTGTTCGAGTTGGAGCACGAACGCTATTTGGTTGAAGCTTACAAACCCATCGTCGTCGCAGCAGGTTACAAACCTGAAAACATTGCGTGCTTGCAAGGCGGCGATTGTTATTTCTTGGCAACAGCAATCATGGGGCAAGTCAGACCACGCGCTCGCGTGATCACGAAGGGCATGTTCTCGGAAGTTGATTACATCGGCGCGCTGCGCAACATGACGCTCGCTGCCCTTTTCGAGATGCGAAAGCAAATTGATTACAAGCCATCGATGCGCTCATGCAAGTCGCGAGAGCCACGATAGAGCCCCGTCACAGGCCTGAAAGATATTGAGCGCGCAAGATGCTCGAACGATAACTCGATTCAAGGAGAAACCTCATGCGGATACTTTGGAAGTCTCATCCCTACAAACCAGAACTCAACGGCACCATCGAGCATGTTGCTCGTGAACTCGCAACGGTAGCAGTCGGCTACGGTCAAGCTGAGTACGCTCCGTATAAGAATTACATCGAGCGCCTGCAAGCTGAAGAAGCGCAGCGCCAAGCGGCGATTCCCGCAAATGAGCGGCAGGTCTTCAGTGAATTTCCGGTGTGGCAAGTTGCCTATCTGAAGCTCGCCAACAAATATGTCGTTGAGCGTCTGCACGGCACCGAGAAAATCAGCTACGGCGAAATCCCTATTTTCAATCGCGGCATTCCAGACTTCAAAGCGTCGGAAAAACAGTTCGTGCAAGTGCTCAAGGATGCTGGCTGTCCGCTGAGTGTTATCCAGAACTGGCAGCACGAGCGCAATAAACCGGACTACTTGTATATGGAACAGCAGCGCATCGAGCAGGAGAAGCAAACTGCAGCGATGCAGCGCGAGCGTGAGCGCAATTCTGCGAGGTTTGTCTAGGTGTGTTGGCTTCACAGGAACCGCACATATTGGGGCAGGGCAAAGGCGAAGGAGAATCACACAATGGCTATGCTGAATTTTACGCACGAGGAGCGCGAACTGCTCCGTGAAATCAATGCGGTCCTCGACATCCCGAGAAATACGCCTGAGCACGTCGTACGCAAGCTTCATGCGAATACAAAAGCGCTGGTCGCTAAGCTGCGCGGTCTCGCCCCAGTCCTTGAAGCACGCGGCGCTCGACCAAAACGATTGACGAAGGCTGAAGTGCGGGCGGCTTTTGCTGTAGCGCCTGAACTTCCGTTGGAAGAAATTGCGCGATTCAAAAGACTCGGCTACTCAGAAGATGTCATTCTCGCCTTGCGCGGCGCACAAATTGGGAAACAGATTCGCGGGTCGTGGGTTGCGCTCCAAAAAAAGGCGCGCAGTGAAGACGGCGGACAGACATCAGACCCCCAACAGCTTTTGAGGACAGCATGCACGCCGGATCAGCACAAGTTTGCGGCGCAATTTCACCGCAACTGTGCAAGCAAAGCAACATCATGGCAGAGATGCATCGAGCATCATCGCTGCGCTGATCTTCACAGCTCCGCTTCGAATGGCGGCGACGGCAATGCTGCACGCGCTGCAAGCAAGCTGATCTTTCCAGAAAGTGAAGTCAGCTAACCGTGGCGCAGAACTGGAAATCGGGGAGATTGCGAGCTGGCAAGCTGCGGCATCGCATTGACTTGGTAAAAGTCTCTAGCGTGCAAGACAGCACCGGAGGTTTCAACCTCTCTGCCGACGTTGTTTATGCGAACGTGTGGTCTTCCGTTGAAGCGCTCTCCGGCAACGAGACGCTGGTCATGGAGTCGCAAGCTTCTCTTGTGACTCATCAAGTGCTCATTCGGTATATCGGAGCAGCGCCGGATTGGGAAGCAAATACTGAGTATCCGGCTGGCGCTCTCTGTGAAGACGCGAACGGCAATCTTCAGCAAGCTCAATCTGCCGGGCTTTCTGGTGCAACAGCACCAACGTGGAATGCAACGACAGGTGGCTTTACTGCTGACGGTGATCCGTCTACGGGCATCGAGTGGAAGAATTTGGGCGCGGCGCCACCATACACAGGCGTTACGGCAGCACTTCAGGTGTGGTTTCAGGGCAGACAATTCCAGATCACGTCAGTGCAGAATCCGGATGAGCGGAACAAAATGCTGGCGCTGATGTGTGTCGAAATCAATGACAGCCGTCAGCAGATCACGGCGCAGCCGGGGGACTTGAACTAGGAGAATTTATGCCGTCACACAGCGACAACAAATACACCATCAATTCCAAGATTCTTGACCTTCAGTCGCGGGTTCTGGCGCTCGAAACAGCGAACAAAGAACTCAAGCTGTGGTTGCTTGGTGAACTCCAGACGCGGATCAACGATTCACAAAATGTGATTCAGGGCGCTCAAGAGTCTGACTTCCGCGAACTCAAAGCATCCGTCAAAAACGGAGTCGATGGGCGCAACGGAGTCGATGGTGCTACCGGACCTCAAGGGGCACAAGGCGTGCCTGGGGATGTGACTTACATCACTCCGGTAGAGGTTGAGGCACAAGTGCAAGCGCTCCGCCTGAAGCTCGCAAAATGGCAAGCCGCAGTTCAGTTTGCATATGAGCAGAACTACGGCACAAAGCATCGAGGGCTGAAAGTGGCAATCGACAGCATACTGAAGACAATCGAGAATCAGGCGAAATGAAGCGCCTTAGTAGAAATCAGATCGACAAATCTTTGGAGGAAGAAATGGCAACGATTTATCCCGGACCATCGACACGAGAATCTCGTTTGGCAAATACTTGGCCGGATCGCAAGCTCCCCGCGCCCCTGACACCAGATCAACTGGCTGAAGTTCGCGAGAAAGCGCAGCAGCAGCCTCAGCACCACACGCATTCCGCGGCAAATGCGGAACGTGCAGAGAAGCTGGCTGCACAAACTGAGCAGCGAAGACTCGCAGCAGTTGCGGCGCAGAAATCAAAATAAAGTTTTCCCAGCGCGAGAGCGACGGCGTCTCCTAATCAGTCGCAGAGTGGGCGGTCAGATCCCGCCAGAGCGGTGACTCAAACACCGAAACGTTTTGCAGCGCTAGTGATGTGGCGCTGTTGCTGCTAGTTCGTGAGACCGGCAGCAGTGTGGGAGTTGGCACCTCGCAGTCCAGCTCCCGCACAAAAAAAGTTCTTCGTTGATGAGCGCCGATGCGAACCTGCTCCGCTCATCCTCGGAGAAGCGGCTTCACAGGATTCGGGAATTATATGAGCGCTCACACTCTGCCTCGAATCACCTTTCTGCCACCTTCCCCTGAACGTCCTGACATGCATTTCGACCGAGCGCAGTTCGCATCGCGCCGCAATCAACCCGTCGAATCGAAATATGTCGGGGCGCACAACGCGCCTGAAACGAATGGCTGGAAATCAACAAACGGCCTCGGCTTCGACGACTACAGGCGGATGGGAACTGAGAGGCGCCGAGTCCCCGGCGGTGGACGGCGTTTGAAAACTCCAGCATACATGCAAGATGCGCGGCGCTTCCGCTCCGTAGTGATTCGCTTCCTAGAAATAAGAGCTGGTCTGGTGAGACGCCAGCCCGGCACCGAAGTCGAGCGCATGCAGAAAGTGTCAGTACTGCTGAAGCAAAAAGCAGAGGTGATCTCGCGCCAGATTGACGCATCCGCGGCGCGCTTCGTGGCTTCGACCGACGAAGCTGAGCGCAAGATGTTACAGCGCAACATTATCGAGTGGGACACGCAGATTCGCATCTACCGTGACCCTTCTATGGTGCCAGCCGCAGCGAAAGCTTATTACGGTGAAGGGCTGAGGTCTAACGAAGTAGGTGAGCGCCTGGGGCTAAAAGCACCTCACGTCCGCCAGATGCTCTATCGTTTGACGCTGCTCGATGCACAGATTCAAGCCGGAACGGATGAGCGGAAGTATGGTCGCCCAGTTTCACCGAACTGCCGTATCCGCGCTGAAAAAGATGCAATAGGAAGCCCGGAGGCTGCGAGAAATGAAAATCATGATGCTAGACCACAGCCCGTGGTGATTCACCTACAGCCGATCAGCGCTTTGCAGAAGCAACAACGTTCGGCAGCAGCGCGAGAGAAACATCTGGAGCAGATGCGGCAGTTCATGCGCAACAAGCGTGCCGCAGTGACATATCATGATTCGCTGAATGTGGCGCGGGCAAAATAAAAAGCGCCCCTATTGCTCACGGGAGTCTGAAAGCCCAAAGCCGCAAAATTTTAATTGGCTGGTCATCCATTGACCTTACTTCCCACGTGAGCGATCGGCCGCCTTGTATCGTGGCGGGCATAATGAAGTGCATTGCGACAACGTTGGGTCGCAGCGTTTTTTTGTTCTCGAACTCGGGCGATTGGTATGCACCCTCTGTGCCGCCTCTCTTAGATTCACAGGGCCGGTCGCATTCTGCCAGAAATGTCGGATCGTAAAAACTGCTGTCTATCCAAAACTTCAAACTAACACCAGGATGTGGGGATGCAGGCAGCGCTTCTGTTGTTGTGAGACCGATGATGTTGGGCACTGGTTTCTCCAGATTATTTACCGTTGCTTGATTTCCCGAGCCTCCGACTTGAGCGATGCTGCCCGCACCTTGATTGATGCTTCCGACTCCGGGACTATCTGAGCCGGAGGTGCTCACCGTTGGAGGATTTGCCGCCTTTGCGGCGCTTGATTTCTTTGGCTTCGTAGGTGCTGGCGGCTGAGGACAATTTTGGGGAACTACTTTTTCAACGATCTTTTCGACGGTGATCGTCTTCTCCACAATCTTTGGGCGCAGAGAACGATAGAAGCCATAGCCAGAAAGACCAAGACTGACAGCCATCAGCCCGAGCATGATTGCTAATTTCCACTTTCGGCCAAGAAGCAATGGGGCACTTCTATCGCCGGGCCTTATGCCCCAGTAGTCCAATATCTGAAAAAGTGCAGCTACAGTAACGACAAGATCAACAGCAAAGGACCAAACTTTCATGCCATGCCTCTCTTCGCCGTTCAATTCTAACCCCTCGCCGAACGGGCATAAATAGCGGCGTCAGGGAGCGCGTAGGAACGTCGTTCCCTACTCTGGTGATGTCAGAGTATGGCAGCAGCGCAAGTCAGGGCTTGGTCTTGGGGACATCAGGGCGTCGGTGCGTGCGCATGTGATTTATCCCGGCAAGTCCTGACACTAGCAGCGTGGGGATTGCTGCAACGTAACCTAGGGTGCCTGCCAGATCCGGCCAGATCAGACTGGCGGCATAGAGCAAGCTGAGCATGACCGCAAGGCTGCCCACAATCCATAGCAGAGTCATCCAGCGCTTGCTGCTATGCATCAGCGCCCATGTTACAGCGACAAGATAGGCAATGAGCGGTACTGGCGATGACGGTGGTGGCGCAGCGAGAGACACGCGCAACATTATCGCATGCTTGGCGATGACTAGCACGGGGCCGTGCTTTGTGAGCCCCGGCCCGTGCTGCGCGACTTTCGGCCTCGTAGCTGAGTGCCGATTTAACTGCGCGACCCGTACTTGTGGTACTTCCTCGCGCAAAAAACCGGAACCAATCTAGCATTATGCTTCAGCAGCCACTGAGTGAGGCGTTCTTGGAAACCACTTGTAGTGGTCCTAAACATTCCTTTACCGGACAACCGCCTACCTAGATAATGCTTGAGCACCGAAACGCTCTAGAGTCGTTCGAGGATTGAACATTTCAGCAAGTCGCTGCTGCTTTTATGGCGCCGTTCAATCACTTACGAGGCGCGCCCCAATCAGTTTCGTAATCAGAGATTACGCCACCTCCTTGAGCGCACGATCATTTTAACGCTGCGAAAAGAAAAAGCCCAGCAAGTCGCTGAGGGCTGACGGGGACGCGCACTAGCCTGCTATTTGCTGTTCCATCCTGAAGCTCCGTGCTTGATGGTCAAAAATGCCAAAATCTCTGGTGGTGTAGCTGCTGCCAAAAACGTCTTCGTATATGACTGAACTGTCAAAGCGCAGAGCTATTTCCCCTCGCATAATTTGCTCGAAGGTAGTCTTAGACAAGCACTGTCTGAACGTCTCAAACTTAATGTCTCGCTCTTGACCCGCGCCCATGACCAGCTCTGGCAAGTGTTGAGTCGCATTAGGCAAATTGACGCCCTCGATAAGCATTGCAGCGTTAAATCTAACGTTCTTAGCTCTAGTACGGCCAAAGTTCTTATATCGAAATGCGAGCTGGGAATCGCCGTCAACGACGCCACTTCGCGAACGAATGATGCTCACACCTTCCAACAAAATATCAGCCCGCTCAGAGTCTCTAACTGCATTCTGTGCAAACTTCGCTGCGCTTTCTGCCGTGTCGGCGCTTTTCTTGGCTGCTATTACGCTCCGGCGCAAAAGGAAATTTTGCCACAGGAGAAAAATCATTCCGATGAATCCGCCAATGACGCCAATTACCGTCGCCCACAGGTAACGCCGATACAGTCGGTCGAGAGCTGCTGCGCTAGCCTTTTCTGCTTCTGTTTGTGCATGTAGCTGTTCTGTGGGGCAGCATTGGATGCAGGGCGGCGCTGGTGAACACGAAGAATCTGGCTTTTGGGTTTTGTCTGCTTTTTGCTGAATGTGTTTGCCGATACGGCTACTCTTGGCTGCTGAGGATGCATTCTGTTGCGGGGTTTCTTGTGCTCCTACTTCGAGAAAGATTGCGACGAAAAGTGCTACGGTGAGCCATTTCATAGCGACACAATTGTACCGAGTCTGCAATGCTAGATTTCCAAGTGCCTACGAGAATAAGTAATTTGGCCTTCACTTGGTTCAATGTCACCTTTCGAAGAAAGCAAACCATGTTCATTTCCAAGAGCATCGATAATCCATAGTTTTGTGCGGACTCCACCTTCTGCTTGTTTCTTTGTTGCATTCACCCGGAAGCGCACGAATCCCCGGTAGCCTATTCTGTTTTTTAATCCATTCGCAGTCTTATTCATGAAATCATCCAGACTGCGGTACGTCTTATTGATGACTTCGCCTCCGTACCGATTCGCTTCTCTTTTCTCAGTCATCAACTCGTAGTCGCCCAAATCGCGAATCTGTTTCAACTTTATCCACGGTTGTTCCTCAAATTCTGCTTCAGCCCGCATGCTCTTCACCGTTATCTCTTCCCCTTGATTAACGACGTAGATTTCATGCAGCACGTCGAGTTCGAATATTTCATTTGGCCTGCCCACCGCTACCATTAGATCCATAGCTAATGGTGCTACCCAATGACTCGGAAACATTTTGGTCTGGATGAACTCCGCCGTTATGCTATCGCTTGAGTCAGAGCGTGTACCGAAAAGTCTGTCGCCCCAAACTACAAAGGACAGCCAGAGAATTCCGATGATGAACATTGACCAGTTCACGACGGCTGGATGCTGAACAACCCATGGAGCAATAAGCGAGGGCGATTTCTGTAGCCCGTCCAACAACCACAGTGTAGTGTGAATGTTCTCTAGCAACCGCCAGAGAAGCTTGAATAACGTTCCGCCGCTGATGCTTTCCTCTGTCAGCAATAGTCCTGGCAGACTACGCCAAGAGAACAACTTCCTCAACCTCTGGCGCCAGTTGTTCTCCATTTCAAAGCACCTCAGGTGGAAGCTCTTTTGGACGAGGTGCTTCTGGAACCTTAGGGGCATCCCGTTTCTGTAACTCCACGATTCGTGCCCTCTGCTCTTTGGCTTCTAGTGTGAAAACCGTCTGCCCGTGGGATACCACTGCACGGACATCGCCCTTCTTGTAGAGGGCATAGAGCACAAGCCCTCCCATCACGAATAGGACGGCGATGATCAGCAGCTCAAAATTGCTCGGCAAGATAGATAGAGCAGAAAGTGTATTCACTTTTTCTGCTCCCCGCCGATAATCCGGCGAACTACGGGCTCTTCGGGCATAGTCGGCGCCCCACCGATATGGCGCACAGCGGGTGTTGCGGGCGCGGCCGTCGTGCTGCTGATAATCCGGCGCACCACGCGCCTTTCAGGTTCGATCGGTCCCCGCAGCTCTGCGGTCTTCACCGCAGTTGCTACTTCTTTCACTTCTGCGAGCTTGCCCTTTATTTTGTTGGTGGTCTCAACGGCTTCCTCGCTCAACCTCTTCAGCATTTCCGGCAGTTTTTCAATCGAAGCTAACCGCAGTTTTCTGGGAGCGTCACTGAACAGCCATTGCTCAACGTGATCTTGGTCAGGCCATCTTTCGTTGCCTGAAACGGTCTGGAGCGCGATTCCCCATTTTCCATCAACTTTCGCATAGCCAATGTCTTCGAAGGAGTAATCCTCATCACCCCAGGAGTTGATGTGAACCCAAACAGAGATGCCCAGATTAAGTCTCTTGAGAACAGCATCTATTTCGGCGACGGATTTCCCTAGCTCGTCGGAAACGGCGTTGAGGTCTGAAGCGACCGAGGAAAGTTGCAGATAGGACGATTGGACTCTCTCCGCGAGAGAGTCGCCAGTGGCAGACATAAAATGCTCCTTTTACACGCTACACGGTCGTGGGATTTTCGTCTCGGCACCCCAGCGTCAACCGGGTACTGCTCGTGCCGCGACAATACGTCGGTAGAATACCACCAGATTCGTCCGACCGCAACCACCAACACCACGGTAATCTTGGCTACTCGGCGCTGCGCTGTCATCGTAGCGGAATGGCGAAAAACAACATCGTGAAAACTTACGACCGATACTCAAAGCTGCGCCAGCAAGGCTACACGAAGGCAGTCGAGCAAAGGACGAGTGAGCTGCTCGGAGATTACAACGTAGAGCACCTCATCCCACCGTCAGAGGAAGAAAAAGCTAAGCGAAGAAAAATCTCCGCAAAAAAGGCCGCAGCCACCCGCAAGAGCAATAAAGCAGCCAAGCAGCGCGGCAGCTCTGAGCTTCCTATGGATTTCGGCGCTGGCAGCTAAAGCGCTCATTCCAGCCTGTCTAACATTTTGTCTAACATTTCGATGACAAGTAGGGCCAAATTGCACCAAAATAAATGCAGATTCGACTAGTGTTTACGGCCTATCTTGTTGAATTGTAATGAGGGTCAGAACAGAGTAGAAGTTTACGAATCGGCTGCTCTACCAACTGAGCTACGTCGGCATCCTTTACAATCAATAACTTACGATTAGATATTCTAGCGTCTCTCGTGTTTCTCTCGTATTATCGACGCTTCCAGCTTTCGCATGCCGCTCCGCACGCCCGGTTCGGTGGCGTGGATGTAGCGCTTCTTCGTCGTTGCTTCGTCGGCGTGACGGCATACTCTCTGTATAACTTTAGTAGGAACTCCCATCTCGTGCAAGTTCGTGACCAGGCCACGGCGAAAAGCATGCCAGCCATTCCACTTCATCCCTTTCTTCTTTAGCTGAGGTGCGATATGGTCGCGCTTCAGGTTGTTCATCCATCTGCCAAAGACCGGTCCTTCGGCGGAGCATCCCAAATTCTTCCAATATTTGTCGGTGATCTTCTCAAGGTACGGAATGATCGGAACGCCTTCCTGTCTAGCCGCCGTCTTGGTGTCACTTGTCCTGCCTTCGACTACTTTTCTCTCTACGTGCCACTGGCCGTCGTAGCGATCCTTCCAGTCAAGGCCTTGCAATTCGCTGACTGTCAGCCCTGCGAAGCCGGCGGTGGCAATTGCTGCCTTCGCCCCTAAACCATCGACCACTTTAATGTAGGTAAGTGTTTCTGCCAGGGTTCTGCCAGGGAATTGAATGGCATTTTCTGCGGACGCCGCGCCTTGATTTTCTGCAGCCGCAACCCGGTCAGCGGATTCGCTCCACGAAAATCACCCTGCTCTCTCGCGTGGGTGTATACGCCGGACATGAATGCCTTCACTCGCTGTAAGGTGGTCTTGCTGATGTCGTCCTGGTCGGGAATCTCTTTGAGGAGGCGAAAGGCGACGTCCGGATAGAACTGGCCGAAGGTGAGGTCTCGGATCCGTTTCTTCCAGTGCAAATTCCAAGTGTCCCTATACCAATCACTGAAACAAAAGGACTTGGACAGGGAGGGGAGAACAAGCCGGGTTCTTAGCATCCCTGCAGCCTGTTAGGGAAATCTAAAAGAAGCTTTGACATGTTACGGCAATTTGCCGTACAGTATTCAAAGAGCAAGAGGGCACGTTTATGGCATCTCCACAACACTCGAGAATTGAGGCACGGGTTAGCCCTGAACAGAAGGAACTGTTTGAGAGGGCCGCCGCAATCCAGGGCGTCACGCTGACGGATTTTGCGATCTCGACTATGCATCGAGCCGCCACCAGCGTTGTTCAGGAGCACACAACGATTGAGCTGAGTGTGCGCAATCAGCGTGCGTTTGTAGAAGCCTTGAGGAATCCACCGGAGCCTAATGAGGCCCTGCGTGAGGCTGCAAAAGCATACATGAGAATGCGGTAAGCTGTGATCGCCGACAAAAGTAAGTACAACATCGAGCCGCTTGGTGACCACGACCGAGCGGCTTTTTCTTGTGGGGATGCTTCCCTCGACCGGTACATTCGAGAGCAGGCCTCCCAGGATGTCAAACGGGGGCTCGCCAGTGTTTTCGTCATCACAACCAAGGATTACCCCAAACAAATCCTAGCGTACTACACCCTATCCAGCAGAGAGCTTAAACTCGACCAACTCCCCGAAGAGATCGCGAAAAAAGCGGACAAATACGGGCATGTGGGCGTGACTCTTCTTGGAAGAATGGCGGTCGCTGAGAAATGCAAGGGAACGGGCCTTGGCACACTGACACTGATGAACGCCCATCATAAGAGTCTGCTGGCAGCAACAGAGGTTGCATCGTTGGCGGTTTTCGTAGAAGCGATTGACAACGACGCGGCAAACTTCTATCGAAAATATGGTTTCATCGAACTGCCGGAAGACAAGCTCAAACTCTTACTTCCGATGAAGACGATTGCAAAATCGTTTTCAGTCTAAGCTTCAAAGCTTGATCTCAGCGGAGTGGGTAATATCGGGGCAGACCTCCTCGAAGCGGACTTCTGGACAACTTCACGCTGTCTGGCCGAAATTATGCCCTTCGAGATGAGACGGCCTCTCCGCCGGTCTACGCCTCTCTTAGCAGTTCGGTGCGGTACTTGGGGGCGAGCGCTTTTACTCTCTCGATGAATGCCGCCTGATCCTTTTCAGAGAGCTTGGGCGGGGGCGTGATACGAGTGGCGACCGGAACTCCAACCTCCAAGAAGAATTTCTCTTGCCCGGCAGGAGAGCAAATACATAGCATGCGCACGGCCTGACCCGAAGCGTTGTGAAACTGATGAGGAGCGTTGGCAGGGATGTTCAGGGTTTGGCCGGCGCGGACGGTCGACTTCTGACCACGGAAGGTGGCTTCGATCTGGCCTTCGAGGAGGATGAAGGTCTCCTCGAAGTCATGCCGGTGCGGGGGCGGCCCGCCGCCCGGCGGAATGTGCATGTCGATGACGCAGAAGCGTCCGGCAGTCTGCTCGCCGGTCACGGTAATGGTGTAGGTATCGCCGACCAGCCCGATATGAGGGAGGTTTTCGGGTTGAGCAACGGTGAGGCTTCGTTTGGGTTCGTCCACAGGAATAGTTTCGAGAGCGGATGACATTTCGTTCTCCTTAACGTTAGGTTTTGAGTGTTTGCTGGCATTCACTGCTTCCAAAGGGCGGCGGTTTCCGCGGCAAAATCCTCGTAACGGCGCGGCGCGTGGCCGAGGAGTTTCGTCAACTTCTCGATGTCTCCCGTCTCCGCGACGAAACCACGTTCGAGATACCCTTGAAACATCATTCGGATGTCGAATGCCGACCACGACGGAGCCGACTTTCTCATCTGCTCTTCGAACGCATCCATGTCGTGACCCGCGTAACGAATCTCTTTGCCGAGCAATCTGCTCCAGATCGATGCCGCTTGCGGACCACTCACAGGTTCCGGACCGTTCAGGTGATAAGTCTTGCCGTTGTGTTCTTCCGAAGTCAGAACGATTGCCGTTGCCTCCGCAATGTCTCGGATGTCGACTACGGAGATGCCTGCGTTCCCGAGAGGCGCGGGGTAGATTCCAGTCTTCAGGAGGGGGTCTTTCAATGTGGCATCGTTCTGAATGAAGTAGTTTGGGCGAATAATCGTGAAGGGAACTTCAAACTCCCGTATGGCGCTTTCCATCGCGAGCTTTGAGGCAAAGTGTGGAACATCCTTAAAGTGTTCCACGCGGAAGACCGAGTGATAGACGATGTGTTTCAGCCTCAGCTTCTTGGCCAGATCGTAGGCGATGAGGCCTTGCGTCAGTTCATCGGGCGAGACGGCGTTCAATAGGTAGAGCTTGTCCACTCCGTGCATTGCCTTCTCTACGGAAACCGGGTCAAGCAAATCGCCGATTACCACCTCGACGCCCTGCGGCGTCGGAGTACCTTCCTTCCTTACGAGCAGGCGAATGTCTGCCTTGCGCTTCTGTAGTTCCTTCACAACTTCTGCCCCAACTTTGCCCGTGCCGCCAATGACCAGAATCTTCATCGTTCCTCCATGCCTTTGCGCTGCAAATCTGCTTCGTCGCGCCGCGCGCAGGTTTTATGAATAGATGTCCTTTGCCGAATTCTGGTGGATTCGCTACCGCAAGACAGAATTGCGCCAGTGCAACGCTATGCTAGGCTCAACGAGTACGCGGTGCGGAGTAGCCTTGCATGAATGACTTCGATCTCAACGATGTGCGCACGTTCGTCTCGGTCGCGCAGGCGGGCACGCTCACGGCGGCGGCGAAGGAGTTGCACTGTCCTGCTTCCACCCTGAGCCGAGCACTGACTCGACTTGAAAAGCACCTCGGGGTTTTGCTGGTGCAGCGAGGTCCCAGAGGCCTCGTCCTGACCGATGCCGGAAAGGAGTACCTGCAATCGTGCAGACGCGCACTGCAGAACCTTCAGCATGGACGCGACGTTTTGGAAGGCCATCGCTCCAGCCCAAGCGGGCTCCTGAAGGTAGCTTGTCCCGTCACCATGGCGCGCGACGCATTAGCGCCCTTGCTCAAGGAATTTCTGGAACGCTATCCCGAGTTGCGCGTGGAGATCGAACCCTATGCAGCGAGTTGGGATCAGGAACCGCGAGATGACGTGGACGTCTTCTTTAAACTGCGGGCGCCGAAAGATTCATTGCGGCGCGTGCGGCCATATCCAGGGACGGTTCGAGGACTTTTTGCCAGCCCAAACTATCTTAAAGACGCTGGAGATCTATCGACCCCGGATGACCTCCCGCTGCACAACTGCGTCGGCTCCGGACCCTGGAAGTTGAGCAGGGGCAAAAAGGTGGTAACGCCCGATATTCTCTTTCGAGTGGTTACGAGCGATCCGACGATTGCTCTGAAACTCGCCCTGGGCGGGTTTGGTATCGTCATTCTTCCGTTGTGGATGGCGAAAAGTCCGGAAGTTCGAAAGGCTCTGGTGCAGATTCTGCCGCAGTGGGTCCCGGAGCCGATCACTCTCTGTGCGTTATTCTCGAGCCCCTCACGGCTGACGCCAAAAGTGCAAGTGCTGCTGGATTTTCTCGACGAATATCTGGGAACCGATCGTGACCCTCGACTGAAGAACGATGTTGCTGCAGGATATTTCTCAGTCCGATCCCTTACGCCGACATCGGGTCCGTAACATTGGGACCGGGACTAGGAACCAAAGCCAATTCATCGATGGCAGACGGGTTGAGACGGCCGGCGGCGGCTGGACGCCGGGCGGTTCGGCGCACTTGCGCATCGAATTTTCGCTCGAGGTACTGGTTTAGTTAACGTCCCGGTCCCACTTGCTACCAGCAAGGTTCCGAGCAAAGTGTTGAATAACCCTGCGACTGAAAACCGCCTATCGCTTGCCGAAGCCAGGTAAAACCCTGCAAAAGTTGTGATCAAGATCAGGAAGTTCACTTCTCGCTTCGCGTGTGCCCAGTAGTCTGAGAGCAGCGTGGATCCCCCAGAATGGCGCTCTTGCACCGCAGTGGAAGAAAACTCGGGAAGTGTGGACCGGTCTGCCCTTTCAGACCGCCTCCATCCTCTTTGAGTCGCCGTGCAATACCGCAATTTTCTGCGACTCGAATTGCGGGATGGAACGTTCGTCGGACCGATGGAACGAGAGTAAACGCGCGGTGAAGACTGCCCCGGCGATTAAGTAGACGACAGTCACGCAAGTCCACATCAAGGCGCCGGCGCATTGCTGGTCTTCTAGAGCAGAGAGGCCAAAAGAGCGAGGAGACGACAAAAACACCGGGTAAACCACCCGATCGCAGAAGACCAGAAATCCCGAAAGAATATCGCACGGCAAGGTAGCCAAAAACAGATACAGAAGCATCGACGCTTCTGGCCATTTCGAATCCCTTGGCCAGGGCTGGACTACTGGCCACCAGAATAGAAGACCGGTTGCGAGGAAGGACGCTTGCTCAATCACATGCCAGGATTGCGAACTTAACCCGAGCATAAACACCGAAGGAATATGCCACATAATTAGCGCGCCCGCCGCTGCAAACCAGCAAAGTGCTGGGTGTGTCACCACGCTTGCCAATTGCTGCATCGGTTCTGATCGCAATGGACGATCGATCTCTTGTAAGAATCGCCGCGGCAAGCCACGCGCCAGTGGCTTTCGAGGCATGCCAAGCCAGATCAATGGAGGCGCCAGCGTCATGAGAAGAAGGTGTTGAGCCATGTGCGCCGTCAGCATCTCTTGATCGAGTGCAGCCAACGGTGAGGCCATTGCGATCCAGATGAACAGGAGACCTAAGACAAAACTTGCGGCGCGCCAGCCCTCAATGTTCTCGTGAAACACACAATCGCGCTCATGGCTGCGAAAGCGGAGCCATCCGCGTAAATACACGAGTGAAACAAAGATCAAGGCGCAGGAGATCCAGAATGACTCGGACGCGCTGTGATGGAAATGTGACATCATCGGCAGCCTATGGTTGAGTTCCGGACGTTTGCGGTTGGCCGTTGCTGAGCACCAGTTCCCGTGCTGCGTCGCGAGCCGGGCGTTGTGTTGTTGGGTGCAAGGTCTCGAGAAAAGCTACGAGCGCCGTAGTCTCTGCGGGACTCAAGTTGTTGCCATAGGCAGGCATGTTGCCGCCGCCTTGAATCACCTGGCGAATGAGTTGGTCCTGCGTCAGACGCACGGCAACGCTGTCCAGAGTTGGCCCCCTTTGTCCACCCATGTTGCCCAGAGAGTGGCAGTTGCGGCACTGCTTGACCTGAAACACGAGCGCACCTTGCCGCTCAAGTGCGGTCGTCCCGTGAATGTACTGGTCGGGTACTGGATCGCCGCTCCAGGCATTCATGTGCGGACTCCACGGCGTGAACTGGGCCATGCGAGTAAACGTGCCGAGAGTGATCGCAATCAGCAGTACGGTAACCACCGCGATGGGACGGCGCTTCCAGCTTTTTTCTCCTTCTCCCGAAAGGAACGGCAGAAGAATCAATCCAAGAATTGCAAGAGGCGGGACGATGAGAAGGAACGGCGTCTCCAGCGATGGCGGAAGAAGTGAAAGCAGGGCGTAGAGCCACAGAAAAAAGTAATCGGGCTTGGGCGCAGTTTGGATGATTGTGGGGTCGGGCTGCCCGGTGGGCCCGAAAGGACCAAAATAGTAAGCGCATGCGGCGACTGCAAGAATAATGAACGCCGCAAAGAACATGTCCTTCCATATTGCGTACGGAACGAAGGGCTCGCCATCTTTCTTGGTCAAAGCGTGATACTCGGCCTCATAGGTGGCGCGCCTTACGATGCGTCCCGGCATTGGCCATTCGTTGATGCCCAGCTTCAAGACCATCAAGACATGGAGACACACGAGCCCAATCAGCAGTCCGGGAATCACGAACACGTGCAGCGCGAAAAACCGGGAGAGAGTGGCGCCCGCGATGATCGGGCCACCCAGCATTAGCTTCACAATGAAGGGACCGAGGATGGGAACGCGGCTGGCAATCGATGCTCCGATTCCCAGGCCCCAGTAGGCGTCCTGATCGAAGCGCATGACTTGACCGGTAAAGGCCATGCCAAGAGTCATCAACAGAAGAAATACACCGATGATCCAAGTCAGCTCGCGAGGAAATTTGTGAGCTCCAAAGAGAAACACCTGCACCATATGAATCAGGACGATCGCGACCATGAAGTTGGAGCCCCATCCGTGCATGGCGCGGATGAACCAACCGAGCGCGACCTGATGATTCAGGGCCTGCAGGCTGCTCCACGCTTCGCCAGCCGAGGGCACATAAATAAGTGCCAGCAGAATTCCGGTGACCAGTTGCAGAATAAATACGGTTAGGGCGGCGCTGCCAAAGACGTAGAACCAGCTGGCCGTACTGCGCGGCACGGGATGGCCGGCCGCTTCGCGAATCGGCGCTGCCAGCTGCAGACGATGATCGAACCATTCGCCAATTTTTGTAATCAGGCGCATGGCGGTTTCTCCGAGGTCAGACTTGCCACCGGGTCGCCGGGGGTTGGCAGCTGTCCGGCGCTAATCGTGAGCACTCCATTTTCGATTTTGTAGGGATATTCGAAGAGGCCACGCTCTGGCGGCCCGGACGCACGTGATCCGTCGCGGTAATATGCTCCGCCGTGGCACGGGCACATGAAGAGGCCGGATTGCGGGAACCAGCGGACAGGGCAGCCGAGATGTGCACAGTTGATCGCAAACACCTGAAATTGATCGCCGTCGATGCGGCGCACCCAGCACGCTGTGTCTACAGTCTTTCCATCGGTCGGCATGACCAGGGGATTGCGAAAAGTAGCCATCCGCGTTTCTCCCTCAGGAAAGTTGTTGACGTCTCCAAGGCGCACCCACGAAAGATAGCCATTCTCACGACCACGAGTGATAGAGGAAAAAAGAAAACGCGCAACCGGCAGAGCCAATACGATCGCAGCGAACCCGTTGAACAGGATTCCCAGCTTCATGAAGAATCCGCGTCGCGAAAGGCTAGCTTCGGCGGGCTTGGCCGTCTCAGTGTTCGTTGGCATCTTATTTCTCCGTTACTTTTCCGGGTGTTGCGCCTTCGACTGTTGCGCATCGTTCAAAACGGAATAAGGCTGCCCCGGATTCTCGGCACGCCGAGACACCAGCCAGGCGACTACATCTGTAATTTCCTGATCAGCCATTGGACGTCCGGGGACATTGCCGCGCCAGTCGGGTGCGCCCAATTCCGGCCGGCCGGTGATCACGATTGTGCGCAGTCCCTGATTGCTGACCAGCGCCAGGAATGAATCGTTCGTGATGGCGCTTCCCTTGGGCGTTCCCGCGCCTTCGGAACCATGGCAGGATGCGCAATATGTTCCAAACACAAGTCGGCCGTTATCGACACTCCCAGCGGCTTTTGCCGCGTAGGAGGGTGGATTGGCTCCATCGAGAATTTGTTTTCGCCCCCAGCGGGAAAAGATTCCACTCGTAATCACTTCGATCTGCTGCTCGGCGAGCATTCCCCCGGCACTTTGCACGAACGCGGGCATCGATGTTCCGCGAACGCCGTTGGCGACGATGTTGCGCATTGTGGTTTGATCGATGATGGACAGATACACGGGATTGGCCAGGGCAATCGACGCTCCTCCACGGCCTTCCGCGCCGTGGCAGGCAGCACAGTTCTGAGCGTAGAGAGTGTCGAAGTCCGAAACCTGGCTCGGGGCAACCGGCTCGGAATTGGTTTGCGGTTCGCCATCTGGGGTGCTGCAAGCAGCGAGCATCACGAGGCTGAGGACCGAGAGAGCAGAGAGCGTTCTGATCTGCTTCATCTTCATCAGTGGTTCTCCCCGCTCTCTCGCGGTGGAGTAATTCCTGGGGCTTCGATTCCTGCCCGCATAGCAAAGGAAAGATTCTCGCGGGTTGGAAAGCTGGGCTGGCGCACGACCACAAGTCCAGCAACGACTCCGAAAGCTACTTGCGAAGCCATGAACCAGAGCCAATCAATATGACTCGCCAGCAGTGGATTCAGCAGTCCCAGGATTGTGTACAGTAGCCCTGACCACAGCGCGGGGGCAATGAGTCCTCCCAGCACAATCGGACGGCGCGGGAACATAGGCAGCATCGCGCCATAGAGCAAACCAACAAAGATGGACACCAGGCCGTGCAGAACAAAGGCAATCGCGAAAGCATCAGCGTGAAATGAATTCAGCTGGGAGGGTACGAGTCTCAGGGACTCGCGATAAGCAACTGCGGCCAGGAGGTTGATGGGGTACCAGATGCTACCGGCTTTCAGCACGCCGTAAGCACACGCTAATATTGCCATTGCGATGCTGCCCGCCAATCCTCCTTTCAGCCCCGCCGAGATCGGATAAGTGCGGACGGGGAGCCAGGCGCGCAATTGACCCGGCAGAACAGGTAACCGGTCCACAGCTCGTCGCGCGGTCGTTAAGCGGATATCTTCGGGGAGGACCGGTACAACTTCTACTTGCTCATGCGGAAGGACTTCACGGAACCAGCCGACAGAGCCTGCCAGCAACAGCAGGGCGCCGAGACAGCTTACTGACATGCTCGTCACAAGGCCGGCGAACAGAAGTGCGACTCCAAAGGCCAAAATGAACGGCCACGCGGTCGGCGCAGGGACTTCAATTTCGCGCGGAGCACGGGGCCTCTCGTTCAATTCCTCTGTCGCCGATCGTGTTGGCATGTATACCTCAGCGTCCGAGAACGTAAACTACAGTGAAAACCACAACCCATACGGCATCGACGAAGTGCCAGTACATCGAGAGCACAGCGATGCGACCGGACTGGCTCACTCCCAAATGGCCGATCAATCCGAATATCGCGACCAACGAGAGCATGATCAGACCAGCTGTGACGTGAAAAGCATGCAAGCCGACGAGTGAGTAATAGGTTGTCCCAAACAGGTTGGTCGAGATTGTGAGTCCGTGTTCGTAAATCAGCCGGTGCCATTCGTGGGCCGTGCCGTAGAGGAACAATCCACCGAGCGCAATGGTCAGCAGCCAGAAGCCGAGGAATAATCGGGTGTAGTCCCGCTCCAACGACTTCGCCGCAAGGTGAATGGTCAGGCTGCTCGACAACAAGCAAATCGTGTAGAAGATGGGCGTCTCAAGCACTTCTCGCGGCGTCGGTCCCGTGATGCTTTTCCCCAGATAGAAAAGATAGGCAACGACGAAGATGGTGAAGATTGCCGACTCGGCGATGATGAGACCGGCCATCGCCACCTTCCCGCGGGATGGTAGATGCCACTCGGCTGCTGGGCCCGGAAATGAAGTTGTCGTTGTCACTGCGCTCATATGGTCCGCTCACTCATAGCGGCTGTCGGGATCTTCGGGATGCTTCAGGTCCCACAAGGGACGGCGGCTCGCGACTGTCGGAACCGTCGCAAAGTTATAGGCTGGGGGCGGCGAAGAGGTGGACCATTCCAGCGTCCATGCGTCCCAGGGATCGTTACCGGCGTCGTCTCCCTTGAAATAAGAAATTATGAGGTTGGCAAGAAACACGAGAATCGCAATTGCTTGAATGAACGCCCCGATCGAAACGATGAGGTTCAAAGTGTCCCAACCACGGCCGGGCTCGTAGGTGTAGATCCGACGCGGCATCCCGAGCAGTCCTGGGATGTGCATCACGTCGAACGTCAGGTGAAAGCCAATCAAGAACAGCCAGAAATGCCATGTGCCGAGGCGTTCGCTCAGCATTCGGCCAGTTATTTTGGGGTACCAGTAATAAAACGCCGCGAAGAGCGCGAACAGAATTCCGCCCACGATCACATAGTGAAAGTGCGCCACGACAAAATAGGACAGGCTAAGCTGCCAATCGAAAGGCGAGGCGGCCATCATGATGCCGGTGAGGCCTGCAATGAGGAATTGGAATAGAAATGCGATGCTGAACAGCATCGGCGTTTTGAACTGAATCCTGCCGCCCCACATCGTGCCAATCCAGTTGAAAATCTTAATTCCGGTAGGGATGCCTACGGCCATCGTGGTCAGGGTGAAAAAGCTGTTGGCGTAGGAGTTCATTCCGATCGTGAACATATGGTGAGCCCAGACGCTCATGCTCACGAACGCGATGCACACGGTTGCGGCGACCATCACCGGATAACCGAAAATCGGTTTGCGCGAAAAGACGGGAATAATTTCCGACATGAAAGCAAAACAGGGAATGATCAGAACGTAGACTTCCGGATGTCCAAAGATCCAGAAGAAGTGCATCCAGAGGACTGCCGATCCGCCGGCTTGGGTATCGAAGAAATGGCCACCCAGGTATCGATCGATGAGCAGCATGATTTGAGCGGCTGACAACGGTGTAATCGCAAGCAAAACCATTCCTGCCATGACAAGGTTCATCCACACCAGCAGCGGCATTCGATTGAGCTTCATACCTGGGCATCGCAGGCAGAGAATCGTCGCAATGATATTGATGGCCGTTCCGATGCTTCCAAAGCCGGAGACGAGCAGCGCGAGAGTCCAATAGTCCGAACTATGACCGGGCGAGAACGCTCGTGCGCCCAACGGCGCGTACGACCACCAACCCACATCCGGTGCGCTTCCGGCGCCGTAGAGACCACTGCCTCCGAAAAAGCTGAAATAAAGGAGAAGTGCTCCCAGAAACGACAGCCAAAAACTGAAAGCATTCAGGCGCGGAAAAGCCATGTCGCGCGCACCGATCATCAAGGGGACCAGGTAGTTCGCAAATCCAAACAGGACTGGCATGGCCACGAAGAAAATCATGGTTGTCCCATGCATGGTAAACATCTGGTTGAAGACTTCCGCAGAAACGAAGTTGTTGTGCGAATGCATTAGCTGAATGCGAATGATGAGAGCCTCGACTCCTCCTACTGCGAGGAATAACAGTGCCGAGCCAATGTAGAGAATCCCCAGCCGTTTGTGATCGACCGTGGCTAGCCACTCATGAAGCTGGTCGACCCAAGGCCTGGCTTCTGTTTGGCCGACCGGAACGGTGATCACATGGGATGACATAATCAGCTTTCCAAGCGTTCTAGTGCAGCGTTTCCATGTAACTCACGACGGCATTCAGATCCGCGTCGCTCAGCTTCATGGCAGGCATCAGCGATCCGGGTTTGATGGCGCTGGGGTTCTGGATCCAGAGACGGAGATTGTCGGAGGTGTTTTGAGCAGCGCCCGCTGCAATCGTGGCGCGACTCATCAAATGGGTCAGGTCAGGGCCAAAGCGTCCGTCCGCTGAAGTTCCGCCCACCGCGTGGCAGTTCATGCAGGCATTACGTTCAAACACTCGCCTGCCAGCGATTACAGCGGTGTCTTCAACTGCGGGCTTGTGTTGAGCCTGTATCCAGGCGGCAAAATCTTCCGGTCCATCTACAGAAACGCGGAGCAGCATCTTGGCGTGTTGTATTCCGCAATACTGCGCACACTGACCAACGAAGACTCCTGTGCTTTGCGGGTCCATCCACATTCTGTTGGGATGGTTCGGGATGAGGTCGGTCTTGCCGGCAAGCTCCGGCACCCAAAAGCTGTGGTCGGTGTCGGCCGAGAGCAATTGCAGGAACGTCGGCGTCGGATGATCAGGATTGCTCACCGGGATGTGCAGTTCGTTGGCGGTGACGATCCCCAGCTTCGGGTAACGAAACTCCCACCAGTATTGATGTCCAATGACGGTGACCTCTACAGCGCCCACTGGTTCGGGAGCATCCTGAATGGCGTGGATGACTCGGGCAGTTGCCAGGAACAGGACAACGACAATCAGGGTTGGTATGATCGTCCAAGCCAGCTCAATCTGCGTGCTTCCGTATACCTGAGCCGGCTCGCGGCCGGCATCCAGTGCTCGCCCACGGAACTTAACGACGGAATAGACCAGCAAGACAAAGACAACGAGAAAGATGATTCCGGTGATGGCGAGTACAAAGACTGACAAGTCCTTAATTGACTTGGCTGGAGTTGAGGCGGGAGAGAAGACGTTCGTGCCATGACCGGGTGTAGCGTCGGACGCGACTGCCCAAAGTGCGCTACAAGACCAAAACAGGAGAAGTACGATCTGCCAACCGCTGCACAAACTTGATTTCGTTCTTCGCGGCAACATTTCTCTTCTTTCGTTCTTCACTTTCCGTTCTTGACGTCGGAAATACGCGCCATCACCAGACTTCGCACTTTCTTCTAGCTCCTGTTGCGAAGCTCGCCAAAATCTTACCACCCAGAATTCGATTGGTGGAGAGCAAGCCTCCTACCAAAGAGGCAGGCACTCGTATTTCCCTCATCGCAACGGCGATGGGGGCGAACAGTCGCGAAATCCACGGTCATTGACTTCGCGAGCCCACGAAGACTTGCGGGGCCGGTCAGTGTCATTCGTGTGCCTCTTGCGTCAAGTGTCATCTGTGTCATCAGGTGATGGTGGAAACCAGGGTCGGCTCCATCTAGATGAAACGCAGTTTGTGGAGATGCCAGTATCAGAATTCAAGCACTGAGAGAGGGTGCAGTCGAGTTCCTCGCAAAACCGTTCGATCACCACTTGTCGCTGAAAATGGTCCGTGCTGCAGTTGATATGTGAGCAACCTCGGCTCTTGCAGTCGCGCGGGGAGCCTTACCGCTCCAAGTCACGGAGTCATCGCCCTTGGTTGCCTGATACACTTCTTCGTTTCCTGACATTCAGATTTCAACGGCAGAGGGAATCGGCTCAAGCGTGCGATCGCGAGGATACTGGCGCAAGAAATCCCTTCCATAAAGAGGGACCCTGGAATCGCTTTCGATACTCAAATAAAAACGTCAAAATGAGGCTTGCTATGAGGAATCCTTCTTATCGGTCACGGTGGATGATCGTTCTAACGAGCGTACTCGTTGCTGGAATATCTGCTGCAAGCGGCGAGACCCTTCCTGCATTCTTCGCGGAGCGGCTTCCTGCTCTTGCAGGCCAGACGTTGTCTGCCTCGGGTGTTCCCGCGCTCCACGTTATTGTGGATTCAGCTCGTAATGCCGATCTCCGCTGGTCCGACTTTACTCGCTACAAACCGGAGGTCGCCAAACTCTACGAGACCAACGGTTATTCTTTGCTTTGGCTTCAGAACGGTCGCGTCCGTCCCCAGGGACGGGCCGTGATCGAGCTCTTACAAAATGCGGACGCGAAAGGACTCGACCCGGAGGACTATGACGGCTCGCGATGGCAGGGCCGCCTCCTCAAGCTGGATCAAAATCCGACGGAACAAGACTTGGCCTCGTTCGATACCGCGCTTACGGTCTCGGCAATGCGCTACATCCGTGCCGTCTACTGTGGGCGAATAAATCCCAAGGAATTCAAGTTTCAGCTCGATATGGGATGGGTACAACTCTCGTTGGCGCAATTCATTCAGACCCAGGTCTTGAATGCAGGCGATCCAGCCGCCGAAATCCAGAAGCTGGAACCGCCTTTCCCGGGCTACCGGAAGCTGCTCGAGCTCCTGCCGGTGTATGAAGGATACGCACATCAAGTTGAGGGGGAGAAGCTGCCAACGGTCACGAAGACAGTGCGGCCCGGCCAACCCTACGCTGGCGTGGTCCGCTTGGGGCGGTTTCTTCAAATCATCGGTGACATTCCTGCGGGGGAACAACTGAATCCGAATGCAACCATCTATGACGATGCGCTCGTCGCGGGCGTGAAGCATTACCAGGACAGACATGGGGAAACTCCCACCGGCAACCTTGACGCGCGCACGATCAATGAACTCAACACGCCTCCGGCGGCCCGCATTCGCCAGATCAAGTTGACGCTCGAACGGTGGCGCTGGCTTCCGCATTCCTTCCCACAACCGCCCGTGGTTGTGAATCTTCCCGAGTTTCGTGTGCGCGCGATGAACCCGGATGGCACCGTCGCCTTCTACAAGAACGTCATCATTGGAAAAGCTTACGGAGGCCACGAGTCTCCGCTCTTTGAGAAAGAGATCCAATACGTGGTCTTCCGGCCCTACTGGGATGTGACTCCCAGCATTCAGCGGAACGAAATCGTGCCCCATATCCTGAAGGACCCGAACTACATCGCCAAGCATAATTTTGAAGTGGTCACGCCTAAAGGCGAGGTCGTCACCGACAATCAAGTGAGCCCGGAGGTTTTAGAAGGCATAAAATCGCTTCATCTGATGGTGCGGCAGAAGCCCGGTGATGCGAATTCTCTAGGCCTCGTCAAGATCATCTTCCCCAATCCGGATAACGTGTACCTGCATGGCACAGATGCTCCGGGACTGTTCTCGCAGGACGTCCGCGATTTCAGCCACGGATGCATTCGGGTCGAGAAGCCTGAGGACCTCGTTGCCTGGGTGTTGCGAAACAATCCAGGCTGGAATTTGGAGCGGGTCAAGGCCACGATGAACGGCGACAAGAACAATCTCCAGGTAAACCTTGTCACGCGAATTCCGGTTGTGATTGTCTACGGCACCGCAACCGTGAACGAGGAAAATCAGATTCGTTTTTTCGACGATATCTACGGTTACGACGCCGAACTCGACAAAGCGTTGGCCGCCGCTTATCCCGATACCTGGTAGCGCCTTTCAACCCGGCAGCTGCATCTAAGTAAGGATGGGTGTAATGCGGCAATACATTTGGATTCTCTTGTTTCTGCTGACGCCGCTCCTCGGACACGGCGGCACAGAGTCTGGGTCCGCGGCCGCGCGCGAGTACCGGCTCCGCTTCTTTCACACTCACACGGGCGAGCGGCTGGATGTCGTCTATCGTCGCGGTGATGAATACATTCCCGAAGCGATGGACGAGCTCGACCATTATCTGCGCGACCACCGCACCGGAGATGTGCGTCATTTCGATCCTCGGCTCTTCGACCTTCTCCACGACCTGACCGCGTCGCTCGCCGATTCCGGTGGCGAAATCGACGTGATTTGCGGCTACCGCACGCCCTGGAGCAACGAGTTCCTGCGCACGCGCAACCCCCACACCGGCGTGGCGCAGCACAGCCTGCATATGCAGGCCGAAGCGATCGACATTCGCCTGCCTGGGATTCCGACGTCGTCATTGCGTGACGCAGCCCTGCGCCTGCATCGCGGAGGTGTGGGCTACTATCGTAGCTCGGACTTCGTGCACGTCGACGTCGGTCGTGTGCGCCACTGGTAGTTCTCGCTCTTTTGAGACTCTGCTGCGAATGTGGAGCAACGCGACACGCGCACAAACAAAAAGGCCACCCGGCAACGATGGGCGGCCTTTTCTTCAAGGGAGAATAGTTCCAACGGAGGCTAAGAATCCCGTCAAAACTTTCTGGCGAAATCTTATGAGCCGAAAAACCGAGGTGTCAAGTGATTTTTGGTATTTAAATGTCTTTATTTTCAATCACTTACACAACCAATCAATATCCACCACAAATGTACCAAAGTGAGACAAAACCCGCCTGTTTGCGGCCTAACCCGATATTTCTAAAGCCACTTACCGGAGTTCAAGAGGATCTTTTCCGCCCCCCGACCCTCCCGGAAGAGTGCCCGGACTCGCCTTCCGAGACCGTTCCGTCCAGGTGCAGCGAAATGAATTCCATGGCTTCGGGCCGGTCAAAAACCTTGTCGGGATAGAGGCGCTTCATCAGGATTCGGAATCCGCCGAACGCCACACCGGCCACAATCGAGAGCGCTCCCAGAATTCCGCACAGGATCACGATATTAAGGATCAGCGAATAAAGATCGCGCACGTCGCGGTTATCAGTTCTCTGGTTCCACGTGACGTTGGCTTCGTAGTTCACCTGGTCGAGAACGTATTTCGCATCGCTCTCGGAGATTGGCCCAGAAGCGACGGCCACAATGAATCCGGTGCGCTTGTCAGAGAACTGACCTGCACTCTCCACTGTGGAAACTCCGGCTTGCGGCTGCGCCAGCTTATGCGCAGCATCAATGCGACGGAGATGCTCTGCGGCCAGCTGCGGCGTGGGGTAATAGATGAGCATCAGCGTTGCCTGGCCGCTGGGCGTGGAATACTTGCCCATGACCACGTCGGGCTTCACTGCAAAATCCACCTCCTCCGCGCTCACCGGAGGGGTGAGAGCGTTGAGCGCTTCGGGCCCGATCACATATTTCTCAGTGTTCGGAACATAGCCCCGGTGCGGCATGAAGTCCAGAACCGTGGGCAGGTTGCCGGCGTTGCCCGGGGGACGCGGCAGAACTCCGGCTAACTCCCGCAGCGCGGCGCCAGCCATGGGAGACTCCTTGGCGAATGAAGCGTCCACCAGCACGTGACCGCGATAGAACAAAACGCGCTGGCCGAGAGAAGCGCCCTGATCTCCGATCGTCTCGCGCACCATCTCAGGCTGCAGATAAAGAGTGTAGGCGCCGAAAGCCCCGCTGGCATCGGCGAACCGCGCAGCGCGAATCTTCAGTGTGCGGCCGTCATCGCGGATGTAAGTGGCGACGGCAACGTCGGTAAAGCCGTATTCCTTGAGGACTTCGGCGTTGGTAGGGTCGGCACCGGCGGCATCCGTGCTGATCTGCGCCGAACCTTGCCTCTGCCAACCAGCGAACTGCTGCGGCAGAAGCGGCGGTCCCTGGGTTGGTGCGGGACCAGATGCCGGGTTCGCCGCGAAACCCGCACTGGCCATATAAATCGCCACCGTCAGAGCGAAAAAAAATCGTGGAAAGCTCATGGCTGGACCTGGCTGTTTCGAGAAACTGCTCTGCTCATTAGACCACAGAGAGCGGGGAAAAGTTCCGCATGTTGGAGCGGCGGACGCCCTCGTCCGCCCAGCTCGCACGACGAACGGACCGCCACGCTGGCTGCTGCCAAGACCTTCCACGTTTCAGGTTTCCTTAGTCACCATCTTCCTGGTTACTTCCGCGTCCCCCTCGTCCGTGCCCCTTCCCACCCATCCGAGCCATTCCCCATTCGCGGACTTCGTAGCAAACTGGTCGTGGGTAAAACATGCCACCAACCAATCATCGCCGGCAGGATCGCAGGAAGGCCGTATTCCCCGTAAAAGTCCACGGGAAGGACGTTACCGGGGAATCCTTTGAAGAAATGGCCCACACCCTGGACGTGACGCCAACCGGAGCGCGGTTGGGCTCGGTTCGGCGTGAGCTGCAGGTGCTGGATCCGGTAACAGTTTGGTATCGCAAACGAAAGATGGAATTCCGGGTGGTTTGGATCACAAAGCTCAAGGGATCATCGGAATATCACATTGGGTTGCAGGCCCTGGCGCAGGAAAAGGAAGTTTGGGGACTGAATCCCGCGGACTTTCCGGTTCACCAGGAGAAGCCGGCAGCAGCTTCGGCTTCAGCATAGGAGCAGGAAATTTCTTTTATAGGAGAGAGGACTTATGAGCAGTCTCATTCAAAAGTTGTGGCGCGATGAACAAGGCCAGGACATTGCCGAATACGCGGTCATGCTGGCAGTCATTCTGGTCATTGTTGTCGGGACAGTACGCCTGATTGGCGCCAACTCCAACAACGTGTTCTCGCAAGTCGGCAGCGCCCTGCAGTAAGCAGGGACGTTCCCGGTGCTAAAGCGAGGGATGACAACCAGTGATCAGTGCCCACTGATCACTGGAAACTGACCCCTGATTACTGCCCGGCCGGTTTATCCAGCTTGCTCGCCACTTTCACCCCGCTCAGCCCGCTCACGTAGTTGGCGACGCCCCGATAGAGAGAATCCGCGATGCGCTGGCGGTATTCCGCGGTTTCCAGGCGATGCTCGTCGGTAGGATTGCTCACGAAGGAAATCTCCGCCAGAATCGACGGCATATTGGCGCCAATCAGCACAATGAACGGAGCCTTCTTCACGCCCCGGTCGCGAATGGCCGGGCTCTTGGCGGCCAGGCCGCTATGCAGCGATTGCTGGACGTCTCCGGCAAACTCGCGCGACTCTTCGATTTTTTCTTTCAGCGCAATCTTCTTGACCAGATCGCGCAACTCGTAAATCGACTTCTCGGAAACCGCGTTCTCTCGCGCCGCAACTTCCAACGCCTCGGGCGACGACGTGAAATTCAAATAGTAAGTTTCAACGCCCCGCGCTGTCGGGTCCTCGCTCGAGTTGGCGTGAATCGAAATGAACAGGTCGGCTCGCTCCTGGTTGGCGATGGCGGTGCGCGTCTCGAGCGGTATGAACGTGTCGTCTTTACGCGTGTAGACCACTTCGGCGCCCAGCCGCGTTTCCAGCATTTTGCCCAGCCGCTTTCCGACTTCGAGCACCAGATCTTTTTCTTCCAGACCGTTGGGGCCAATGGTTCCCGTATCGTGACCGCCGTGTCCCGGATCAATCACGATCTTGCCGATCTTCAATCCCAGCGCGCGAATCAGCGAGCGTTCGCCGTGAGCGGTGGGCTTGGCCTCATGAATTTCCAGGTCCGCCCGCATCTTGCTGTCTAGATTCTTGCTGTCGAGCGTTTTGCCGTTTAATCCGGTCTTCGTTGTCCGCTTACTCTTTGGCGCAGGAGCCGCGCTATCATCGCTCGCCGCGATCGTGGAATCATCACCGGCTTCGGAACCGGATTCGTCCCGCTTCGACGCAGCTGCAGCGCCGGCTTTCACCGAATGCGTTCTGGTCCGTGCGGTGTCCGGCTTCGGAACGGGAGCGCTGGCGAATTCAGTTGAGGTGGGGCTCCGAGCATCGTCGTTGTCGTCGTCAGAGTCATCCGCCTCGACGATTTTCTTTATCACTCCCGTCTGCATCGACGCCACCGTCGGATTCAGTTTTGCGTCCCGTTTCTGGTTTGACGAAACCACAGTTTGCTCGGATTTCGAACTCACCGTGGGATCCGCCTCCACGTCGGGCGACAATGCCATTTCGTCCACGTCGTGCACCGATTTGCCGCGGGCATTTTTCGCCGCAGCGTCCTTGCCATGAGTGTCCTTGCCGTGGATATCAATGATCAAGCGGTAGGGATTGGGCAACAAAAAAGCGTTGTAGCCGGAAAGGTCGGCAACCTCCAGCACCACACGAGTGCGCCCCGGCTGGAATTGCGCGACGCGAATCTTCTTCAGGAAGCCATCGTCCACGTCAAAGCTTTTGCCCACCAGCGTGGACGCCAGCTTGGTGTTGCGCAGATCAAAAAATATGCGGTCCGGATGCGCGATGCGCTGGGAAGAAAAATTCACCTCGTTTTCCAAGTCGATGGCCACGCGCGTGTAATCGGGTGTGGACCAGTGCCGAATCCCGGTCACCCGCGGATAGCTGGCAGCCTGCCGTTCAGACTGGGAATCCGAAGACTGATGATCCGAGGGCTGATGATCCGACGTTTGACGTTCCGCAGACTGCGCGCCCGACGATTGGCCGCTCGAAGATTGACCGTTCGAGGATTGACCGTTCGAAGACGGAGCATTCGGAGACGGACCATTCGGAGATCTCTCTGCCGCCGTCTTGCGGAAACTGCTGGGGTCCGCCTTCGAACTCGCGGCTGCGGAAGCGCTTTTGCCAGCCGCGTCTTTCTTGTCAGCCTTGTCAGCATTCTCCCGCGCCGGCTTCTTCGCCGCCTGGGCCTGCTGATACTGGGCCTGCTCAATCTCGGCGATAGCCTGCTGTGCGTCATCGACCAGGCGGTTGTGTGGATAGCGATGCAGAAAATCCTGGAAGGTAGCTCGCGCCTGGTCAGGCTCGCCCAGGTCGTCCTTGTAGATTTCGCCGATGGTGAACAATGCGTCGCAGCGATACTTGCTGCCGGGATACTCGCGGCGCAGAAATTTGTACTCGCCGATCGCGTCGTTCAGAATTTTTGTGTCGTCGAAGCGGCGCCCCATCTCGACCAGCGTCTCGGCCACGGCCACCACGCTGGGATCGGCCTTTGTCGACGAAGGGGCGCCGTAGTACACGCTGCGATAGGCGTTGATAACGTGCTGGTAATCCTTGCGGGTGAGGTCGGCGGGTAGACGTCCG
>Ga0210383_10000619_pt1 | contig 32469 bp, 32 predicted proteins | sample IncBWC14OmetaG_FD_160072 | JGI IMG/M metagenome (GOLD analysis project Ga0210383, IMG submission 160072) | Forest soil microbial communities from Barre Woods Harvard Forest LTER site, Petersham, Massachusetts, United States - Inc-BW-C-14-O ... | reverse complement strand
TGCGAAGACGATCAAGTGCAAGGATCGCAAAGTTCCGAAATTCGAGGACATCACCGAAAAAGCGGGGATTCGCTTTTCGCACACTTCCGCGCCGGAGAGCCGTTACATCATCGAGTCGATGAGTGGTGGCGTGCTCCTGCTGGATTATGATCGCGATGGCTGGCTGGACATTTATTTCACCAACGCCCCGACGGTGGAGATGGCTTTGAAGGGCCAATACGCGCGCGGGGCTCTGTACCGCAACAATCATGACGGCACGTTCACCGACGTCACTGACAAGGCGGGCGTCGGCAAACCATGCTTTGCCATGGGCGGCGCAGTCGGCGATTACGACAACGACGGGTGGCCAGACATTTATGTGACGTGTTACGGCGGCAATGTTCTCTATCACAACAATGGCGACGGCACATTCACCGATGTAACCGCTAAGGCTGGCGTACGGGATGGGCGATTCTCCACCGGCGCGGCTTTTGGCGATTATGATGGCGACGGTTTTCTGGATCTGATGGTGACCAATTACGTCGATCTCGATATTCATCACCCGCCGGCGTTCGGCAGCAGCGTGACCTGCAAATACATGGGGATTGACGTGCAGTGCGGCCCCCGCGGATTGAAAGGCGCGGGCGATTCGCTGTTTCACAACAATGGTGACGGCACCTTCACCGACGTTTCGAAAAAGGCCGGGGTGGACGATCCCAATGGCTACTACGGACTGACGACGTTGTGGGCCGACTTCAACAACACCGGGCGGCCGGATATTTACGTGGCCAACGATTCGACGGCTGGATTTCTTTACCGCAACGGTGGGGACGGTAAGTTCACTGACATTGGTTTGGAGTCCGGCACAGCGCTCGGCGAAGATGGCCACGAGCAGGCCGGGATGGGCGTGGCGATTGGCGACTATCTCCACTCGGGCCGGCCGTCGCTTGTCGTGACGAATTTCGCGCTCGACAACAGCCCGCTCTATCGCAACGACGGGAAATGGGATTTTCAGGATGTTTCTTACCCTTCGGGGATTGGATTGCCTTCGGTACCGTTCGTGAAATGGGGAGTGGCCTTCGTGGACATCGACAACGATGGCTGGCTCGACCTGGTCACCGTGAACGGCCACGTCTATCCGCAGGTGGATGCGCTGCAGACCGGAGCTCGCTATCGCCAACCAAAACTCGTGCAGTACAACCGGGGCGATGGAACATTCTGCGACGCCAGCGATCAATCCGGCGCTCCAATCACGGAGCCGCGTGTTTCGCGCGGGCTTGCCGTGGGCGATCTCTTCAACGACGGAAACATGGACCTGGTAGTCGAGGATTTGCAGGGCAGCCCAATGGTGCTGCGCAACCCCGGCCTGCCGGGGCGCCACTGGGTGAGTTTCGAACTTGCAGGCACGAAGAGCAATCGACTGGCGATTGGCGCGCGGCTGAAGTTGGTGGCCGGCGGCATGACGCAGACCGACGAAATCCACAGTGGCGGCAGCTATCTTTCACAGAACGATCTGCGCGTGCACTTCGGATTGGGTGCCGCGACAAAAATTGAAAGCCTGGAGATACGTTGGCCCTCCGGCGCGGTCGAAACTCTAAAAAATCTGGACGGCGACAAGTTTTACAGCGTGCTCGAAGGGCAGGGGATTTTGCCGGTCGAGAAAATCCGGCCAGCCGGCCCCGCCAAGAAGCCGTAGCTGGGCAATCTGCCTCGAGCAATCGCCTCGACAAGCGAACTCGGATACAATGCTTGGCGCCAGCGCCAGATCTAACCTTTGGTTCAGAAAAGGAAAATAGTAATGAAAAAAATGGGAATTGCCGGAGCTGCTTCACTCCTGGCTTTTGCTGCATGCCTGTTTCTTTACAACGGAAGAACCCACGCCGCCGGCGCCGCTGCGGCTTCCTCGGGCTATAAGCTCACCGGGAAAATTCCGGTGGCCGGCGAGGGCGGATGGGATTACCTGGTGGTCGACGCCGACGCGCGGCGCTTGTATCTGTCACACTCCACCCACGTAGTGGTCTACGACGTGGATTCGCACGCCGTGGTTGGCGATATTCCGGACACACAAGGCGTCCACGGCATCGCCCTTGCGCCCGAACTGGGCCGGGGATTCGTCAGCAGCGGCCGTGCCAACTCCGTCACCATTTTCGATTTGAAGACTTTGAAGACGATCGCCACGGTTCCCGCGGGCACGAATCCCGACGCGATTCTCTATGACGGCGTCAGCAAGCACGTGTTCGCGTTCAATGGCCGCAGCAAGGATGCCACTGTGATTGACGCCGCTGACGGAAAAGTGCTGAGCACCTTCGCGGTGGGCGGCAAGCCGGAATTTGCAGTGGCCGATGGCAGGGGCAGCGTCTACGTAAACGTCGAAGACACCAGCGAAATCCTGCACATTGATGCGCAAAAAATGACTGTCCTGCATCGCTGGCCACTGGCTCCGTGCAAAGAGCCTTCGGGCCTCGCGATGGATACGAAATCGCGCCGACTTTTCGCCGTTTGCGACAACGAAATGATGGCCGTGGTGGATGCGGACTCCGGAAAAGTGGTGGCTACGCCCAAGACCGGCGAAGGAGCCGACGCGGCTTCATTTGATCCGGGCACCGGCCTGGCGTTTTCTTCTAACGGGGAGAGCGGCACGTTGACCGTGGTGCACGAAGATTCGCCGGACAAATATTCCGTGGTGGAAAATGTCGCGACAAAAAAAGGCGCGCGCACCATGGCGCTGGACCTGAAAACCCACACACTATACCTGCCGGCGGCGGACATGATCCCCCCGGCTGCAGGACAAAAGTGGCCCACCGTGAAGCCGGGAACAATGGAGTTGCTGATCGTCTCGAAGTAACTCGAGGACCTGTTTCTGCCGGTTCTCTCCGTGTTGCGCAGCGCGGAGGCGACCGGCAGACTGTTTTCTGTCACCTGTGGAACGAGGAGCAAGACAATGGACGAATCCGCCGAGGCCCCCGCCGGAGCGCCGGAAACCACGGCCGTTCAAACGGTATCAAAATTTAGGTGGGTCGGCTGGTCCAGCCTTTTCCTGGCAATCGTGCAAAGTGTTTGCACGATTTTTGTCGCGCTCAGCGGACTACGCCTGCTGCTGGGGGCAGCCGCTTTCGGCGCCGCTGTCGGCGTGATGAAAATCGCCGACCAGCGAATTCACATCGATGCGGTGCGGATCCCGATGCTGCTATTCGCGCTCGTCGGAGCCGTGTTTAATCTGGTCGCGCTGTGGCAGGTGCGACGCTTGCGCGGGCGGGCCGCTTCCGCTTGGAGGCAGAAGACAGTTTCGCGCAGTAAATTTGCTTCGGAGAGAGTGCAGTTGACGCTATCGTTGTTGACCCTGATCCTGCTGGCAGTGGAATCGTTTTATCACCTGAAACAAACTCATCATCTATAGGGTCCTCTTCGCAAGACTTCAGGTAAAATCGTTTTTCGGTTCGGGGGCCTCGCGAATCGCCTTTTCCAGGCGTGCGTGCAGCCGCTCGCTGTAGCCCACCGGAAGTTCGTAGGTGCGCTTATCTGCAGTCAGAATCAGGATATTCCGCGTGGAATCCAGAATCGCGGAACACACTTCGCAATTCTCCAGATGTTTCTCGATGTCCATCAGCAGCTTGGGGTCGAGCTGCTTGTCCAGGTATTCGGAGATGTGCTCCCAAACGTTTTTGCACTCCAGCGTCATTGAAACATCCTCCCGAAGAAACCTTTCTTTGCCGGAGCAGTGGCGCCCAAAACGGGTACCAGCAATTTTTGCAGCATCATGCGGGCTCGATGCAGGCGCACTTTCACTAGCGTGACAGGGATACCCAGCGCGCTTGCCGTTTCTTCCTGGTTCAATTCCTCAAGGTCGCGCAACACTAAAACCTCTCGGTAGATGGGCGCCAGCTGTTCGACGGCCTCCCTCAATTTCTGGCGCATCTCTTTTTTCTCCAGCGCCTCGGACGGTATCTCCCGCCAGTCGGTCAGAACCGCGGGCGTGAAATCGCCTTCGCGCTCTTCCTTTTTTTCGTCCAGCGATTCCAGTTGCGCTGCCTTTGCTTTCCGCAGCCTCTGGCGCCCCTCGTTCATGGCGATGGTTACCAGCCAGGTGCTGAACTTGGCGTCGCCACGAAAACTCTTCAGATGCCGGAACGCGTTGATCATCACTTCCTGTGCCGCGTCTTCCGCTTCCTGTTCATTCCGCAACATGGTCAGGATAGAGAGATATACCATCCGCTCGTAGGGGCGAATTAGCTCGTGGAAAAGGTCCGTTTCGCCGGCTATGACGCGGGCAATCAGCTCCTTTTCCCGTTCAGGTGTTGCCGGCATGCGTGCGCGCAGAACTCCTTTCGGTTCTATAAGTACGAGTGGTGGTGCGCAAAAAGGTTACAGGAGTTTTGCGACTAGGGGAATGTGGTTGTCTTCAGAAGCCCTTGCCAATTCGCGGGATCCCCGGGAATATGGAATACCCCTGCGTTGGGGATGGACTTGCCATCGCGCAGGTGAATTCACCGACCCTTTTGAAACCTTAGGCCTTGCAGGACGCTCATTCCGCCGAGCCGCACCTGGGGAGGATCTCCATCCATGAAAGACAAGGTTGTGTTCATCATTGGCGCCAACGGTGGGCTCGGCACTTCCGTCACCAAAGCATTTTTGCGGCAAGGAGCGCGCGTTATCGGCGCGTCGCTGCACATCCAGGCGGCGGATTTTCCTCAGCCGAATTTTGAGGCGATGGCATTGGACTTCAACCAACTGGATGAAATTAAACGAAGCGTGGCGAAAATCGTGGAGCGTTATGGGCGGTTGGACGTGCTGGTGCACCTGCTGGGGGGATTTGCCGGAGGGTCTTCCGTCGCCGAAACCTCCGACGAGATGTGGGAACAGATGCAGGACATTAATCTCACCGCTGCCTTTCGGGTCTTCCGCGAAACGATTCCTCACCTGCGCCAATCGAAATCCGGGCGGCTCATCGCGATCGGCAGCCTGACCGCCGCCCAGCCGCACGCGAATCTTGGCGCCTACGTGACGTTCAAAGCAGCGCTGGCGATGCTGGTGCAAACGGTGGCGCTTGAAAACGCGGACGCGGGGCTGACTGCAAATGTGATCCTGCCGGGCACAATGGATACTCCCGCGAACCGCAAATCCATGCCCGATGCGGATTTTTCCAAATGGGCGAAGACCGATGACGTCGCCGACCTGGTGCTTTCCCTCGTGGGTGACCAAGCCAAGCATCTGACGGGCCTGGCCATTCCAATCGAAGGAGGCCCTGCGTGAATACCTACCCGGAACTGCGGGCACTTCAATTCCGGGTTCGTGGCATGAGATTTTCTGAAACCTTCGCAAATTCTCACACTCTCAGTAAGGGATGGGCCTACTCCGCAAAGAAGTAAGATCACTAGTTGAGGCCACGAGGAAGCCCAATAAACGATTCTCAATGTCGAAGCTACTACAATCCCCCTTTTTGTATGGCTCCGCTGTCTGTGTGACCGCGTTTTTCATTTTCTCCGCTCTTGGCCGTGAGAACGGCATGGCCGCAAACCGCACATCAGGTGGCGCGCCCCGCGTGGTGGTCGTCGAGCTGTTTACTTCGGAGGGCTGCTCCAGTTGCCCGCCCGCTGATGCTTTGCTGAAAGAATTAAGCGAGCAACAAAAAATGGATGACGTCCAGATCGTCGCGCTGGAAGAACACGTCGATTACTGGAATCATCTCGGCTGGAGGGACCCCTATTCCGCGGCCGAATTCTCGGAACGGCAGAATGATTACTCGAGGGTTTTCGGAACGGATGGCGTCTACACGCCACAAATGATTGTGGATGGGCAACGCGAATTTGTGGGCAGCCGCAGCATGGCGGCCAGGGAAGCGATTCAGAAAGCGGCGGGCCAGCCGAAAGCGGAAGTCGTACTGCTTGCCAGCGCGAATGCCACGCCTGGAAAACCCATGTTTGAAGTGCAGATCAAGAGCCTGAACGGAATTTTCCCGAACGGCGCCACGGAACTTTGGTTTGCAGTAACCGAGAAGGGCCTGCAAACAGACGTCAAAGCGGGAGAGAATTCCGGCGAAACACTGAAGCATGCGGCGGTGGTTCGCAGCCTCCGAAAGATCGATACGATACGCGAGCCAGCGGGCTACAGCCGCCAGTTCCAGCCAACCATCGAACCCGGCTGGAAAAAAGAAAATCTGGCGGTGGTAGTGTTTCTAACGGAAAAAAGTTCACGCAAGATCATCGGAGCGGCAGCAATCCCCCTCAATTCCCCATCGTCCTCGAATTGATCAATAGAATCCATCTATACCGATGGGCGCTCCTGCCATTGTGGGCGGTCGAGCCGATCGATTACAGATGGGTTGTGAGCACTGGGCAGGAGGCCCGGCAAACCAGTTTGTAGGCAATAGCGGAAGGAAGTTGGCCTTCGGCGCGGGCTCCCGCGCGCAATCCGATGATGATCAAATCCGAAGCCTGTTCGTGGGCCACGGAGAGGATCGCCTCTCCGGCTTCGCCGAAGCGGACCTGAAACTCCGGTTCGCAATTTCCCACGCATTCCGACGGCAGGCCTTTCCTCATGCGCCGCAGCATGAAGTCCCGGAGGATGCCCTGGCTGCTCTCGCGCGATTGCAGTTGATCTTCAACCACGTGCAAGACCGTCAATTTCCCGCCGTGCTCGCGTTCCAGAGAGTGCGCGTACGCGGCAGCCCGTTCCGAGTGAGGCTTGAAGTTGGTGGCATAAAGAATCTTCTGCACGCCATCCGCGGCCAGCGTGGACTTCCCCGTCCCGCTTCCTACAGTCATGACGGGCCACTCGGCCAGCCGGAATATCTCCTCAGCGACGTGACCGAGTCCGAGCAGCTGCTTCTCTCCCGCAGTTCGTCCATGCGTGCTCAGGACGACAAGGTCAACGCCATTCCTTTTTCCAAAGTCCTGTAGCAGCGGCCAGACTCCGGCGCCCCACAAAATCTCCTCGTGAACCATTCCCGCGCACCCGGCTTCTTCCACCAGGCGCCGCATTTCACCGGCGGCAAATTTTTTCGTTTGTTGGATGACCTCCTCGAAGTTTTCCGGGGAGACATATTGAAGCACGGCAGTGGGGATTACATGGATGAGAAAAATCTTGCTCTGATAGCGCCGGGCAATGCCAAGAGCGCAATCCAATGCCGCGCGGGCCCCGGCGGAGAAATCCGTTGCGACCAGAATCCTCTGGAACTGGGGGCAGGGATTTGCCGGATGGTTGCTGGCGATCACTCTACTGGTCGACATGACGTCTCGAAACTTGGTCTTTTCATACGATAAGCCAATGCAAATAAGTGATGCACATCACATGCCAGTGTGTTTTGAAACAACGCATTGAGAATAAGGAAGTTAACATCCGGTGGCTTCGGCCGTCTCTTCAAGGACTGAGCCACTTCACTCAAATCGCGAGGGTTTTCACGCTCGCAGTCGGCGAACGTGCGTCCATTTCTGGGCTTGCCCCGGCGCTGGTGGGAAAAGCCGCAGAGCCCCGTCGGTAGATTCGTCCAGTGGTATTATCCCTTGGATGTCTTCCCCGGACCCCAGAATCCTCCTACCGGAGAGCTTCGTCGACGAGATGAGGCGCTATCTCCACTTGCTTCCGGATGACGCTCTGATTCTCCGGGAACTCGGCCCACGCATGGAAAAATATCTCCCCGATATGGCCGAGAAATTTTATGCGCAAATTCCCCATCACCCGGGAGCCAGCCGCGTCTTCACGGGCGGCGAAGTGCAGGTGCTCCGGCTAAAATCCACGTTGCAAGCTTGGGGGCGCGGCCTCTTCAGCGGCGTTTACGACGAACATTATGCAGAAGACCGCTTCCTGATCGGTTTCCGCCATGTGCGTATCAACCTGGACCAGAAATACGTGATCAGCGCGATGGGTGTGGTGCGTTCGTTCCTGATGGAAAAACTGTTCGACGAATTTCCTGCGCGCGAGAAGCGGCTGGCGTTTTCGCAGGCGCTCGGGAAAATTCTGGACCTCGACTTGAACCTGATGTGCGATTCCTATTTTCGCGCCACCATGGCTCACCTGCACACGCTGAATCAGGAACTCGAGCAGGCCGGCGCGCAACTTGCCGAGGCCAACGCCATCAAGGACGAGTTTCTTGCCCAGGTTTCGCACGACCTGCGTACGCCGCTGAACTCGATCCTGAGTTTCACGAAAATGGTCCTGGACGGCCTGTGCATCAGCCCGGAGGAAGAGAAGGAAGTGTTGCGCGACGTCTTCAGCAGTGGGCAACTTCTGCTCCGCCTGGTGAATGACCTGCTGGACATTTCCGCGATCGAAGCCGGGAAACTGGCGCTGGACGTTGAAGAGCTTGACCCCCGCGCGGTGCTCGATTCGACACTGCCGCTGGTGGCGGTTCAGGCTGCCTCGAAAAGTTTGCAACTTATCGACGAAACGCTGGACCGGACGTTGCCGCCCGTCCGCAGCGACGAAATCCGGTTCCGCCAGGTACTGCTGAATCTCCTTTCGAACGCCGTGAAATTCACGGCCCACGGTTGTGTGCGCATCCGCGCCATGGAAAACCAGACGGAAGGGCACCTCCGTTTTGAAATCGAAGATACCGGCATCGGCGTGCCCATCGAAAAGCGGAATGCGGTATTTGAAAAATTTGTCCGCCACGACCCCAAGGCGCTGCGCGGTGTCACTGGCTCTGGCCTGGGCTTGGCGATCGCCAAACGCCTGGTGGAAATGATGAGCGGAAACATCGGACTGGAAACCGGGGCCGACGGGAAAGGCTCCATCGCGTGGTTCACGCTGCCGCTGGCGGAGCCGCAGCAAAAGCAGGAGGCCAAGAGCGCGTGAGCTCCGCGGCGCAGGCACTGCAGGGGAAACGCGTGCTGATCGTGGAAGACAACGATCTGGTGGCGAAGTTTTTTCGCATGGCGCTGGAGCGGGCGGGTGGTTGCTCTTGCATGATCTCCGAGGATGTGCCGGCGATACTCGAACACGTAGCATCGGGAGAGATTGATCTGGTGCTTCTCGATGTGTCGCTGAACAATTCGGAATGGGAAGGGCGTTCCATCGGCGGGGTGGAGCTCTGCCGCATGCTGAAAGGGAAATCTCCGAGGCGTTTGCCCGTGCTGCTTGCCACGGCCCATGCCATGAGCGGCGACCGTGAACGCCTACTGGAAACTTCCGGCGCGGATGGTTATCTGGAAAAACCCGTTTACGATTCCGCGATACTTGTGGAAACAGTCCGCAGGCTCATCGAGAACCCTTGAAAAGTTCAGGCAAGCCTACGGGCTCAGGTGAATCGAATCGGGCTAAGTGCCCTGCCAGATGCATCGTTTCTAGCCGAGGGTGGCTTCCAGAACTTCGCGCAGCAGTTCCTTCTTCTGCGGTGTAAGTTTCGCTCCTTGCGCCGTCAAGTAGAAAACGTCGATGGCCTTCTGTCCTTCGGTGTCAATCAGGGCCACGTCAATGTTGCAGCCTTGGCGCGCCAGAGCGGAGCCCACTTCGTACAACAATCCCGGCCGGTCCTGCGTAACCACTTCCATCAAGGTGGAGTGATCGGAAGAGCCGTCATCAAACTGGATGGACGTGCGGAACGTGACCTTGGGCGGCTTCGCCACTGCGGCTGCCAGCCGGCCCTTCAGCAGCGGTTCCAGCGGCTGCTTGCCGTTCACAACGTCCGCGATACTCTGTTGAAAGCGTGCCCGTTCGCCGGGGTTCAGTTCCAATGTGCGATGCATGTCTACAAAGTGGAACGTGTCCAGCACCACCCCGGCGGAATTCGCAAAGGCGTCCGCCTTCACGATGTTCATACCCCAGGCCGCCAGGACCCCGGAAATCGCGGCGAAGAGCGCCGGACGATCCGCGGACAGCAGCGTGAGTTCGAAAGCGTGATGCCGCTCTTTCAAATTGGTCTGCACAGGCTGTGCGCCAAGCTTCTGGTAAAGCGCAAAGTGCAGCGCCACCTCTTCGGGTGAATGAACGGCCAAATACCGGCGCGGGAAACCTTCCAGGAAACGTTCGATTTCCTCTTTCGACGCGGTTTCCGATTGGCGGATGACCTGGTCGAGCAGCAGCGCTTCATCGGAAACATGCAGACGGTCGCGGTCCACTGTGCGGCTGAAATGGTTGGATGTGGCCACAAACAACTGCCAGAGCATCTCCGATTTCCAGGGAGTCAGCGCTTCCGGATTTACGGCGTGAATATCGGCGTAAGTAAGCAGGCAAAGCCTCTGCAGGCGTTCCTGGCTGCCGACGACAGCAGCGAATCCGGAAACCGTGGAAGGATCGAAAATATCGCGGCGCTGCACTGTCGCGGACATATCCAGATGGTGCTCGATCAGGAAATGGACTTCGCTCTTTTCCTCCGGACTGAGTTTCAGACGATCTGCGGCGGTTTCAAGAGCCTGCAGGCTTCCGGCGACGTGGCTTTCCACGGGCATCCCCTTGCCAACGTCGTGCAGCAGCAGCGAAAGAATCAGCAGGTCGCGGCGATCCACGGTTCGCCACAGGGGAGCGAAGTGTGCGCCGCGCTGGTCTGGCGGCGCGGAAAGCTCCTGCAGGTGCTCGATGGCGCGCAGCGAGTGTTCGTCCACGGTGTAGCGATGATAAAAATCGCGGACCACCAGCGAATCGATGGTCCTGAATTCCGGCAGCGCTTCGATCAGCAGGCCCAGACGGTGCATCGGCCGCAGCGCCAGGGAGGGGAACGCACCGCCCAGAATTTCATTCAAGGCGGGCCAGGTGATGCGCGTGTTCTTCTGCAGCAATTCGGGATGCAGCATGATGTAGGCGATGCCGCGTTCCGCGTCGCGGCTCAGGGGAACTCCAAGCCGCGACGATTCCGCCAGCAGCGCATAAATCGCGTTCCGGTCGGAGAATGCCTGCTCGTTTGTCAATTCCAGCAAGCCGTCGCGCACGGCAAACGCTCTTCCGCTTCCAGCTTCTATTTTTCCACCCGGCATGGCATTCATCAGTCGCTGGCGCAGGGAAAGCGTCGTCGCAGGGCGTTGCTCCATGTAGCGCAGCAACTGCCGGTTCAACGTGCGCGCGTGCCGGAAGTACAGCCGCATCCACTCCGCGGCGTTGCGGCGAAGATTATCGTCAATGCCCAGCGAGCGCTCCGCGGCCTCCGCTTGCAGCTCATAGGTAAGCGTATTGTCGTTGCGTCCGTTGCTGTAGTGGAGGAAGCATCGGATGCCGCTGAGAAATTCCACGGCGTTGCGGGTAAGCTCGTCCTCGTTCATCGGGCTGATGCGCGGGTCGCGACGGTCGCCTGCAAGCTGGCGCATCCAGAGCGTCGCGTGATAATCGCGCAGGCCGCCTGGCGCTTCTTTTACGTTCGGCTCCAGATGAAAAATTGTGTTGCCATAACGCGCCAGTCGTTCGCGCGTCAGGCGCTGCAGTTCCGAATGCAGCAGCGGGCGAGCCTGTTTTTCAGGAATCAGCAAAACTTTCGTGTCCAGCTTTTCAAACAGTTGAGCATCCCCATCCAGGAACCGGCGATCGAGCATCGCAAGATGGAATTCGGAGTTGGATTCCTCGATGTGCCGGCATTCTTCCAGGGTTCGTCCGGCGGAGCTCACGCGAAAGCCCAGATCCCAAAGGGTGCGGGAAAATTCGGAGATGAGTGGGCGGAACTCCTCCTCGGACTTCTGGCCGCCAAACAGGAACAACAGGTCCAGGTCCGAATACGGGAACAGCATCTCTCGCCCGTAGCCACCAAGAGCCAGCAGCGCCATGCCCTGCGCCGGGCCGCTGTGGACGCGCAGCAGTTCGCCGAAGACTTTCTTGATCGTGCCGTCCGCCAGCTCACACAACTGCCGCAACGTCTCGCGGGCGCCGGCTCCGCTCTCAAATAGTTTACGAATCCGCTCTCGCTGAGCTTCGCATTGCGGCCCCAGCTCAGAAAGCGGAGTGACCTGCGGTTCTTCCATCGTTTTGCTTTTCGGGCGAAAGCTTGGAACCAAACCTGGACGCGGAGAGGACATCGGGATCCTTACAGAGCGCTTTCGCCGCGTTCCTCGTTGCGGATCCGGATTGCTTCTTCAACCCGGCTCAGGAATATCTTACCGTCTCCAATTTTTCCTGTCTTGGCGCTCTTCAAAATCGTTTCCACGGCGCGGTTCACCAGGTTGTCCGGCAACACCAGTTCCAGCTTGATCTTGGGCAGCAGGTCCACGGTGTATTCCCGGCCGCGGTAGACCTCCGTGTGGCCTTTCTGCCGGCCGTGCCCGCGCACCTCCGTCACCGTCATTCCGTCAATGCCGATTTCCAGCAGTGCGTCTTTCACCGATTCGAACCGCGACGGCTGAATGATCGCTTCGATTTTCATCATACGGATCTCTGCTCCCGCCTGGCGTTGTTCCCCAATTCTGTTCTTGCTCTAGGCCTCCAGGTTATAGCCCTCTTCTCCATGCAGCGTGATATCCAGCCCTTGGATTTCCTGTTCTTCGGTCACACGCACACCAGTGACCGTGTCCACGATTTTCAGAATCACGATCGTGCCGACGATGGCGAAGCCCCACGCCAGCAGGATCCCGACAATCTGGTTGCCGACCTGGCCCCAGTGGCCGTCGAAGCCGCCAACGGCTTTCCCGTCGCCATAGATCGGATTGATCACCATGCGCGCGCAAACTCCAGTCAGTAGCGCGCCGATGGTGCCGCCCGCACCGTGCACGCCGAAAGCGTCGAGCGCATCATCGTACCCGAAAATGGCTTTGAACTTTGTAACCATCCAGTAGCAGAACATGCCCGCGGCGAAGCCGATGCCCAGCGCGGACATCGGGTCAACAAATCCCGCCGCCGGTGTAATTGCGACGAGTCCGGCTACCGCTCCGGAAATCGCGCCCAACGCGCTGGCGCGGCCATTTTTCAGCCATTCGGCCAAGCTCCAGCTTAACGCCGCGGCGGCGGCCCCGAAATGCGTGGCCACAAATGCGCTACTTGCCAGCCCTCCGGAGGAAAGCGCGCTGCCGGCGTTGAATCCGAACCATCCGACCCACAGCAAACACGCGCCGATGAAACTGAGTACCAGGCTATGGGGCGGCATCGGCTGCTTCGGATAACCCACACGCTTGCCCATATAGAGCGCGCAGACTAACGCGGATACGCCCGAGGTGATATGCACCACTGTGCCCCCGGCAAAATCCAGCGTCGGAAATCTTCCGCCCAACGAAGCGTTCAGGAACCCGCCTTTGCCCCACACCATGTGGGCCATCGGCGCGTAGACCAGCAGGAACCACAACGTCATAAACAGGCAAGTACCGGAAAATTTCATGCGCTCGGCGGTAGCTCCAGTGATTAGCGCGGGCGTGATCACAGCGAACATCAACTGGTAGACCATAAAGGTGAGTTGCGGAATCGTTGCGGCATAATCGGCGTTCGGCACGACCCCGACGCCGCGCAGCATCGCGAACTGGAAATTACCAATCACCGGCCCGCTGCCGCCGAAGCACAAGCTGTATCCCACCAGGGCCCACAACACCGTAATCAGTGCCATCAGCGCAAAGCTCTGCATCATGATGGCCAGCACATTCTTGTGCCGCACCAGTCCCCCGTAAAAAAGAGCCAGGCCCGGCCCCGTCATCATCAACACCAGCGCCGCGCAAACCAGCATCCAGGCGTTATCCGCGTTGGACTGCGCCGCGGTTACGCGCTGATCCAGTTGGTTCAGCTTGTCGGCAACGGCTTTCGGGGAATCGGCGGAGGCGACATTGGCGGCGGGCGAGGTGATGGCGGGAGAGGAGAGGGGGGATTGCTGCGCGCGAATGGGAAGAGAGCTAAGAACCAGGGTCAGAATGCAACAACACAGAATGCCCATGCGCTTCATCGATAAGTTCTCCGGAGCGAAAGGATTGAGCCCGCCCATTACAGAGCTAACCGCTGATTGTCTCGGGGAATGTGCACTTGACCGCCAGATTATACGCAGGGTCATTAAGCACCGTGGCTTGAAATTTTGCTGGAGACAATTCGTTTTTCGGATACTTGACCGGCCAGAGTATTCCTTTTTATTTCGCCCGCGAAGTGATCGGCATCGCGGGTAGGACGCGGGATCCTGTAGCCGTCGGTCACCGCAAGGGTCATCCGGACCGCTGTTTCAAGACTCACCCGGTGACCTTGCGACACATAAATGGGCTTTACCCCGGTGCGAGTACGCAGCACGGCGCCGACTCGTTCTCCGCCTTCCTTTTCATCGGTCAACGGAGTCCAACTCCCCACTTTTTGCGCCAGCTCTTCGTGCGCTCCTATCAAAAGGCTCTTTGCACACCCTATGCTAGGGAGGTCCAGTACGACCCCCAAGTGCGAAGCCAGCCCCATCCTCCGAGGGTGCGCATATCCCTGCGCGTCGCAGAACAGCAAGTCCGGCATCGTCTGCAATTTCCTCAGGGCAGCGAGCAGCACTGGAATCTCCCGGAAACTCAACAATCCCGGCACGTAAGGAAATTCCAAAGGCAAAATCGCGTATCCCCGCTCGACCTCTTCCATTTCGGGAAAGCAGTATACAACTACGCAGCCGATGGCTAGGTTCGCCTCTCGCAACCGATTCCAGTGGCTTGCCGGCTTTTGCAGTGCCTGCGAACCGGTCAAGATAAACGAAGCGTCCAGGCCAGCTACCGTCCGGATCGTGCCGAACGAATCCTCACCCTTCCAGTGGCCGCGCAACTCCTCCTGGATTTTGCGCGCCTCGGCCGGAGCCACATCCCACCGGTGCTTGCGAACAACCCCAATTGGCTTGTCCTTCATCTCTATCATCGTATAATGCAAAGGCCGCCCGCACCCGGATGCCCCGCGGCCGCCCGGTAACTCTGCAAAATCGAAAGTAAGGGAATACTGCAATGACTCTGCATCCACCACTCGAAATTTCTTCCCGTGCCACTGACGGCATCCACTACGTGGATGTGCAGGGACGCCTGACCATCGGCGATCCCAGCGAACATCTGAGTGCGTTCATGCACAAACTGGTGGCCGAGGGCGCCCGCAAGGTGATCGTCAACCTGAACGAAATTCCGCAGATCGACAGCTCCGGCATTTCTGCCATCGTTAAGCTTTCCATCTCGCTAGCCCGCCAGGGGGGAGGCCTGCACCTCGTCTGCGGCGAAGGCCGCGTCCGCGACGCCCTCACCGTCACCCGCCTGGTCGAAGCCATCCCCACCTACGAAAACGAAGCCGCCGCCCGCGCCAGCTTTTAATTTTCTATGAATCAAAGTTAGAGAAGAGGGCGCAGCTCATCCGTCCTTCTTGAGTTCGGCGACGACCACCTATTGGGTTCCTTTTGTGAATAGCTAACGAATCTCGACGAGCCGGTTCCCCGCCTCCAGCGCGGCCATGATTGTGGGAAGAAGCGATTCGAATGCAGCCAGCAAAACCGATTTGCGGCAATTCCCAAGACGAACCCACACAACCTGAATCGGCCCATGGGCCTGAATTGCTTGCCGGGAGAAATCCTGGTCTTTGGTCACTATCACCATGACATGTTCGGCAGCGTATTTGCAGATCGCCCCGTCGTTCGCCGAACCAAGTCCGACATTCAAAACATGAAGGGAATTGTGTCCCTTGCTAGACAAATAGTTGGCCAGGGATTCCGGGAGTTGGTTATCAATCAGGAATTTCACGCCGATTGCGGAACAATTTGCTCGGTCTGAACCGCCGCGTACTCAATAGCAGCGAGGATATCTTCCCGTTCGAGAAATGGATAATCGGTAAGGATTTCTTCAAAGGTCGCGCCTGCGCTCAGCAGATGCAGAACATCCGCAACACGCATTCGCTGGCCACGGATGCACGGCCGGCCACCGCATTTACCGGGTTCGATAGTAATTCGTTGAAGTAGTTCTGCCTTTGCCATTTGAATTACACCTTGCCACAAACCAACGGTACCGGCAAGCGAACAGCTACCCGCCTTTTTTCAGTTCGGCGAGGACCATTTTGGCGAGTTCCTTGAGGGTTTCGAAGACGCCGCTGCCGTTGATAGCGATTCCTTCGATGATCGGCTCGCCTTTTTTTTGCAGCTGCTTTTTCAATTCATCCACGGACATCGCGTTCGGCAGGTCGCGCTTGTTCAGCTGCAGAACGTAGGGAATCGTGTCGAAATTCAGGTTGTGTTCCTTCAGATGCTCGTGCAGGTTTTCCATCGTCTCGAAATTCGCGTCCAGGCGTTCTTCCTGCGAATCGGCCACGAACACCACGCCATCCGCGCCTTTCAGGATCAGTTTGCGGCTGGCCTCGTAGAACACCTGCCCCGGCACGGTATAAAGGTGAAAACGCGTCTTGAACCCGCGCACAGTGCCGAGATCAAGAGGAAGAAAGTCGAAAAACAGCGTGCGGTCGGTCTCCGTGGCCAGCGAGACCATCTTGCCCTTCAGGTTCTGGCCCGTGTGGTCGTAGATCCACTGCAGGTTGGCGGTCTTTCCGCCCAGACCTGGACCGTAATACACGAGCTTGCAATTAATTTCGCGCGCAGGAAAGTTTATGAAAGGCACGAGTCGTTAGCCTGACTTACATCTCAAACTTATAGCATACGCCTGCAGGGCAGGCCAGCACTCCGCCATGCTCCCGCTGTTGGAAAGACTTGTACTAGTGTCGTGGATAAGCGCTTTTTTCTAAAAGGTTATTTTCAAAGCCTGCTGCCGTTCGGTTAAGGCTATCGAACACGGCACGAGGTACAGAGGTTGCGGAACTCCCGCTTGCATTGACGTGTGGCAACGCGTCTGCTAGCATTCGCGCCATGGCGAAAGTGCAGAAAACCTCCTCCGGCTCTTCCGGGCGATCCAAGGCCTCCTCCAAGAGTTCCGCTAAGTCAAAGAAAAAGAATGCTTTACCGGCACCTCCCCAGCAACGCGGCGGCGTCGAGATGGTCGATCCACTCGTTCGTGCGCAGATGAAGCTCTATGAAGAGGCCATGGGATTGTTTCACCAGCAAAAATTTCAGCGCTCCAAGCAGGAGCTCGAGAAGGTCCTGGAAGGCCCCAGCAGGGAACTAGCCGACCGCGCCCGCACTCACTTGCGGATTGTCGAACAGCGCATGAAGCCTTCCTCCGAACAGAATCCGAAATCGCCCGAAGAGCACTACCAGCGCGGCGTGGCCATGATGAACCTCGGCCGCTGGGACGAAGCCCGCGAAAGCCTCGAGAAAGCGCGCAAGCTGGCGCCCAAGGCTGACCATATTCACTACGCCCTTGCCGCTCTCGATTGCCTGACTGGCGAAGCCGATTCCGCCATGACCAACCTGAAGATTGCGATCGATCTGCGCCCCGCGAACCGCTTCCACGCTCGCAACGACGAAGACTTTGCCTTTCTTCAGGAAGACCCTCGCTTCACCGAATTGCTGTATCCTGAAAAAGATGGGTACGCTGGGTAATCCTGCTCGCCCGGCTCATCTGTAAACTCACACTGTATTTTCGAATCGGCGATTGTTCTGGTCTATCGTTGGCAACGCGGCCGCGATGCCCTGCCTTTAACCGGGAACATCCGCGCGTGAAGGAACTCGTTCGATTACTGAGCTGCCTGTGATGAAAAAGTCGAGGAAGAAAAGGCCAGCAGTGCGGGGCCTGCGCGTGGTCGCGCTGGGCGGCGGCACCGGGCTTTCCGCGCTGCTGCGAGGGCTCAAGGAACACGTGGTGCGCGGATCGGATCAGGCGCCGACGCGCGAGCGGCCCATCTCCGATTTGACCGCGATTGTCACCGTCACCGACGACGGCGGCAGTTCTGGAAGATTGCGGCGCGAGAATCGTATGCTGCCGCCCGGCGACATCCGCAATTGCATGGTGGCGCTGGCCAAGGACGAAGCACTGCTCAGCCGTCTGTTTCAATACCGGTTTCAAGCCGGCCGGGGCCTGATCGGCCACAATTTCGGCAATCTGTTCCTCGCTGCTCTTACGCATGTCACTGGTGATTTCGCCGAAGCCGTCCGCGTTTCCAGCAAAGTTCTCGCAATCCGCGGGCGCATCTTTCCATCCACCATTTCCAATGTGCATCTGGTCGCCACACTGGTGAATGGAAAGCGCATCCAGGGCGAAACCAGCATCTCTCGCAGCAAAATTCCCATCAGCAAAATTGAACTTAGCCCCCGTGGCGCTCGTCCGCTCCCCAAGGCCATCGAAGCCATTGAAGACGCCGACCTCATATTGATGGGCCCTGGCTCGCTCTATACCAGCGTAATTCCCAATTTGCTGATTCCAGAGATTGCCCATGCCGTGGTGCGCTCGCGGGCGCCTCGCGTATATATCGCGAACCTGATGACCCAGCCCGGCGAAACCACCCACTACACGCTCAGCCAGCATTTGCGGGCAATCGAAAACCACGTAGGCAAACGCGTGGTGAATTATGTCGTTGCCAACCGCAAGACGGTCTCGCCAGAGGTGGCAGAGCGCTATCGCGCGGAGGGCGCGGAGCCTGTCGTCATCGACACCGCGAATGTCGCCAAGATGAAAGTCCGTCTGCGGGCGGACAATCTTCTTGAAGAGCACGGCGTGATCCGCCACAATTCGCCCCGCCTCGCGCGTCTGCTGCTGGAGAAGTTCCTGCTCCCGTCTAATGCTGACTGATCGGTCCCGATTCGGCCTGTAGAGGCTTTTTCGCTGCCTTTCTCGTATACTCCACCGGCAGCAGTTTTCCCTAAAGGACTCCCGATGAAAATAAAGTGTGCACTCTTCGGCTCCGCTCTGTTTATTTTCTGCATCGGCGCAGCGCAGGCGCAGAACAAGGTTGATCTTTCCGCCAGTCAGATGCCGTCGGTCTTGACGGTGCCCCCGGAGGCTCAACCCTCCGATCACTTCAGCGCGGAAGCGGCCACCAATGCCTATCTGGCACAAATCCCGCCGGCGGCGCGGGCGCGCAGCGACGCCTACTTCGAAGGCGGCTACTGGCTTCTACTTTGGGATTTTCTGATGTCCGCGGTAATTTATTGGCTGCTGCTCCATTTCGGCTGGTCCGCCAAAATGCGGGACCTCGCCGAACGGCTCACCCGCCTCAAGCCTCTGCAGACTTTTATTTACTGGCTGCAATTCATGATCATCACTTCCATATTGGGATTTCCGCTTGCGGCTTATGAGGGCTATTTCCGCGAATGGAAATATGGTCTGGCGACCCAGACCTTCGGTCCGTGGATGGTGGATCAGTTGAAGGGACTCTTGATTGGCGTTGTGTTGGGCGGCATGCTGGTGATGTTTCTTGCCGGGATCGTTCGCCGCTTTCCACGCACCTGGCACATCTGGGCAGCGGTCGTTACCACGCTTTTCGTCGTCTTTGCGGCCATGATTGTGCCCGTCGTCATCGTTCCGATGTTCAATACGGTCACCCGCCTCGACGATCCCAAGATCACCGCCCCCATTCTTTCGCTGGCGCGCGCCAACGGCATCCCCGCACATGATGTTTACGTGATGGATGCTTCGAAGCAAACCACGCGTATGAGCGCAAACGTCAGTGGTTTCGGCAAGACAATGCGCATCACCCTGAACGACAACCTGATTCGCCGCGGCTCCCCCGAGGAAATTCAGGAAGCCATGGGCCATGAGATGGGCCACTATGTCCTCAATCACATTCCAAAGTTCATTCTTTTCAGCTTTGTTGTTATCGTGACGGGATTCTGGTTGCTTCGCTCGACGCTGGATTGGAGCCTGGCGCGATGGGCAGAAAGCTGGAAGATCCGCGGGTTAACGGACATTGCTGCGCTGCCGCTTTACCTTTTGCTCGGTTCTATTTATTTATTTGTACTCACTCCAATCTTAAATACGGAGACGCGCACCCAGGAACTGGAAGCAGATATGTACGGGCTGAATGCCAGCCGCCAGCCCGATGGCGGCGCGCAGGGCGCCATCCATCTTGGCGAATACCGCAAGATGAGCCCCGGCCCGCTGGAGGAGTGGTTTTTCTATGATCACCCGAGCGGCAGAACGCGCATCTACAACGCCATGCGCTGGAAGGCTGAGAATCTCCAGCTATTCAAAACCCCCGCGGCCCAATAACCGCGAACTTCGATGCTCTGCTCGAAGATTGCGGCGCGCTCCGCCACAATTCTTGGCGCTTCGCCTACCTGCAGGGCAGGCGAGTCCCTTGCCGGCGATTGGTGGTTGATTGCTCTATTCTGGCCGGGTTCAAGGTCGCAAGCTATCACGCAACTGAAATTCCAGCTAACATTCTTAGTGCCGGAACAATTTCTTACGGAGCGAAGTCATGTCCACGTTCGGTCTCATCGAATACAAAGACGCCAACCCCGCCGTCAAAGCGGTTTACGACGACATCATGGCCACCCGCAAAACCGACTACATCAACAATTTCTGGAAGGCCATCGCCCACGATCCCGCGCTGCTGAAGCGCACCTGGGAAGACCTGAAGGCCATCATGGCTCCCGGCGCCATCGATCCCCTGACCAAGGAACTCCTCTACATCGCCGTTAGCGTCACCAACAACTGTCACTATTGCATCGCCTCCCACACCGCGTCCGCATTTGCCAAAGGCATGACTCCGGAAATGTTCAAGGAGCTCCAGGCAGTGATCGGCATGGCCAACGAAACAAACAAACTGGTCACTGGCTACCAGGTAGCCATAGACGCCCGCTTCCAGCCACCGTTAGACATTAACAAAAAGTAACCCGGAGCGAATTTCCAGCAGCCCCGGTAGACACTGCCCGCCCAACGGTGTTCGCCCGTCTTCCTGTTCCAATCCGCAACTTCACTCTTCGCGCACATTTTGTCCACGCTGGTACTTGCGTACTATATGGCCCCCTTCCCCGCAAACCCACCATATAGAGGTAGAACCGGGAAGCCCTCGGTAGGGGCCTGTCCGTACAAATCCAGCTGAAGCGAGTGGTTATGACACCCATCGTGAAAGACCCAGAGAACGCGCTTTCGCCAACCGCTCCCGGCATACCGGCAACTCCGGCTGCTAACGCGCCCGCGCGCCCGCAACCTGTCGCGCTCGAAGTCCCTGTCACTGTGAACGGCGCCCGCTCCGTGGATGGCTCCGATAAGCGTGAACCCTTTTCCGAACGCTCGCAGACCGTCCTGGTTTTTGGCCATGGCGCGGTGTTGCGCATTTCCGCCCAGCTTGCTCCCGGACAACTCGTTTTCCTGACCAATGAAAAAACGAAAAAGGAAGTGGTTTGCGTCGTCGTAAAATCCAAGACGGACGGCAATGCCGTCGGCTACGTCGAATTGCGTTTCACCGAGCCCGCGCCCGGTTTCTGGGGCATGCGTTTTCCTTCGGACACGGTTTTACCGCAATCCCCGGCGCGTCCCCCAGCTTCGGTGCCCGTTGCGCCTCCAGTGGCAGTGAAGGCTTCCGTTCCCGAACCTCCGATGGCGCCGAAACCCGTTGTTGCTCCGCCGCGAGCTCCAGTCAGTGTTACGCCGGAAATTCCTAAATCGCCCGCGCCCCCACCGGCGGCTCCCGTCGCTTTGCCTTCAGCGCGCGCTGCAGAGCCTGCGGTATCGAGCGTTGGCTCTTCCGCACTTTTCGCTCCCGCGGAGTCGAAACCGGTGCACTCTTCCCCAACCGTGGCATCTTCGACCACCGGGACACAATCCACGGATGAACTCAAGCAGCAAGCCGCACGCCTTCAGGAGCAGCTCAGCTCGCTGCTGTTCGCCGAAGCGCCGAAGCCCGCCGCCTCCACTCCCGCGGCCGTTCCTGGAATTCCGCTCGCGCCAGAATTGGCGCAAAAAGTCTTGGACCTCACGAATTTCTCCCCGGAACCTGCGGTCACGCCGCCGGTGAAGAGCGTTCCCGCTCCGCCGAAGCCCCGGACATCCTCGCTCGAGGTGGAAGAGATCAAGATTCCCTCGTGGCTGGCCCCGCTGGCGCGCGAATCAGAAACGCCGGCCGCAGCCCAAAGCTCCGCCGTGGAATCCAACTCGTTCGCGGAAGTGGAAGCGGTGGTTGCCGAGCCGCTCGAGGAACTAGCCAATCCGGAATCGCAGGAATTCACGCGGCGTCCCGAAGTCGCCATCTTTGGCGGCCAACTCCTAGGAGAATCTTCGCAATCCGCCGAATCCGCACATTCCGGTTCAAAGACCGGGCTTTTCCTGGGTATTGCGGCTTCGCTCCTGCTGGTCGCAGGAGGAGTCTGGTATTCGCGCCAGCCCGGCAACGCTATTTCCGGATTCCTTGGTGGCAGTTCAACCGCCTCTCAACCACCCGTCTCGGCGGCGGCAGAGCCCAGGCCTTCCGTCTCCAGACCTGTATCGCATCCTGACGTTTCCGGTGCGGCCGCCAGTTCCTCTCCGGCCACACCATCGGTCATTCCGCCAGCCGCAGTCACTTCCGTTGCCGCAAAGAGCACACCTCTGGCGCCTGCTTCCCGGAACACAAATTCGATCGCGATCCCGCCACCAAGTCCAACTGTCAGTCCTCGGAATGCAGCGCCCGTCGAAGAGCCGAAAAAGCCTGCCCTTGGGGATGTGCGTTTGGCAACACCGGTCATCAATCACGGCAAGACGGCTTCCGCGCCGGGTGATTCTGAGCCCTCCATCGACGTCAGCGCGACGGAAAGCACCGGCACCCCTCTTTCTGCTCTCGGCGCGTCTCACGGCCACGGACCAGCGGCTCCCGTACCAATTGGTGGCGACGTGAAGCCCGCGAAGCTCCTCAAATCCGTTCAGCCGGTCTATCCGCAAATGGCCAGGACCCAACATGTCTCCGGGAATGTGCAGATCGACGCACTGATTGATGCGGACGGGAATGTCAGCGCGATGAAAGTGCTTTCCGGCCCGGCGCTTCTTCGCGACGCCGCACTGCAATCCCTGAAGCAATGGAAGTATCAACCCGCCGAACTCGACGGCAAACCCACCTCCATGCACCTGACTGTGGTGCTCCAGTTCCGCGCTCAGTAATTTCTGTCAGCGATTCGTGAAAGGACTGGCTACTTCGCGGCCAGCCGCGGCGCGATTCCTTCAAAGGCGCTCTTGGAGCTGGAAATGACCTCGTTGGCGCCAAGCGTTTCCAGAATTTCCGCGAAGTCGTCCATGTAGCAGCGCACGATGATGTGTGCCTTGGCATTCTTCTCCCGAGCCTTCTTCGTCACCAGCAGAGCCGTCTCCACATTATTTGTCGCCACCACCACGGTTCGTGCGTACGCGATGCCCGCATCCACCAGAGTCGAATCCTGCTTCGCGTTGTCCACCACCACCGGTTCGCCGGCGCGCACCAGGTCATCCACGACCGCCGGGTCGCGATCTACAAGCACGTAAGCCAAGCCCGCCTCGCGCAAGTGCTCAACGATACGCGCTCCCAGATGCGTGTAGCCCACCACAATCACATGATCCCTCAGCTCGCCTGCCACCATGCGGCACTCCTCCTGCGGGTTGTAGCGTTGCAACGCCTGCAAAAAGAAAATGGAAATCACGATGCCGAAAAGTACGCACTGTCCCCAGAACGAATACAAATCCCAGATCTCGCCGCCGTTCTTTTTCAGATAGACGGCGTTCAGAATCGCGTCGCGCAAAGGCAAGCCGCTGTAACGGAAAATCAGTGTGCCCAGGAAAAACCACGCGCCGATCACGGCAAAACCCCAGCGGGCCTGCCGCAAGAACAGTTTTGCGCGAATCCAGAAATGCCGCTTCATCGTGTTTGCAAATCCTAGTGGGCCCGGCTGCCCGCGTCAACGCCGTGTTCGTGGATTCGCAACCCGTCTAGCCATTTCTTCGGTCCGGTCGCCTTGCTCTCTGTGATTCACCTTCGTATACTGGCCTCCCGGCCAATTTTCGGGCCCGGCGGGTGGGTAGCCCGCCCGCGACCTCCTTTTTGGCCTCACTTTTCACGCCTGCGCGAATCATACAGGCGAAATATGCAGTACAGCCGGCCGCTCCACGAGCTGTCCTGGCAAAGGAGATTTTTGCATGCCTCACACGCCTGCACCGGAAGAGATGAACGTCTACCAGAACGCCGAAGCGCGTTTTGAGGTGGCAGCCAACAAGTTGGGACTCGAGCAGGGCATCTATCGTTATCTGAAATATCCCGACAAGGAAATCACTCTCTACATCCCGGTGGGAATGGACAACGGGCAACTGGAAGTTTTCACCGGCTATCGCGTTCTCCATTCCACGGTGCGCGGACCCGGCAAGGGCGGCATCCGCTTTGCGCCGGATGTCAGTCTGGACGAAGTGCGCGCTCTTTCCGCCTGGATGACGTGGAAATGCGCAGTGGTGGACATTCCCTTTGGCGGCGCGAAGGGCGGTATCATTTGCGATCCGCGAAAGATGTCTCGAAACGAACTCGAACGCCTCACCCGCCGCTACACGGCCGAACTCTCCGACTGGCTGGGGCCAGAGCGCGACGTCCCGGCACCGGACGTCGGCACCAACGAACAGACCATGGCCTGGGTGATGGACACTTATTCGATGCATGCCCGCCAGGCGACCACCGCGGTCGTTACCGGCAAGCCCATCGAACTCGGCGGCTCTCGCGGACGCCGAGAAGCCACCGGCCGTGGTGTGATGATTTGCGTGGACAAAGCTCTGGCGAAGCTCGGGATGAAAAAAGAGACCACTCGCGTCATCATTCAGGGCTTCGGAAACGTCGGCTCGCTTGCCGCGGATCTGATGAAGAAAGCCGGCTACAAAATCATCGGCCTCGCCGATATCGGCGGCGGCTTGTACAACGAAAACGGCTTTGACGTACCCAAGGTGATTGACTGGGTTTACACCCAGAAAAAGCCGTTGCAGGACTTCCCGGGCGGCGGCACCAAGATGAGCTCGCGCGACGTTCTCTTCCAGCCGTGCGATGTGCTTATCCCCGCGGCAATTGAAAACCAGATCACCGAACAGAACGCCCACCAGGTGCAATGCAAGATTCTTTGCGAGGGCGCCAATGGCCCCACCACGTGGCAGGCCGACGCGATCATTGATGCCAAGGGCGTATTCACCGTTCCGGACATTCTCGGCAACGCTGGCGGCGTCACTGTCAGCTACTTCGAGTGGGTGCAGGACCGGCAGGGGTTCTTCTGGCGCGAAAGCGAAGTTAATGAGCGGCTCCTGGACGTCATGGAACGCTCCTTCGACGAAGTCGTCCGCTACGCCGAAACTCACAAGGTAAACAACCGGATCGCCGCCTATATGCTCGCGATTGACCGGGTGGCCATCGCTCTGAAGCTGCGCGGTATTTACGCGTAATTTGCGCTTGGCTTTCTAAGCGCCTCGGCGTACTCTCTCTGCCAGAAGTCACGGCATATTTACATTTCGATTCGGTTCGAACTGCCCCTCGGCCGAGGAAAGGGTCCGCCACGTGGGAACGGACTCGCCCCCTGAAGTTTCTGGAAACCTGGAAGAGCAACACCGGCGTGAGATTTGCCTGGTCGGCCGCTGGATGTATGAACGCGGCCACATCGTGGCATGCGAAGGCAATCTTTCCATTCGGCTGGACAACAACCGCATCCTCACCACGCCCACCTGCATGAACAAGGGCATGATGTCGCCCGAAGACCTGGTCATCATGGATATGGACGGCCGGCACCTGCAGGGGGACCGTAAGATTTCCTCGGAAGCGGGAATGCACCTGCTGTTCTACCGCATGCGGCCAGACGTGCAGGCGGTATGCCACGGGCATCCGGCGACCGCGACGGGCTTTGCTGCGGCAGGGGTGGGACTGGACCAGGCTCTGCTTCCCGAGGTAGTTGTCTCGCTGGGGAAAATTCCGCTGGTGCGCTACGCCACGCCGGGCACCCCTGACCTGGGCGCCGTCCTTGAACCCTATGTGCCGCACTACGACGCGTTGCTGCTGGCGAATCATGGCGCCGTCACCTGCGGCCCCGATTTGCGAACCGCATTTTTCCGCATGGAAACGCTGGAGCATTTCGCCAAGATTGCGTTCATCGCAAAACTGAGCGGCGAGCCGCAACTTCTTACCACGCGCGAAGTGGCGAAGTTGATGGCGGCGCGCGCCCGGTACCACGTCAGTCCTCCTCCGGGCGGCGGCGCGGAGCTTCCCGAAACCTGTGACGGCGGCGAGAATGAAACCGACGAAGTAACGCTGACGCGTTCGGAACTCGACGCACTGGTGGACGAAGCCGTGCGCAAAGATCGCGCCCGCCGCTGACTCTGTCGGTTCCTATCGCCGAGCGCAGGTATCCCATCGTTTCCCAATCTCATCTGACTCAGAGAGGAGGGTCATTCCCATGACCGCCAGACTGGATTACCGCAAATTTGCCAAAGAACCGATCAAAGCGTTGCTCGACATGGAGGCTTACATCGCGCAGTGCGGCCTGGATCACAAACTTCTGCACATGATTAAGCTTCGCTCGTCGCAGATCAACGGCTGCGCGTTCTGCATCGACATGCACTGGAAAGATGCGCGTACCGCGGGAGAAACCGACCAGCGCCTCTATGGCCTCGATGCCTGGAGGGAATCACCGTATTACACTGACCGCGAACGCGCCGCGCTCGAGTGGACCGAATCACTTACGCTGATTGCGGTCACGCACGCGCCAGACGAAGCATTCGCCGCTGTGAAGGCGCAGTTTTCGGACAAAGAGATCGTCGACCTTACCTACGCGATCTCCACGATTAATGCCTGGAACCGCATCGCGATTTCCATGCGCGCCATTCCCGGCCATTACCAGCCGCCACAGAAATCCTCCGCAGCCAGTTGAGGTGATCCAATGCCGGAACAAAATGCGTTCTTCGTGGCGATCCGGGCCGGCGATCTTGCGGCGGTGAAATCCCTGGTCGCTGCCGATGCTTCGCTCCCGTCGGCCAGAAACGATTCGGGCGTCTCCGCAGTCTTGACCGCGGTTTACATGGGACGCGCCGAGATCCGCGACTTTCTGCTTGCCAGTGGGACTCCACTCGATTTGCCCGAAGCCTCCGCCGTTGGGAATCTCGCTCGCGTCCGGGAACTGGTCGAAAACAAGCACGCCGAAGCCAACTCGTTCTCTCCTGACGGATTTCCGGTTGTCGCCCTCGCCGCTTTCTTGGGCCACCTGGAAATCGTTCAGTATCTCGCGTCCCACGGCGCCGACATCAACGCGGCGGCCACGAATGGTTCCGGTTACAACGCACTCACCGGCTCGGTAACCAGTGGCCATGTTGCCGTTGTGCAGTGGCTTCTGGAACATGGAGCGAATGCAAACTACCGCTACTCCGCGGGCTACTCGCCCCTGCTCACAGCCGCCGCCAACGGCCGCCTGGACATTGCCAAACTTCTCCTGGCCCACGACGCCGATCCGCACGCTACGACGAACGATGGGAAATCCCCTCTGTCGCTTGCCCAGGAACGCAACCACCCGGAAGTTGCCGCTCTGTTCCATGCCCAGGCGGCATCCTCCTGATTAATCCAACGCCCCTTCCCGCGTTGACACCGTCCCGCCTGAGCGGCAATACTTTCATCCGATGATCGGACTCCTGCGCGGCCGCCTGCTCGAAAAAAGACCCAATCAAGTAATCCTCGACGTCGGCGGAGTTGGCTATCTGGTTGCCGTCCCGCTTTCCACGTTTGCTGCGCTCGCTGATCTCCACGCCGAAGTTACGCTTCTGATCCACACCCACGTGCGCGAAGACGCGCTGTCCCTCTACGGCTTTCTCTCCGCGCGCGAAAAACATTTTTTCGAACTTCTTCTCGGCGCTTCCGGCGTCGGACCGTCGCTGGCCCTGAAGATTCTTTCCGGCATGAATGTCGAAGAACTGGTTCCCGCCATCCGCACGGGCGATCTCGCGCGCCTCACGAAAATTCCCGGCGTCGGACGGAAAACCGCCGAGCGCATGGTCGTAGAGCTCAAGGACAAGCTGGAAGCCGTGACCATCGAAACCGAAAAGCCGGTGCCTTCCTCGCCAGCGGGCGTTGAGGCCGATGTCAAATCCGCCTTGCTCAATCTGGGCTATGACGAACGAACCGCCGACTCCGCTCTCAGCGAGGCCAAGCGCGAGGCAGGCACCTCAAATTTTGAAAAACTGCTTCGTGTTACTCTGGCAGCGCTCAGTACGCCCGCGCGATAGTGAACTTGGTTCGTTCGGGAGATCCGGCGGAAGGTTAATCGGCATCAGATATGACGGAATTCAGTCAGAAAAAGGCAATCGTGCGCGATGGACACGCTCCTGAACGCATCGTCAGCGGCGCCCCGCTTGACGACGACGCGCGCCTTGACGCCAGCGTCCGACCGAAAACGCTCGCCGAATACATCGGCCAGAAACGCGTCAAGGAAAACATCGCCATCGCCATTGAAGCCGCCCGCAGCCGCGGCGAAGCTCTCGACCACGTGTTGCTTTACGGCCCTCCTGGCCTCGGGAAAACCACCTTGGCGCAAATCATCGCCAACGAACTCGGTGTCGTCATCAAGACCAGTGCCGGCCCGCTTCTCGAACGCAAAGGCGACCTGACCGCCATCCTGACTTCTCTCGAGAAAAAAGAAGTCTTCTTCCTCGACGAAATTCATCGCCTGCAACCCGCCGTAGAAGAAGTGCTCTATCCCGCAATGGAAGATTTCCGCGTGGATCTCGTGATCGGCCAGGGGCCCGGCGCGCGCATTCACCCGTTCCATCTAAGCCAGTTCACGCTGATTGGCGCCACCACCCGCGCCGGACTAATCACCGCTCCTCTGCGTTCTCGCTTCGGCATCGTGCATCGCCTCGATTTTTACGAACCGGCGGACTTGCTGATCATCCTTCACCGCTCGGCGAAAATCCTGAACATCCAGATGGACGAAGCCGGCGCCCAGGAAATTGCCGGACGCTGCCGCGGCACGCCGCGCGTGGCTAACCGCCTGCTCCGCCGCGCCCGCGATTTCGCCGAAGTGCGCGCTGCCGGCCGCATCACCCGCGAAGTGGCCCAGGAATCCCTGCGCATGCTCGGTGTGGACGAACACGGCCTCGACGAAGTGGACCGCAACCTGATGATCGCCCTCCTCGACAAATATGCCGGAGGTCCGGTTGGCGTTGGCACGCTCGCAGCCGCCCTCAGCGAAGAAGAGGATGCCATCGAGGAGATGTACGAGCCCTACCTGATGCAGATCGGCATGCTGGACCGCACCCCGCGCGGCCGCGTAGCCACCGCCCGCGCCTACGAATATTTCGGGCGCCAACTCCCCAAACGGCAGCCCCGCCTTTTTTGAACACCACGTTTGCCGCCAGGAAAATTTACGGTTGACGCACCGAGAATGAGGGAGTAAGTTTCAGTCCACTTCGCCCTTAACGCCTCTGCACGGAGAAAATCATGGCCAGACGCAGGTTTCTTTCCCAGTTGCTGGGGCTGCCGTTTTTGCCCCTGGCGGTGAAAGCAGAAGAACCTAAGAAGTCGCTCAAAATCATGATGAAAAGCGCCTGGGGAACCGATGACCCCACGCGCGCCTCGTTTGCTTTTTCGCATGGTCTCGCTCTGAGCGATGCAGGACACGATGTGCAGATCTTTCTGCTCGCCGACGCCAATTACCTGATGCGCAGGGCCACGGCCGCAGCTGTGCTCCCAGTGGGCTGGCCTCCGCTGGTGGAAACGCTTGAAAAACTGGCGGCAAAGCACATCCCCATTTTCGCTTGAGGGGCCTGCAGCCGGGCGCGTGGCGTCACGGAAAGCGACCTCAGCAATTGGGGCGCAAAATTTGGGAATCCGGCAACCTTTGTCAGTCTTGTGGAGTGGGCCGACTGCATCATCGTCGAATAGAACCGGCGACAGCGATTAGCCCAGATGAGCCGCCGCGGCTAATTGTGTTTCATAAACTCGCCCTTGCTGCCGGTCAGCGAGTTATAGAGCGTTTCGATAAATTTGTCGGCGTCCAGAAATTCACCAGACCACTTCGTCCACGGTGCCAGGATTTTCTCCTGCTTCATTCGGTCGACCGTCTTGTGCTCGTCAATCGCCTTCTGCACCACCGCCGACGTTTCCTTCAGCATTTTCGTAAACGCGCGAACGTCATCCAGATTCGACAGCGCGCCATGCCCCGGAATGACCTTCACATCCGGCGGCAATTGTGCCGACACCTTCTCCATCGCGGCAATCATCCCCTGTACGCTGCCCCCGCTGCTCACATCAATAAACGGGAAACCGTAGCGCACGAAATCGTCGCCCATGTGCACCACGTTGTTCTTCGGGAAGAAAATAATGGCGTCGCCGTCGGTGTGCCCCGCGGGGAAGTGCAGCGCGCGGATATCCTCACCATTCAGGTGCACGGTCACGTCGTGGTCGAAGGTAATTACCGGCAGCGCCGCTTTGGGAGCGGCCTTCGTCTCCATCTTTAGCGAACTCCCATTGCCCGCGACTCCGGGAGTCTCCAGACGCTTCCGGACATTGTCCTGGGCAATTACAGTGGATCCGGTATTAGCGAAGGGTTCATTCCCGCCCGTATGGTCCCCGTGATAGTGGGTGTTGATTACGAACCGCACGGATTTGTCGGTAATCTTCAGGTTTTTCAGTGCCGCCTGAATCTTGTCTGCCAGCGGCGCGAACTGGTCGTCGACGATGACGATCCCATCTTCACCGACGGATGCTGCAATGTTTCCGCCGTCCCCTTCCAGCATATAAATATTCCCGGAAACCTTGGTGACCTTGATTTCCACCTTGGAATAATCCTTGTCCTGCGCTCGCGACCCTCCACAAACCACGAGCACGCCACACAAAATAACTGCCAGCTGTGACCCCATCGCCTTATGCTCCGCTATTTTCATCCAGTTCATTTTGCCTCCCAAATCCCCGTGAAATTCTATCACCGTAATCCGTCACGCTCCGCTTAGACGAAGCAAAAGTAGATTCAGGTCACACTCCTTCAATTCGCACCCGCGCACCGTTTCGGGTAAGGTATCTTCAATCTGCAGAAACCTGAAGGGAAGTGAGCCGCTTCGGCGCGCCTGGAAACTTTCTTGACTGATTCTTCCGCCACCCAATTCGCACCCGCAAGCTCCCGGCGATCCGCCTTTCTGGTCGCGTCGGGAATCTTTCTCAGCCGCGTCGCCGGCTTGATCCGCGACCGCGTTTTCGCCCATTATTTTGGAAATTCAGACGCTGCCGACGTGTTCAAAGCCGCATTCCGCATCCCCAATTTTCTGCAGAATATGTTTGGTGAAGGGGTCCTCTCGGCTTCGTTCATCCCGGTTTACGCCAGCCTGCTCGCCAGCGGCGACAAAGAGGAGTCGCGCAAAACGGCCGGCGCAGTTGCAGCGCTGCTCACTCTCAGCACCTCGATTTTGGTGCTGCTCGGCGTACTCACTGCTCCCTGGCTGATTGACGCCATCGCTCCCGGCTTCCATGGCGAAAAGCGCGAGCTCACCATCCTTCTCGTGCGCATTTTATTCCCCGGCGCGGGCCTGCTGGTAGCCTCCGCCTGGTGTCTCGGCGTTCTCAACAGCCACCGTAAATTCTTCCTCTCCTACACCGCGCCCGTGCTATGGAACTTCGCCATGATCGCCGGGATGCTCGCCTTCGGCGAGGGCCGCGCACAGAATTCTCTTGTCGTCATCACTGCCTGGGCCTCCGTCGTGGGAAGCGCGCTGCAAGTGCTGGTGCAGTTGCCAATGGTCTTCAAACTCCTCGGTGGCCTGAAACTCTCGCTTGCCCACCAGGCCGAGCACGTGCGCACCGTCATCCGCAACTTTTTCCCCGTTTTCATCAGTCGCGGCGTCGTGCAGATCAGCGCCTACATTGACGCTTTCCTTGCCAGCTGGCTTCCCACCGGCGCTGTATCCGCGCTCGCCTACGCGCAAACGCTTTACACGTTGCCGGTCAGTTTGTTCGGCATGTCGGTCTCCGCCGCCGAGCTCCCGGTGATGAGCGGCACGCTCGGTGCGGCCGACGAAGTCGCGGGCATCCTCCGTACCCGGATGAACTCCGGCCTGCGCCAAATCACGTTCCTCGTGGTCCCCTCCGTAGTGGGTTTCCTCGCGCTCGGCGACGTCATCGTCGCTGCCATCTATCAGTCCGGCCGTTTCACCCACACCGACGTAATCTACGTCTGGGGAATCCTCGCGGGTTCCACAGTGGGCTTACTCGCGTCCACGCTCGGGCGGCTCTATTCGTCCGGCTACTATGCTTTGCGCGACACGCGAACTCCGCTGCGTTTCGCCGTCGTACGCGTCCTGCTCACCACGTTGCTCGGTTATCTGGCGGCGCTTCCGTTGCCGCGGCTTCTAGGTATTGAGCCGCGTTGGGGTGTCGCTGGCCTCACAATCTCGGCTGGCATCGCGTCATGGGTCGAATTCACTCTGTTGCAGCGCGGCATCCGGCGCCGCATCGGCCAAGTCGGTGTGCCGATCGCATTTCTCGCGCAGGTGTGGATAGCCGCGCTGATCGCCGCCGCCGCCGCGCGAGGCATTCTTATGGCGGTCGGCCATCGCGGGCCGATCGTTCTTGCCGTCATCGTCTTATCCGTTTACGGGATCCTCTTTTTTGGTGTATCTACACTCTTAAAGCTTCCCGAGGCCCAGGCCATGCTTGGCATTCTCCGCCGCCGCGCCGGCATAAAATAATTTCCGCTATGCCACTCAATGGCGGATCCAGGAAATCGTTCGATGATCACTGTGTACATCGCGCTCGGCACTAACGTAGGCGAACGCGAAGCCAATCTCCTTCAAGCCCTTCGCTTGCTCCCCGAATCCGGCGTTCACATCCGGCGTGTCTCCAGCATCTACGAAACGGAGCCGGTGG
>Ga0210383_10000618_pt1 | contig 32471 bp, 21 predicted proteins | sample IncBWC14OmetaG_FD_160072 | JGI IMG/M metagenome (GOLD analysis project Ga0210383, IMG submission 160072) | Forest soil microbial communities from Barre Woods Harvard Forest LTER site, Petersham, Massachusetts, United States - Inc-BW-C-14-O ... | reverse complement strand
CATCGGCTCGTCTCCGGGTCCGACGCGTCGGCCTGGGCGATGCTGGTCTGGGTGATGCTGGCCCGGGCGATGCTGGTCTGGGTGATGCTGGCTGGGGCGATGCTGGCCCGGGCCATGCTGGTCTGGGTGATGCTGGCTGGGGCGATGCTGGCCCGGGCGATGCTGGCCAGGGCGAAGACGCACAGGACGGCGAGCAGGACGGACAGGGCGAGCACGGACCGGAAGTCGCCGATGAACTGCGATGCCACCCCGACGCCGACCACCGGGATGACCAGGCCGCAGTAGCACGCCACGAAGAAGGCGGAAACGGCCTGGCCGCGCCGCCCGGGCGGCGCGAGACGATTGGCCGTGGCCAGGCTGCCCATGAAGACCGCGCCCACGGCGACCCCCGCTACCACCGTTCCGGCCAGGAACAGGGCGACCCCGGCCTGGGCCAGGGCGACGACGATCAGGCCCAGGCCGGCCAGGAACAGGCCCAGCCCGGCCAGCACGACCCGGCGGCTGCTGAACCGGGACACCAGGAGCTGGGTGAGGGTCCCCACCCCGAAGATCAGGAACACGGCGCCGCCCTGCACGGCGTGGTTCTGCTCGTGCATGATGTTGCCGAGGAAGGTGGGCGCCAGCGCGGAGAACAGCCCGAGCAGGGAAAAGGCGGCGAACGCGGCCGTGCCGGCGGCGATGAACTCGCCGCGGCCCTGCTCGGGGAGGCTGAAGCCGGCCAGGCGCAGGACGGGCCGCTGGCGGGGGCTCACCGTTTCTGGCACGAACCGCAGACACACGGCCGCGATGGCCAGCACCGCCAGGTAGACCGCGAACACCAGCGTCGTGGGGTGCGGCGCGTACTGGGCGAACAGCCCGGCGACGAGCGCGCCGAGGCCCAGGCCGCCCATGTTCACGGCCGTGGCCACCAGCGAGGCCCGGCGGCCGGCCGAGGCCGGGACCAGTTCGGTGAGCGCGGCCGTGGCCGTACCGGTCATGAGGCCAGCCGACAGCCCGGACACGATCCGGGCGACCAGGAGGACTCCCACGTCGGGAGCGAGGATGAACACGACCGTGCTCAGCGCGCTGGCGCCGAGGGCCACGGCCAGCACCGGCTTGCGCCCGGCCTGGTCCGAGGACCGGCCCGCCAGCAGCAGGGCGGCCAGCACCCCGGCGGCGTAGACGGCGAAGATCATCGTGACGATGCCGGCCCCGAAATGCCACCGGGCCTGGTAGATGACGTACAGCGGGGTCGGCAGGGTGGTGCCGAGCATGGTGGCGGCGAACACGAAGGCCAGCAGCCAGAACGCGGCCCGGCGACGGGTGGCGCGCCGTCTGAGCTCGGCGGCCAGGGCCTGGTCGAATTCGGCGTCCCAGTCTGACTCGGATATCTGGCTGGGAGCAGGTGGGGTCGCCTTGATCATCACTTGCTGGCGACGGGGATCGGTGCTAGTGGGATTCATGTACGCCAGGCTCGTGCGCGTGGGGGTGAGGGGGCGTCACACGGCGGGGTGATTCGCGACCGGAGGCCGGCGTAAGGTAAGGGCGGGGCCGGTCAAGGAGGACGCCGTGGGGCCTGCCACCTGGTCCGGAGCCGCAGATCCGTCGGCCGCTCCCGCGGTGCGGGACGGGGTGGTCTCCCGGCCCGGGCTTTTCGAGCTGCTCGGCGCGGCCGGGCGGGTGACCGAGGTGTCGGCGCCGGCGGGAAGCGGGAAGACGCTCCTGCTGCGCTCCTGGATCGGCGAGAGCGGCCTGGCGGAGCGGACCGCGTGGGTGCCGGTGCAGGGCGACGAACGCGACCCGCAGCGGTTCTGGCTGTCGGTGCTCGGCGCGCTGCGGGACACGACCGCCGGGTCGAAGCTGGTGCGGCCCCTGACGGCGGCTCCCGATCTGGACGGCGGGGCGGTCGTCGAGCGGCTGCTGACCGATCTGGGCGGGCTCGAGGACCGCCTCTGGCTGGTGATCGACGACGTGCACGAGCTGCGCTCGGACGAGGCGCTGCGCCAGCTGGAGCTGCTGCTCATGCGCGCGCCCGCGGGGCTGCGGTTCGTGCTGGCCACCCGGCATGACCTGCGGCTGGGCCTGCACCGGTTGCGGCTGGCCGGGGAGCTGACCGAGATCAGGTCGGCCGACCTGCGCTTCACCCCGGAAGAGGCGCGGGCCCTGTTCGAGGCGGCCGGGATAGCGCTGTCCGATTCGGCGGCCGGGTCGTTGTACGAGCGGACCGAGGGCTGGGCGGCGGGGCTGCGTCTGGCGGCGCTGTCGCTGGCCGGGCATAGCGATCCGGACCGGTTCGCGGCCGAGTTCTCCGGCAGCGAGCGGACGGTGGCGGAGTATCTGCTGGCCGAGGTGCTGGACCGCCAGAGCGAGCCGGCCCGCCGGCTACTGCTGCGGACCTCGGTGCTGGACCGGGTGAACGGCGAGCTGGCCGACCTGCTGACCGGCGGCTCGGACGGAGAGCGCCTCTTGCAGCAGCTCGAGCAGGCCAATACGTTCGTGGTCGCGACCGATGCGCGGCGGTCCTGGTTCCGCTACCACCAGCTGTTCGCCGACCTGCTGCAGCTGGAGCTGCGGGGCAGCGCCCCGGGCGACGTGCCCGCGCTGCACGCCGCCGCCGCCGGGTGGTACTCCGAACACGGGTACCTGGTCGAGGCGGTCCGCCACGCCCAGGCGGCCGGGGACTGGGGCCTGGCCGCCCGCCTGCTCTCGGACCACTGGGTCGGCTTCGGGCTGAACGGGCTGGGCGCTACCGCGCACGAGCTCCTGGCCCGGTTCCCGGCGGGCGCGATCGCGGCGGACGCGGAGCTGGCCGCGCTGATGGCCGGGGACGAGCTGGCCCAGGGGTCGCTGGAAGAGGCCGAACGGTATCTGACCCTGGCCACCGGGGGACTGGAATCGGTGCCCGCGGACCGGCGCGGGCGCTCGCAGGTGGTACTGGCCCTCGTACGCATGCGGCTGGCCCGCCAGCGCGGGGACGTCCCGGCCGTGGCCGAGCAGGCGGAGCGGCTGCTGGCATCCGCCGGGGCCGCCGGCCCGGCGGGGCTCGGGCTGGGCGGGGATCTGCGGATGCTGGCGTTGATCGATCTGGGCATCGCCGAGCTGTGGACCGCTCGCTTCGACGAGGCCGATCGGCACCTGGAGGACGGCATCGCCCTGGCGCGCCAGCTCGGCCGGCCCTATCTGGAGGTCACGGGCCTGGCGTACTGGGCACAGCTGGTCAGCTGGCGGTCGTTCCCGCTGGGAGCGCAGCGGAGCGTGCAGGCGATCGAGCTGGCCGGGCGGAATGGCTGGACGGAGGAGCCGGTCGCCGGCGTCGCCTACCTGGCGCTGGGTGTGGCCATGGTCGCTCAGGGGCGGCTCGAAGAGGCGGAGCGGGCGCTCGAGCAGGCCGAGCGCACCGTCCGGGCCGAGGTCGAGCCGGCGGCCGGGATGAGGCTGCACTACGGCCGCGGGATGATCGAGCTCGCGCGTGGCCGGTACCCCGAGGCGCTGGCCGCCATCCGGACGGCCGAGCGGCTGGGCACGTTGCTCGTCACCGAGCACACACTGGCCAGGCGGGGGAAATCACACCAGCTGCAGGCGCTCGTGCGGATGGGTGAAACGCGGCGCGTCGAGCACGTCCTGGCCGAGATGGACGGGGCGGACCGCGACAGCGGGGAGATACGCGTCGCCGTCGCGGCGCTGCGGCTCGCCCAGGACGATCCGGAAGCGGCGACGGTCGCGCTGGCGCCCGTCGTCGACGGCTCCGTTCCGCTGACGAACGCCCACCTGTGGGTGGTCCAGGCGTTCCTGCTCGACGCGATCGCCCGCGACGCGACCGGCGACGCGGTCGCCGCCCGGCGGGCCCTCGAGCGCGCCCTCGATGCGGCCCAGCCGGAAGGGCTGCTGTACCCGTTCCTGGCTGATCCCGCGCCGGAGCTGCTCGAGCGCCACCGCCGGCTCGGCACCGCGCACGCTGCCCTGATCGCCGAGATCCTGAACGTGCTGGCCGGCCGCGAGCCCGCCCAGCCGACGGATGAAGGCGCGCGGGGTCTGCGTGAACCGCTCAGCCAGGCGGAGGTCCGGGTGCTGCGCTATCTGCCGACCAAGCTGTCCGCGCCGGAGATCGCCGGCCAGCTCTACCTGTCGGTGAACACGGTCAAGACCCACATGCGCCACCTGTACGACAAGCTCGGCGTGCACCGGCGCCACGAGGCCGTGGAGCAGGCCCGCGCCCTCGGCCTGCTGGCGCCTTCCCCGCGCAGGCCCTGACCGCGCGAGCGAATCACCCGCCCGTGTGACGCCCGTTCACCCGGCCCGGCGTGAGGCTTGGTCCTGTCTGGACCTACCCCCGGAAGGAATGTCATGACCACGCAGCTTGCAGAACGGCCGTTCGGACAAAAAAGCAACCCCGGCCACAGCCGGCCGGCCACCCAGGTGATCGCGTTTGTGGGCACCGGGCGGATGGGCGGCCCGATGGCCGCCAACCTGGCCCGGGCCGGGTTCGAGGTGCGGGCGTGGGACCGCACCGCCAGCCACGCCGCCGCCCTGGTCAAGGACGGCGCAACCGTGGCGGCCAGCCCGGCCGAAGCGGTCAGGGGCGCCGGGATCCTCATCACCATGCTGGCCGACGGGCCCGCCACCGACCAGATGTGGAACGGGCCGGACGGGCTGGCGGCCGCGGGTCCCGGCCTGATCTGGGTACAGATGGCCACCGTCGGGCTGGAGTGGACGCAACGGTTCGTCAACACCGCCACCCGGTACGGGGTGCACTTCTTCGACGCCCCGGTCTCCGGCAGCCAGGGACCGGCCCAGGCCGGGGAGCTGACCATCCTGGCCAGCGGCCCGCAGTGGATGGCCGAGGACGTCGCCCCGGTGTTCGGCGCGCTCGGCCGGGCCACCGCCTGGCTCGGCCCGGCCGGCAACGGCACCCGAGCCAAGCTGGTCCTCAACAACTGGCTCACCACCTTGACCGAGATGACGGCGGAGACCCTCACCTTCGCCCGCGATCTCGACCTGGACCCCGCCGCGATCGTGAACCTGCTGGAGTCGACGCCGCTCGGATCGCCGTACGCGGTGCAGAAGGCGCGCACCATGCTGGCCGGCGACTTCACCCCCGCGTTCGCGCTCAAGCACGCGCTCAAGGACGCCGAGCTCGCCGTGCAGGCCGGCGGCACCGAGCTCACCCTGACCAGCGCGCTGCTGCCCAGGTGGCGCCGGGCCGCCGCCAGCGGGCACGCCGACGACGACCTGGCCGTCATCTACACCACGCCCTGACCCGTATCATCGCGGGCCCGGCGCACACCGATCAGTTGGCACGGTTCGGTGGTCTGGCCGAGTCGGGGCTTTGCTGGCTCTTGCTCTGGGCGGCTACGATCCGGGTTGGGAGGGTAGATGGCCGGCAGGCGGCGTCGGCTCGACCCCGTGGGACCGTTTGGCAATCCGGACGGGTCACGAGCCGACATCGAGGATCTGATCAGCGAGTTCGTCGACTTCGGCGGCGATCCGGCGTTCGGCCACCTCGCGACCCGGGCCAACGACTCCATGGTGCGGATCATCGTGGGCAAGCTCGGGGCGGGCAAGACGGTCTACCTGCGGCGGCTGCAGGATTTCCAGTCCCATCAGGACTCCGTCTACGCCGACGCGCCGCAGCAGAGCCTGCCGAAGACCGAGGTCGTGGTGAAGGCGTGCCAGTGGTTCTCGGACCAGGTCCTGGTCGAGAAGTGGATGCAGATCTGGGATCGCGCGATCATGCGCTCGCTGGCCTCGCACGTGCTGAGCCGTCCGGAGTTGCGTCAGCAGTTGCGCGACGAGCAGATCACCGAGATCGAGGGGTCGTACGCGCGGCTGCTTGATGACTTCCGCCGGCCTAAGTCGATCTACAGCCAGGTCCGCGACATCATCAACCAGCGGAACACCGCCCACCAGCTGTCGACGTACCTCGACGACCCGCTCTGGGACGACCTGGAGGACCTGCTGGGCGAGGTGGTCGGCCGGTGCAAGCCGATTTACTTCTACCTGGACGCGCTGGACGAGGAGTTCAGCCACGCCCCGATGTACTGGCTGAAGTGTCAGGAGGGGTTGTTCTACCAGGTCATGCGGCTGCTCCGGGACCACAGGCTGGGCGGGCGCCTGCACATCGTGGTCTGCATCCGCGACATCGTCATGTCGTCGGTGTACCGGTCGGAGCACGCGCCGCGGTACTACAACGAACCGCACATCCGCGTGCTGACCTGGGACCGCAGCTCGCTGCTCTACCTGCTGCAGCGCAAGCTGGCCCGGCTGCCGCCGTCCCTGCTGATGCGGCGCGCCGCCACCGGCCCGCCCACGATCAGCGACTGGCTCGGGGTCAACGGCCACTGGCCGGGGCCCGACGGCGACGGGCCGATCGGGGACTACCTGCTCAGCCACACCAGGCTGATCCCGCGCGACATCATCTCGCTCGGCAATGACCTGAACGAGGAGGTGCTGCGGACCAAGCAGGCGGGCCACCAGGGCCTGTCGCCGGCGGCCCTGCAGCGGGTGGTGCAACGCTGCGCCAAGCGGTTCGGCGACTCTCAGCTCGCCCAGTGCGCCAACCAGATCTCCTCGGACCTGATGCCGGCCGGCGCCGCCCTGCACGACTACTCCGAACTGTTCACCAGCACCCAGGCCTACATCAGCGGCGTGCAGGAGGACGTCCGCTCCTTCGTCCGGCTGATCGGCGTCGACCGGTTCTCCCGCGCGGATCTCGAGGCCCTGCAGGAAGTGGCGGATCTGCACTTCGAGAAGGCGACCGACCTGCCCTCGGTCCTGTGGCAGAACGGCCTGCTCGGGTACGTCGACGAGTCCGGGCGGCGCCGGTTCTACTCGATGGGCGACGTGGAGGAGTTTCACTTCCCGCCGGACGTGGCCACGTACGTGCTGCACCCGTGCCTGGTGTACACCGTCGGGGGCATCCGGCACGTGGGGGCGGACCCGGACTCCGGTGTTGGCCGCCGCACCAGGGCGTTCACCTCGGCCGAGCGCGTCGATCTGCCCGGGGCCGCGGCACCGTCCTCGAGCGGCAGCCGGGCGCTCCCCGAACCTGACCCCGCCGAGGTGCGCTCCTCGGCCGGGGGGAAGGCCGCGGACTACGCGGTCGGCGACGTCATCGAGGACCGCTTCGAGGTCCTGGACGTCGTCGGGCAGGGCAGCTTCTCGAAGGTCTACCGCGTGCGCGATGACGTCGAGGACGAGGAGCGAGCGCTCAAGCTCTTCGACAGCGCCGCCGGGTACCAGGCGGTGCGCCGCGAGATCGGCGCCCTGCGCAAGATCCATCATCCCCACGTGGTGCAGGTCTTCTGGGCCGGCAAGACCAAGGCCGACGAGTGGTATCTGATCGCCGAGTTCGTCGACGGCGAGCCACTCAGCGAGTTCGTCAGCGGAACCAGGCACCTCCGCGACCGGGAAGCAGTCGATGTCGCCCTCGACCTGCTCGACGCGCTCGTCGCCTTTCACCCTGACTCGGCGCGCCTGCGCCAGCTCGATGACCAGCGCCGCGAAGGGGACCTGCCCGAAGCCGAGTCGCGCGAATGGCTGGAACTGCAGGACAAGGGGCTGGTGCACCGCGATATCAAGCCGCTCAACGTGATCCTCACCCGCACCGGAGCCAAGCTGCTCGACTTCAACATCGCCTCCCGGGTCGGCGACCCGGTGCGCACGCACTCGGGCACGCCCCCGTACCAGCCACCCGACGCCGGCCTGGACCGCTGGGACGTCTCCACCGATCTGTTCGCCGTCGGCGTGCTGCTCTACCAGCTCCTATGCAACGGTCACCACCCGTTCCCCAACGCCATGCCCATGGCCGGCGAACCGGTGATCGACCCGAGGGCGATCCGCCCTGACCTCAACGCCGACCTGGCCGCGTTCCTGATCGAGGCGTGCGCCCCGGCCAGCGCCGACCGCTTCGCGACGGCGGCCGACATGCAGCTCGCCTTGCGTAACATCCGCGCCGGCCTGTGAGCGCGCCTCAGGGGCTGCCGCCCATCCGGCTCATCAGCTCGTCGCGAGAGATACCGTGCCGGTCGCTGAACGCCTCGAGCTCTTCATCTGGAATCTGCGTGGGCAGCGTCTGCGCGGCGTCATCGGCTTCCTGGGTGTAACCGAGGCGCCGGAGCTGGTCGACAACCCATTGCCTGTCATATGCCATGGCACCAGTCTCGTCCTAGACGGCCCGGCTCGCTCGCGGCGGGGTCATGAGTAGGCTGCTGGCGGGAGAAGGAGACTAGATGCCGTGGTTTCCGGAGTTCAACAGCGCCGTCGAGCTGGTCCGGCTACAGACCCGCCGGGCGGGCCAGGCCGATCCGGTCGGGCACTACGTCGCGGCGCTGAACAAGGCCGACGCCAGGGACCTGGAGACCGTCTGGCCGGGTGAGGTGGTGATCTACGATCCGCGGGCCGGCGAGGTCCGCGGGCACCGGCACGTCCGGGAGTTCGTCAGCCAGAACGAGTTGTGGCTGGCCGGGATGAACCGGCGGACGCAGACCATGGCCACCACCGCGGCCGACGGGAAGGCCGTGGTCGAGCTGGTGGTGCACCTGACCCAGGAGGGGCGGGACGTGTCCTGGCCGGTGGCGGTGGTGGCCGAATCCCACGACGACCGGTCGGTGGTGTTCCGCACCTACTGCAGCCAGTGGCCGCTGATCGGGCGGCACGAGGTCAGGCCGCCCATCCTGTGGCCCAGTACCGACCGTCACCCCGGCGGCGTCGTCGGCCAGTTCCAGGACGCGGTGGCGGCCGGTGACGCCGAGGCGGCGGTGCGGGCGTTCGAGCCAGACGGGTACTTCCGCGAGCCGATCGGCCCGCAGTACACCCACCGCGGCCTCGATGAGCTGCGCTCCTACTTCACCGAGTGCTTCAGCGCCGGCGGCGGGGTCGTCCGGGAGCAGTGCGGGGTGACCGACGACGGCACGCGCTGCGCCGTAGAGTACATCTGCGTCCGCTGGGGCGGGCACGACCTGGCCCCGCAGGCCGGACTCGGGGTATACGAGCGCGGGCCGGACGGGCGGCTGGCCGCGGTGCGCCTGTACGACGACGTGGCGGCGCCGGCTGGGCGGCACTTACCTTTGCCGGCGACGGCGATTCCGGCGCAGACGGCTGGTCTATATCGGTGAACCCGCTAGATCACGCCGAACGGAGCAGACATGAACATCGCCGACACGACCATCCTGGTGACCGGGGCCAACCGCGGCATCGGGCAGGCACTGGTCACCGAGGCCCTGGCCAGAGGGGCCAGCCGGGTGTACGCCGGCACGCGCGAGCCGCTGACCCACCCCGACCCGCGAGTCACCCCGGTGATCCTGGACGTGACCGACGCCGACTTGGTCCAGGCGGCCGCGGAGCGCATCGGAGCGCTGGACATCCTGGTCAACAACGCCGGCATCGCGCTGTACGACGACCTCAGCGACCGCGCCGCCCTGGACCGGCAGCTGGCCGTGAACCTGTTCGGCCCGTACGCGGTGACTCAGGCGTTCCTGCCGGCCCTGACCCGCTCCCGGGGCGCCATCGTCAACAACCTGTCGCTGAACGCGTTCGCCCCCATGCCGGTCATCCCGGCCTACTCGGTCTCCAAGGCGGCCGCGTTCTCCCTGACCCAGTCGCTGCGGGCCCTGCTGGCCGGGCGGGGCGTGCGGGTCCACGCGGTACTGACCGGCCCGACCGACACCGACATGACCCGGGGCTACGACATCCCGAAGGTCTCCGCGGCCTCCGTCGCGCGCGCCATCTTCGACGGGGTGGAGCACGAGGAGGAGGAAATCTTCCCGGATCCCATGTCCGCCTCGGTGGCCGACAGCTGGCGCAACGGCGCGACCAAGGCGCTCGAGCGGCAGCTCGCCGCGTCGGTCGCGGCCTGAGTCCGCGTTTCCAGGTCGAAGATGCGACGATGACTGAGCACAGGACCGGCACCCGGGCGGAGTGGGAGGGCGCGCGCGGCGCGCTCCTCGAGCGGGAGAAGGAGCTCACCCGGATGGGCGACGAGCTGGCCCGGCAGCGCCGGGAGCTGCCCTGGGTGCCGGTGGCCAAGGAGTACACGTTCCAGACCGCGGACGGGCCGCGGACCCTGGCCGAGCTGTTCGGCGACCGGTCGCAGCTCGTGGTGTACCACTTCATGTTCGGCGCCAGCTACACGGCCGGCTGCCCGACGAACTCCTCGATCGCCGACAGCATCGACGGGCTCATGCCGCACCTGGCCGCCCGCGACGTGACCATGGTCCTGATGTCGCGGGCGCCTGTATCGAAGCTGCTCGCGTACCGGGAGCGGATGGGCTGGCGCCTGCCGTGGGTTTCGGCCGGGCAGACCGACTTCAACGAGGACTTCGGCGTCTCGGGCAGCGTGGAGGCGACGCAGGCGTGGGCCGAGCCGATGCTCGCCCGGGGTGAGCTGCCGCCGATCGCGATCCAGAACGCCCGGGCCACGGGGACCGACGTGGTCACCTATCTGGCCGAGGGGTTCGGGTTCACGGTGTTCGCGCGGCGCGGGGAGGTTGTTTACCACTGCTATTCCAGCGGCGGACGCGGGGTGGAGTTCCTGATGGGGTACTACCCGATCCTGGACCGGGTGCCCGGCGGCCGCGACGAGGGCGACGGGTTCCAGACCTGGCTGCGCCGGCACGACGAGTACCTCCCGGCGCGGCGTGGGTGAGTTCTGTGGCGGCGGACCTGGCCGAGATCCAGAAAGCGGAAACCCCGCACGGTGCGGGCGATGCCCCGCCATCGCGGATTAAGGCGTAGATGGCCGGGGACGAGCACCATGGACCGTTCGGCCAAAAAAGAAGCCAGGTACGGGCCCTCAGCTTGAAAGACGGTCGCCGAAGAAGGCGAAGACCTTCTCCCAGCCGTCCATGGCCTGCTCGGGGCGGTACATCGGGGTCTGGTAATAAAAGAAGGCGTGGCTGGCGCCGTCGTAGCGGACGAACTCGAAGTCCTTGCCGTACCGTTCGAGTTCCGCCTCGTGCAGGTCGACCTGAGCCGGCGAGGGATGAGAGTCGTCGTTGCCGAACAGGCCGAGCAGCGGGGCGGACAGGTCGGCGGTGAGGTCGATCGGCGCGACCGGGCGGGCCGGGGACAGGTCCTCGGGGGCCATGACCACTCCCCCGCCCCACAGGTCGGCGACCGCGTCGAAGCCCTGCACCCGGGAGGCGGTCAGCAGCGCGTGCCGGCCGCCCGAGCAGGTGCCGATGATGCCGACCTTGCCGTTGCTCGTGGGCAGGGCCTTGAGCCAGCCGAGCGCGGCCGCGCAGTCGGCCACCACGCTGTCGTCCGGGACGCCGCCCTCGGCCCGGACCGTGGCCGCGACGTCGTCGGGGGTTCCGTGGCCGTAGCGGCAGTACAGGTCGGGGCAGAGCACGCTGTACCCGTGGCGCGCGAGCCGCTCGCAGAACTCCCGGTAGAACTCGTCCCAGCCTGGCAGGTGATGCACGGCCACGATCCCCGGGGCCGGGGCGTCGCCGGTCGGCCGGGCGAACCAGGCGTGGATCTCGTCCCCGTTGCCGCCGGGGATGGTAATCACCTCGGCAATCAGGCCGGTGCGGGCGTCGGTACGGAAGGAGTTCCACATGGGGTTCAGCTTAGGGCGTGGAGTGTCAGGATGGCGGAGTGTCAGGATGACAGGGAGACACGAGCGCTAGGAGAAGACCATGACGCCTGCTGGCACGTCGGTCCCGCCCGTCCGAGGGCCGAGCGCCGGACAGGTCAACGACCTGCTCCCGATCGGCGACTGGATCCGGCACCATTCGCTGCGCAGCTGGCCGGTGCTGCTGTTCCTGACGCTGATCTGCGTGCCGTCGATCGCCCTGCTCATCTTGGGCCTGAACCCGAGCCAGGCTACGTTCGACCACGTAGCGTGGATCTTCGCGGCGTACTTCGCGGTGGCCTGGCTGCTGCTGCTGGGCGTCATCGTCCGGCCGGAGCACGTGACCAGGACGATGCTCGTGCTGGTCACGGCGATCGCGCTGGCCACGCAGGTGCCGCTCGCGGTGACGTTGGAGGTCGACCTGCACGCTAACACCGCGGGCCTGGGACCGAGCATCTACAGCGTCGGCCTGCCCGAGGAGCTGGCCAAGGCCATACCGGTGCTGGTCGTCGCGCTGATCTACCAGCTCTGGCGAAGCCGCGAGATGGAGCCGCGGGACTACCTGTTCCTCGGCGCGGTGAGCGGGCTGGTGTTCGGGGCCAGCGAGGTGGTGCACTACTTCACGGTCAACGGGGTGGAGGAGTTCTACCAGACCGTGAAGGCGGCCCTGCCCGCGATCCAGCAGCTGATCCTGTCCGGCCATTCCGCGCCGGACTCGCTGTTCGCCGTGCTGATCGAGCCCGTGCGGTACTTCATCCTGGACTTCGTCTGGCGGTTCGTCACCGACCCGATCAGCCACGCCTGCTGGTCCGGGCTGACCGGGTACTTCATCGGGCTGGCGGTCAGCGGGCGCCACCGGTGGTACGCGGTGGGCTGGATCGGGCTGGCCGCGGCGGCGATCCTGCACGGGCTCAACGACTGGAGCCGGGTCAACGGTCACCCTCTGTGGATCGTGGTCGTCCTGGTCAGCGGGGTGCTGTTCCTCGGCTACGCGAAGGTCGGGTCGCGCGGTGATCAGCCCGCTCCGCCGCTCTGGCCTCCGGGGGGGCATCCCCAGGCGCGGCATGCCGCGGCGGGGCCTCCCGCGGCGGTGGGCGCGGGCCGGCCGTGGTGGGTGCACTGACATGGACAAGCGCATTCGCTTCATGACCGACCTCATCGCACCGCTGCGCGTCCCGCCGGGCAGCGAGGTCAAGCTGAACCGCGACCACGACCCGGGCTACACCGGCCAGGTGACCCGGCCGCAGGCTGATGCGCTGCTGGCCGAGAGTGTGGAGCTGCTGGCCGATTACCAGGACCGGCTGGCGGCCCAGGACACGTTCGGCGTGCTGCTGGTGCTGCAGGGCATCGACGCGGCGGGCAAGGACGGCACGATCAAGCACGTGATGAACGGGGTCAACCCGCAGGGGGTGGAGGTCCGGGCGTTCAAGCAGCCCTCGGCCGAGGAGCTGGACCACGACTTCCTCTGGCGGTGCCAGCGCGCCCTGCCCGGCCGGGGCCGGCTCGGCATCTTCAACCGGTCCCACTACGAGGAGGTGCTGGTCGTCCGGGTGCACCCGGCCCTGCTCGCTGCCGAGCGGATGCCCGCTGCTTCTGGTGATGTCTGGGCCCGGCGGTACCGGGAGATCAACGACTGGGAGCGCTACCTGGTCGACAACGGCGTCCACGTGGTCAAGGTCATGCTGAACCTGTCCAAGCGGGAGCAGGCCAAGCGGTTCCTCAAGCGCATCGACCACCCGGAGAAGAACTGGAAGTTCTCGCCCGCCGATGTTCGGGAGCGGGGCTACTGGGACGACTATCAGCGGGCCTTCGAGGAGATGCTGAGCCACACCAGCACCGAGTGGGCTCCCTGGTACGTCGTGCCGGCCGATCACAAGTGGTTCACCCGGTTGGCCACCGCCGCGATCCTGGTCACCGCGCTCGACGCGATCAACCCCCGGTACCCGGATCCCGATCCGAAGGTCGCTGACCAGATGGCGCAGGTCAGGACGGAACTCGAGGCCGAACTCTAACTGCGGACCGCTGCGGAGCCGCAGCTCGCGGGCACGTCGGACCGCCGCGGAGCGATCTGCGACACCGAGCTTGGCGTAGATGCTGCGGATGTGCGTGTTGACCGTGTGCCGTGAGACGGACAGCTCGCCGGCGATCTCAGACCTGGACAGGTTCGTCGGAAGATACCGCAGGACCCTGAGCTCGCTCGGGCTGAGCTCTTCCGTCAGCTCCGGTTCGGAGTGGTCTTTGGCCGCCAGGGATGAGCCGTGCACGAGGTCGAGGATGTCGGCGAGCAGCGCGGCGTGCGCTGTCTGGTGTCGCGGCAGCGTCTCCAGTAGCTCCGCCGAGCCCGTCATCACGAACGGCAGCACCACCCTGTCTTGCTCGGCGATAGTGAGGGCATGTTCGGCGGCCCGGTTCGCCGCGCGCTGATCGCCGAGCTGGCGGTGGGCGAGCCCGGCGAGCAGGTGAGCCTCCATGACCGTGGTGTAACCGATGACCGGGGCGGTGCCGTCCAGGACACTGGCCACCGCGCTCAGGGCCGCGGCCGGTTCGCCTTCCGCCAGGCAGATCACCGCGTCGGCGTTATGCACTTCGCCTGATCTGGCCTTTTCCTCATCGAGGGCCGTGAGACCGGCGCGGGCTTCGCCGGCTAGCCCGGCGCGGGCTTGGGTGGCCAGCATCCAGCCGGCCGCCTGGTTCGCCAGCGCGTGCGATCCGTCGAGCTGCGCTCGCGGGCGTTCAGCCGCTCTGAACTCCTCGAGCGCCTCATGGTGGCGGCCGCGGCCGGCCAGCAGAAAACCGCCCACGATGTGGGTAAGCATCCTGATACCGGGCCCAGTGTCTGTTTGCACGGCCCGTGTGGTGCACTGCAGCCATCGCTCGGCTTCGTCGAACTCACCCGTCCAGGCCAGGTTGGCGGCCAGCGTTACCAGCGCTGGTGCGGCGATGGGATCCGCGCCCCAGCCGTACCGGTCAGCGAGCGCTATCGCCTCGCGGCAGCGCCGGCGGGTAACGGCGAACGGACGGAACTTGGACGCGAAACCGAGCTGCGCCAGACAGGCGACTTCCAGGTAGGGGCGGCCGATCTCGCGGGCCAGGGCGGCGCCCTCCTGGAGATGACGTTCTCCGTCAGGAAGCCCCTGGGACCACTCCTCGACGATCCCCAGGTTCATCAGCGCGACCGCCCGCAGGTCGCTGCCGAGCGCGATGTCCTCGGCAGACGGCCCGGTTAGCGGGGAGGCCAGGAACCTGGCCTGTTCGACGACACTGGCAAAGTTACCGCGCCGCCCGGCCAGCGACAGGTTGAGCGCCGCGATCGCCGTCTGGAGGCGGCGCCGGCGATCTGGCGGTGCGGTGCCGGCGTGCGCCTCGGCGACCGCCAGGTGGGCAGCCGCCTCGTCCAGGCGCCCCTGCGCAATGTCAACCGTGGCGCGCACCAGGGCCAGCTCGGGGCGATCTGCGCCCGGCGGGAAGGCCCGCAGCAGCGCCTGCATGGTCTGCGCCTGCCCGTCGAGCATCAGACTGAACGAATGGTCGGCGAGCAGCCGGGCCGCGTCCGGCCAGTCGCCCGCCGCCTGGATGTGCCCGATGGCCTCGGCCACCTCGCCATGCTGGGTAAACCACTGCGCCGCGCGCCGGTGCAGTTCGGGTACTTCCTCGGGCAGCCTCCGGCGCAGCTCCAGCCGCAGGAGATCCGCGAACAGGTGGTGATAGCGGAACGACGTCCGCCCGGGATCTAGCGAGACGACGAACGCGTTCGCGTCCTCCAGCTCGAGCAAGATGCCTTCCGAGCCCGGGCGGCCGGTCAGCACATCCGCCAGCTCGCTGTTGACCCGGTCGAGCAGCGAGGTGCGCAACAGCAGATCCTGGACGTCGGCGGGCTGGCGGTCCAGCATCTCGGCGAGCAGGTACTCGGTGACCATGTGGTCGCTGCCGGAGAACTCCGCGACGAACCGCTCCGGATCCGGGTGCCCGGCCAGCGAGATCACCGCGAGCCGCAGGCCCGCGGCCCACCCCTCCGTCCGCTGCTGCAGCAGCGCCGCGCCGCCCTCGGACAGCGCGATACCAGAGGCGTCCAGCAGCTCGCGGGTCTCGCGTTCGGTGAACCGCAGATCCGCCGCGCGGATCTCGGCCAGCTCGCCGGCCAGGCGCAGCTGGTGCAGGCGCAGCGGCAGATCGTGACGGGTGGTCAGTATCGCGTGCCCATTTGGGGGAAGGCGGGACAACAGCCAGGTGAGCTGGGCGAGAGCCTCCGGCGAATTCAGCTCGTGCAGATCATCAACGACCAACGTGATGCCGTCGCGAGCATCGGCGAGTTCCGAGAACACCCGGTCGACCATCGCCCGCCCGTTGAAGTCGGGTGTCGCGGCCGGCGGTTCCGCGCCGCTGGTGGTCCCGGAAGCATTACGGACCGCACTGAGCAAGGCCAGCCAGAACTGCTGGGCATCTTGCTGACCCCGCTGCACCTGCACAACAGCAAGCCGGCGCGGCTGATCCGGCCGGTCGGTCCACGCGCGCAGCAGCGACGTCTTCCCGCTGCCGGCCGGAGCCGAGATGATCGTCACCTTCTTGGCCGCCGCGCGATCCAGAGCGGCGAGAAGATCACCCCGGTCGATCAGCCGGAGAGTTGCCCGAGCCACCGACAAGAGGCCTGCCTTGGTATCTACGCCCGACACCTGGCGTCGGTGTCGCAATCATGGCGCCTTCCCTCTCGGTATCAGGCCAGTGCACGTGCTGTCAACGGCACGCGATCTGCGAGGCGTCCTCCCTAGAATGGGTAGGTGGGGCGACCGGGCTGGACGGTGACCCAGCGCTGCTCGGTGAACGACTCGATACCGGCCGTGCCACCGAACTTGCCGTAACCGGAGTTCTTCACGCCCCCGAAGGGGGCCATGGGCTCGTCGGCGATGCCCTGATCGTTGATGTGGATTATCCCTGACCGGACGCGTGAGACGACATCCAAGGCTGCGCTGAGGTCTCGGGAGATGACCCCGCCGGTCAGCCCGTACTCGGTGTCGTTGGCCATGTCGATGGCGGCCTCAGCCGAGTCGACCGGGTGGATGACGGTCGCCGGCCCGAAGATCTCGGAGGCGAAGATGTCCATGTCGGGCCTCACGTCGGTGAGCACGACCGGCCTGATGAGCGTTCCGTTCGGTCCCTCGATCGCGCCGTCGCCGGTGAGCAGGTTAGCCCCCTTGGCGGCGGCGTCTTTGACGAGCTTGGAAACACGCTGCGCGCCACGGGTGTTGATGAGGGGCCCGACGATCGTCGCGGGATCGGCGGGGTCGCCGACGGGCAGCGCCTTGACCCGCTCCACGTACCTCGGGATGAATCTCTCGACCAGGCTCTGGTGGATGATGATCCGGTCCGTTGACATGCAGATCTGCCCGGAGTTCATGAACGCCCCGAAGACGGCGGCGTCCACCGCGAGGTCCGGGTCGGCATCCTCCAGGATGATCAGCGGGTTCTTCCCGCCGAGCTCGAGCACCGCCGGCTTGAGATGCTGGGCGGCCTGGACCCCGATGATGCGCCCGACGTTGGTCGAGCCCGTGAAGTTCACGATCCGCACTCGCGGGTCGGCGACGAGGGCAGCGACCACGTCGCCGGCCTCGGCCAGGTCGTTGGTGACGACATTAAGGACCCCGGCCGGGAGCCCTGCTTCGGTCAGGACATCGGCCAGCAGAAGCCCGCACGTGATCGGAGCGTCCTCGCTCGGCTTCATCACGACGGTGTTGCCGACGGCCAGCGGTATGGCGATGGACCGGATGCCGAGGACCAGCGGCGCGTTCCACGGTGAGATCGCCCCCACCACGCCGAAGGGGATCCGCTGGCCCATCGAGTAGGCACCCGGGATCGAGGTCGGCAGCAGCTCGCCCATCGGGCGGGTGATCGCCGCCGCGGCCTCGCGCAGCACCTGGATGCAAAACGCCAGGTTGTACTCCGAGAACAGCCGGGACGCTCCGGTCTCCCGAGCCAAGGCTACGATCGCCTCGTCGCCGCGCTTGGCCATCACGTCGGCCGCCTTCAGGAAGATCTCGCGTCGCTCGAACGCCCCCATCTTGGACCAGCTGGGGAACGCGGCCTCGGCCGCGTCGGCCGCCCGGGTGATGTCCGCCGGCGTGCCGGCCGCGACGCGTGCGTAGATCTCGCCGTCCCACGGGGAGATGTCGTCGGCGAGCTGGCCAGAACTCGCGGGGACGCTTTTCCCGCCGATCAGCAAGCCGCGCTCAAGAACGTCGGCGCGTTGCGCAGTTCCGGACATGACAGTCTCCGTTCTGGTGGTGAACGCAACTGCGTTCAAGGGGTGTTCGGACCCAGGCTTTCCGCCAGGCAGGCGAGGGGTCATCACCGAATCCTGGTGATTCGTCTCGTTGACAGCGTGTGGGGCGGTAACACCGAGGAGACGCGGCGGGCCCTCCCGCGACCTACCGAGAAGAAGTGAGAGCTGAGGTTGTCTGGCTCACCGCTGCGCGGACGGACTCAATCACCAGAATCAAGCGATGCCGACTCACCTCACCGTGCGCCAGCCTGGCTGCACATCGGCAAGCCGACCCTGGAGGAGGCGCGCTGTGAGAACAGCAACACCACGTCAACGGATGCTTCCGTGCGCACGCATTGACGACAGAGTAAGAAGTGGTGATTGTGATGTCTGATGCCACGACTGCCGGGGGCGGCTGGGACCGGCGGCAGTGGCTGATCCTGGGCGTGATCGGCCTGGCGCAGCTGATGGTGGTGCTGGACCTGACGGTGATGAACGTCGCGCTGCCGTCGGCGCAGCGGGCGCTGCACTTCACGACCGTGGACCGGCAGTGGGTGATCACCGCCTACAGCCTGGCGTTCGGCAGCCTGCTGCTGCTCGGCGGCCGGCTGGCCGACCTGCTGGGCCGCAAGGTCACGTTCCTGACCGGGCTGGTCGGGTTCGCGGGCGTGTCGGCGATCGGCGGCGCCTCGGTCAACTTCACCATGCTGATCATCGCGCGGGCCTGCCAGGGCGCGTTCGCGGCGCTGCTGGTGCCCTCCGCGCTGTCCCTGCTCACCACCACGTTCACCGTGCAGAAGGACCGCGGCCGGGCGTTCGCCGTCTACGGGGCGATCGCCGGGGCGGGCGGCGCGGTGGGCCTGCTGCTGGGCGGCGCGCTGACCGAGTACCTGTCCTGGCGGTGGACGCTGTACGTGAACCTGATCTTCGCTGCGGTGGCCTTTGCGGGCGGAGCGCTGCTGCTGAAGCGCCAGCCGTCCCAGAGCAAGCCCAGGCTGGACATCCCCGGCGTGCTGCTGGTCTCCGGCGCGGTGTTCTGCCTGGTCTACGGGTTCTCCAACGCGGCCGCGCACAGCTGGCACACGCCGTCCACCTGGGGGTTCCTGGCCGCCGGCGTGGTACTTGGCGTGCTGTTCGCGGTATGGCAGGGCCGGGCGGCCCACCCGCTGCTGCCGCCCCGCGTGGTGCTCGACCGCAACCGCGGTGGCGCCTACGCCTCGATGCTGATCGCCTCGGCCGGGCTGTTCGGGATCTTCTTGTTCCTGACCTACTACCTGCAGCAGACCCTCGGGTACTCCCCGCTGGTGACCGGCGTAGCGTTCCTGCCGATCAGCGCAGGCCTCATCCTCGCGGCCAACCTGTCCACGATCGTGCTGATGCCCCGGACCGGGCCCAGGCCGCTGGTCGCTGGAGGGATGCTGGCCGCCGCGGGCGCGGCGGTGTGGCTGGCCCAGCTGAGCCCGCACACGGCCTACGCCACCGGCGTGCTCGGCCCGATCATCCTGGGCGGAATCGGCGTGGGCATCGTGATCGCGCCAGTGATCAACACCGGCACCTTCGGCGTGGCCCCCCAGGACGCGGGCGTCGCCTCCGCCACCGTCACCGTCGGCCAGCAGCTCGGGGCCTCCATCGGCACCTCGCTGCTCAATACCATTTTCGCCAGCGCCGTCGCCTCCTATATTGCCGCGCACCTCGCCGCGGCCCGGCTCATCGGCCGCCCGGCCCTGACCGGGCTAGCGCTGGCGCACGGCTACGACACCGCGTTCTGGTGGACCGCCGGCATCTTCGCCGCCGGCGCGGTTATCGGCGGAGCCCTGCTTCGCTCCGGGCCACTACACCCGCCGACCACGCCGCCCCCGGCGCACGCCGCCGAGGCGACAACGGCACAAGCCCAGGCGGACTTCGCCGTCCGGCATGACCCGGGCCGATCCTGACGCTAACAGGCTGCACCAATGCGCTGGTGGCCGCGGCCGGGGAACCTCATCGACCGGCGCGGGGCTGCGCTGGCTCCGCCGGTCCTGCTGGCGGTCGCGCTGAACGTCGCGGCTGTGGCAGGGCTGGCCGGCATCGCAGGTTTCCACGCCGTGCATGCGTCGCTGATCAGGATTCAGTGGCCGTGGCTGTGCGCGGTGGTTGCCGCGCTGGCGTTGTCGGCGGTCGGCTATTACCTCGCCTACCGGTCGATCTACGCCGCCGAGGGCGGCTATGAGCCGAGCCGCCGCCAGCTCACCGCCATCGTGGCGGCGGGGTTCAGCGGCTTTTTCTCCACCGGAGGAATGACGCCGGACGGGCTGGTTCTGCAGGCCAGCGGCGCGAGCCGGCGCGAGGCGCTGGTCCGCGTCACCACGCTGACCGGCATGGAGCAGGCGATCCTGGCGCTGTACGGGTGCGCGGCGGCCATCGCCTGGCTGAGCCTGGGCCTGCCGGGAGTGCCGCTGAGTTTCACGCTGCCCTGGGCGGTCATCCCGGTCCCGGCGTTCGTGGCGGCGTTCTGGCTGGCGTCCCGCAACCGGGCCCGGCTGGCCGGGCGGGCCGGCTGGCGGGCCCGGCTCTCGGTGTTCCTCGACGCGGTGCTCCTGATCCGGGCGCTGTTCGCCCGCCCGGTCCGGCACCGCGGCGCGATCGCGGGCATGGCCGTGTTCTGGGCCGGCGACGCGCTGGCCGTCTGGGCCGGCCTGGCCGCGTTCGGCTTGGTGATGAACGGCGCCGCGCTCATCGTGGGCTACTGCACCGGGATGGTGTTCACCCGCCGGGTCGCCCCGCTGGCCGGGGCGGGAACGCTGGTGCTGATCCTGCCGCTGACGATCTGGGCCAGCGGCGCGCCGCTGGCCACCGCCATCACCGGCGTCGCCGCCTACCGCCTGCTGGGGATCCTGTCGTTGCCGCCCGCGCTGGCGAGCCTGCCGGTCCTGCGCGAGACAACCAGGCAGGCCGCGACAACCACGCACGCGGTGCCCCTTGATTATTGCTAGCCGGCGGGCCATCCGCGACTCAGGTCGTGAACTGCTCGGCGAGCCCGGACTTGGCCAGCGCGTCGGCCGTGTACCGGTAGCCGGCGTCGATGAGCGCGATGCCGCCGTTGAAATCCAGGGTGCGGAGCCGGGCCACTGGCGGGTGCAGCACCAGGTCGACGCGGGCGTCGTCCAGGGCGGCGCGGCGGCGGCGGATCTGGGACAGCCCGGTCGAGCGGTTCAGGATCTCGGCGATGCCCGGGACCGGATGCGCCGGGGTGAACGGGTTGAGGCGGCGCCCGAGCACGCGCCAGCCGGACATGCCCGGCCCGTAGGGGGCGACGGTCAGCGGTTCGGTCTCGGAGGCCACGTCGACCGCGATGACGCTCCCGACGCCGACCCGGTCGCGCATGACGCCGACCGGCAGGTTGTCCACGGCCCCGCCGTCGATGAGCAGGTCTCCGTCGGCGTAGACGGGCGGGTAGATGCCGGGCAGGGCCAGGCTGGCGCGCACCGCGGTCCACAGCGGCCCGCGTTCGTGGATGACCGCCTCGGCCCGGGTCAGGCTGGCCGAGACGCAGAAGAAGCCGAGCGGCAGGTCCTCGATGGGTACCGAGGTCAGGTGCTCGGCGAGGATCTGGTCCACCCGGCGGCCCGCGGAGAGGGCGATCAGCGGCAGCGTCGGGGTGACCAGCCGCCGGCCGGTACGGGCGATGTGCATGACCCGCCGCACCCGATCCGAGTCGGGCAGGCCCCGGGCGCACAGCGCAGCCATGATCGCGCCGATGCTGGTGCCGCCGACCACGTCGATGGGCACCCCGGCCTCCTCCAGCGCTCGGATCACGCCCAGGTGAGCCAGCCCGCGGGCGCCGCCGCCGCCGAGCACCAGCCCGCAGCCGGTGCCGGTGATCATCCGGGCCAGCCGCGCGACGTCACCGGGCCGGTCGGCGCGCAGGTGATGGTGGTCGGCCACCGGCCGGCGGGCCAGCCAGCTGGCCGTGACCGACGGCGCGGCCAGGTCCGCAGGGTGTAGCAGGGCGAGCTCACAGCGCAGCGAGCTGGTGGCCAGCGCCCGGGCCTCGACCTCGCCGATGGCGGGATCATCGGTGGCCGAGGCGACCAGCAGCACCACGTCGGACTGGCTCAGGCAGAGCCGGCTCCACGCGGTGTCTTGCGCGTCCGGCTGGTAGATCACGCGGTCATGGGCCCGCTCGATTCCGTGCAGCCAGCCGATCAGCTCGGCCCGGCCGGGATCGCCCGGACTGGCCTGTGCTGCGTTGGGGCCCAGCTGCCGCGCGACGACGTCCGCGTCCACCCGGAAGACCGAGCCCGACCGAGTCAGCTGGGCCGCCAACTGGCCGGCGACCAGCGCGGCGGCCCGGGCGTTAGAACCGGCGCAGGCCACGGCGATGGTGTGGCCGCCCGGCGGCGGGGCCTGCGGCCGGTCGGTGATCAGCAGCTGGTCCACGGCCAGCAGCCGGTCGACCAGCAGCCGGATCATCCCGGTGACCAGGGCCGGGCTGCGTTCCATGAGGGAGGTGAACGACGACACCCGCAGCAGCAGCAGGTCACTGTCCCGGACCGCGTGCACGGTGGCGGCCCGGGGCCGGTCGGTGAGCAGGGCCATCTCCCCGACGATCGCGCCCCGGCCCAGGTCGTACAGCATGCGGTCGGGGCCGTCGCCGGGGCCCTCGCCAGCCACCGAGACCCGGAGCCGGCCGCTGACCACCAGGTACAGGCCGTCGCCGGCGTCGCCCTGGCGGAAGATCATCTGCCCGGCGGCCACGTTCACCGGTTCCAGCTCGCCGGCCAGCTCGCGCCGGGTGGTCTCGTCCAGGGCGGCGAAGAACGCGATGTCGGCCAGGAAGGTGGCCAGGTCCGGATCGCTCACGGTCAGGAGGCGTACTGCCGGTCGGCGAGCACCCGGGCCAGCCCGAACAGGACCTCGGCGGCACAGGCCGGATCGCTTTTCATGAGCTCGTCGACGAACCGGCGGCGCAGCACCAGCACCTGCCCGTCGGACGCCGCGGTCACCGACGCCATACGTCGTCCCGAGGTGCCGAAGAAGCCGACCTCCCCGATCACTTCGCCCGGGCCGAGCAGGGCGATCCGGCGGTCACCGTCGTGCACCTCGAACGCCCCGTCCAGGATGACGAAGATCTCCCGCTGGTTCAGGCCCTTTTCGGTCAGCAGCTGACCCGCCGAGACGTTCATCAGGAAGCCCTGGCCGCTGAGCTTCTGGACCGTGTCCTCGCTGAGCGACTCGAGCATCGACGGACGGTCGTCGGCGGACTGGCGCAGCCGGCTGACGCGGTCCCACACCGCCGCCGAGTCGAACCTGACCGGCGCGGAGTCGGCGTCCAGCAGGCGGGCCCAGCGCCCGACGTCCACCGGCGCGTGCTGGCCCGGCCCGTACCCGTAGAAAACATCCGCGAACGGTGCCACGAACGATCCGGCCTGCTCCAGGTAGGCGCGGTCACTCGGGATCACCACCAGCGGCACCTCGATCCCGTCGGCGGTCGGCACGAGGCGGCCCGCGTAGGTGCGGAAGCCGAGCAGCCGGTAGTGGCGCACCAGGCCGGCGGCGCAGTTGATGAACCCGACGTCCGCGGGCAGTTCCCCCGCGCACAACTGGTAGACCGCGCACACGATCGACACCAGCCCGAGCTGCCCGCGGCGCCCTGGCTCGATCATCAGCCGCCCGATCTCCGAGGTGCTCATCTCGCGCAGGCCGTCGAAGCGCTCCATCGAGAACGCCTCCCAGTCCTTGGCAGGCACCTGCCCCGGCTCCCAGCGGCGGAGGCGAGCGGTACTGGTCAGCTGGCCAGCGCCGTCGTCGGTGTAGAGCAGTATCGTGTACGGCTTGTCGTCCTCCTCGTCATGCACCCGCTGGCGGCCGTAGTCGGCGTTGCCGAGCTTGCGGCCGAGCTCGGCACCGTACACCGAGTACCGGAATGAGAACACCGCCTCGCGCTCGGCCTCGGTCTCGGCCACGTACACCGGCTCGGCCGCGTCGATCAGGTCCGGCGCGGCGGCGCGCATCTGCGGCGGCGGGACGAGGACCCGGCTCATGACCGGCCTGGATGGCGGCGGCGCGTGGTCTCCAGCAGGATCTTGACCCGGGCCAGCTCGACCATGCGCGCGGCCTCGTTGGCGACCCGCCGGCCCCGCGGCATGACCAGGTCCGGGATGGCCACCTTGACCCGCTTGCGCACCGGGCGCCCGGCGGCGAAGTCCAGCACCATCCAGGCGGCCAGCACGCCGAACTGGTCGGCGGTCGGGGCCAGCTGCGGCGGCGAGCCGGCCTGGCCGCGGATCATCGCCTCGCTGTAGGCCAGCAGCTCACGCGGCACGTCGAGCGGGCTCACCAGGCGGGTGAGGAAGTCCAGCGCGCCGAGGTCGGCCGGCGCCTTATCCAGGCGCCCGTTCAGCGGGCGGGTCCGGCCGTCGCGGTAGTCGAAGGCGTATACGACCTGGGTGCCGCCCAGGTCGAGCCCGGAGATGACCAGCCGGCGCTGGCGCCAGGCCTCGGTGTGCAGCGCGCGCTTGGCCGCGATCCCGGCCGGCTCGGTCACGTCGACGCCGTCGATGACCAGGTCGGTGGTGCCGACCAGCCAATCCACGTTGTCGTCGGTCACGCCGTCCGGCTCGACCAGCAGCTCGGCCTCCGGGTTGATGGCCCGGGCCCGGGACGCCTGCACTTCGGCCTTGTTCCGGCCGATGTCGCCCATGTCGGCGGCCTGGCGGTTGAGGTTGTTGAGCTCGTAGTCACCCGGCTCGCACAGGACGAAGCGCTCCACCCCGAGCCGGACCAGCGGCACGACCGTCGCCCCGCCGATGCTGCCGCAGCCCGCGACCAGGATCCGCACCGCGCGCAGCGCGCTCTGGTCGGCCAGGCTGAGCGAGGGCTGGTTGCGCCGGGTCATCTCCCGGTAGCGGTCGGTCTGCGGCGGTGGCTCCTGGGCCCGGCGCCGGAGGCTCCGGCGTTCGGGTTCGCGGGTCGGCGAGCCGAGCCGGAAGAAGGCGACCGGCACGGCCTGCGGGGCGATGCCGAACGCGGCCAGCAGGTCGCGGCGTACGCCGGCGATGGCGGCGTGCCACTGCGGGGGCACCGAGGGCGGCAGCGGGCCGGGATGGGACAGGCCCACCTCGACCGGCGCGCTGTGCAGGGCCATGGCCAGGCCCGCCTCGGTGACGTCGAGCGCGATCTGCTCGAAGCAGGCCCCGCCGCGCAGGAACGTCTCGTCGTCCAGCCCCTCGGCGAACAGCAGGCACAGCGCGGGCGCGCTGCGCAGCGGGGCCACGTCGCTCTCGCGGACCACCGTCTCGGCCACGTGCAGCGGCGCCGCCGCCGTGAGCACGCGGGGATGGGTAGCCACCGCGGCCAGCCGCGCCGCCGTAGCCGGGGTAAAGAACAACTCCAGGTCCAGGCCGTCCCGCTCCCGGGCGGCGGCCGCGGGGGTGAAGCGCATCAGCGCGTGCAGTTCGGCCTGGGTGGGCGCGTGGGTCAGCTTCATCACCCCGGCCTGGCCGGCGACGGCGGCCATCTGGTCGATCCCGGCCCGGTCGGTGAGCACCGAGAGGCTGAAGCCGAGCCGCTTGGCGGTGGCCTGCAGGCCGTCGATGACGGCGCCGGGCACGGGGTCCGGCCGGTATAGCGAGCGATTCATCGCGCGGCGGCGGAGCGCTTGCATCCGGGCTCTGTCTGCGGGGTCCGGGCCCGTCGAGTCCGGCACCGCCTGGTCCGGCACCGTCGGGTCCGGGGCGGGCCGCAGGGTCACCTCGGCCGCGACGTCGGCGGCCGGGCGCCAGCGGACCTCGGCGGCCAGGCCGGACGCCCGGGCCGCCACGCACAGGTTGGTGACCACGGCGCCGCAGGCCAGGTCGGTCTCCCGGCCCTGCGGGTCGAACTCGCGCAGCACCTGGCGGGCCGGGTCGCGGGAGACCCGGAACACCGGGCCGTCCACCTCGATGCGCCAGCCCTGCGCGTTGTGCGGCGACGGCGCGCGCCAGGCGTAGTAGAGCAGGCGGTCGCAGAGCTCTGGACTCAGCGCGGGCGGCTCGCCCCGCAGTACCTCACTCATCGGGCACGGCGCTGCGGCCGCCGTCTCCCCAAGCCAGCGTTCGGCTTCTCATCGGCCCCTCCCTGCGGGGCATCTTAGTTCGCCGATACCGGATTTGGGGACCGTGTTACCACGGATCGTTCGGGAGAAAGAATTATTTTTTTATCCGAACGAACGGTGGCTCGTCTTCCGCGGCTACTTCTCGCCGGGCTGGGCGGTGTCCTCTAGGGGGCGAATTTCTGCCAGCAGGGTGGCGGCCTGCTGCTGGGTCAGCGCGCGGCCGGCGGCCAGCGCGGCGTCCCACGGTTCGGGTGCGATGGTCGCGCGGGCGGGGGCCAGGAACTCCTCGAGCATTTCCGGTTGTTTTATCGGGATGCCGGTCTTGTGCCGGACGGCTTCCGCGGCGCCGGCGAGACGGGCCGCGTGCAGGGCCTCGCCGAGCTGCGCGGCGTTGGCGGCGCACATTTCCAGGGTGGTGGCCAGGAGCTCGGGGTCACCGCAGCTGACGACGTAGCCGGCCATGGCGGACAGCTGGTCGCGGGCCTCCCGGCCCCGGCCCGCCCGCAGGTGGACCCCGGCCAGCGATTGCTGGTCCAGGGCCACGCCCAGCATGTCCCCCTGCTTGGTGTCAATGGCGAGCGCCTCCTGCAGCACCTGCGTGGCGCGGTCGAAGTTGCCCGCATCGGCCTCCAGCTGGCCGAGGTTCGTGAGGGCCGCGGCGAGCCGGGAGTCACTGCCGACCTCGCGGGAGATGGCGGCGCTTTCCTCCAGCAGGGATCGCGCGGTGTCGAAGTCGTCGAGGTGCTTATGGGTAATGCCGAGGCTGTTGAGTTCCCGGGCCTGCTGGTCCCGGTCGCCGAGGTCACGCCAGATGGCCAGGCTGCGCTCGAGGACCCGCAGCGCGGCTTCCGGCTCGCCCTGCTGCTGCAGCAGTACCCCGAGCCAGTGCGCCAGCTGGGCCAGCGGTGCCCCGCCGTCCCCGGCGGCCAGGTCGATGGCCCGCTCCAGCCACCGCCGCCCTTCGATGAGGTGGCCATGCCGGTACCAGAAATAGGCCAGCGCCTGGACCAGCCGCAGGCCGGTAGCCGCCCGTTGGCGGTCGCCGGGCGCTGGGCCGGCGGCGGCGGTTTGCAGCGACCAGGCCAGGGCGGCGCGCAGGTTGTCGTGCTCGGCCTCCAGCCGGTCCAGGGCGGCCAGGTGCGCCGGGCCCGAGCCGCGCAGTTGCTCGTCCGTGCGTTCGGCGACCCCGGCATAGTGCTCAGCGTGGCGGCGCCGGGTGTCGTCCAGGTCCCCGGCCCGCTCCAGCCGCTCGAGCGCGTACTCGCGGATCGTTTCCAGCATGCCGACGCGGGGCTCGCCGTCTGCGCCGTCGGTCACCGTGACCAGGCTGACGTCCAGCAGCCCGGCGGCCAGATCCAGCGGATCGGCCCCGACCCCCTGGGCGTCCGGGCCGTGCTCTGGCGCGGCGACCGCGGCCAGCGCGTCCAGGTCGCAGCCCCCGGCGAAGACCCCGGCGCGGCGGAACGCCTCGGCCAGGTCGGGGGTGAGCAGGTCGTAGCTCCAGGCGATGGCGTTCCGCAGGGTCTGCTGCCGCGACGACTGCCCGACGTCGGGGGCGGCCAGGTCGATGCTGCGGCCCAGGCGGGCCAGCAGGGCCCGGGGGGCCAGCAGCCGGATCCGGGCCGCGGCCAGCTCGATGGCCAGCGGCAGCCCGTCCAGGCGCTCGCAGATGGCCGCGATGTCGGCGGCGTTGGCCGCGGTGAGGGTGAAGCCCGGCCGGGACATGCTCGCCTGCTGGGCGAACAGCCGCGCCGCGCCGCTCGCGGACACCTCTTCGACGGACGCCTCGCGGGGCACCTGCAGCGGCGGCACGGGCAGCTCCTGCTCACCTGGCAGGTGCAGCGGCCGCCGGGAGGTCGCCAGCACGACCAGGCCGGGGGCGGCCGTGAGCAGCCCGGCCACCACGCCGGCGGCGCCGTCCAGCTGCTCGAGGTTGTCCAGCACCAGCAGGGCCCGGCGATCACCCAGGTACCCGGTCACGGCGTCGGCGGCGGATCCGTCGCCGGTCACGTCCAGGACGTCGGCGATGGTCTTCCACATCACCTCGGCGTCGCGGACGGCCGCCAGGGGGATGAAGAACACGCCCTGGGGGAAGTCCTGATCCAGCGCCGCGGCGGCGGCCAGCGATAGCCGTGTCTTGCCGACGCCGCCGGTGCCGGTCAGCGTCACCAGCCGGATCCCTGGTCTTGTGAGCGTGGCGAGGACCTGGTCCAGGTCGCGCTCCCGGCCGACCAGCGGCGTCATCGGCACCGGCAGCCTGCTCTGCGCGCCCAGGCTCTTCAGCGACGGGAACCGATCCGGCAGCCCGGTGACGACCAGCTGGTAGATACGCTCCGGCGCCTCGATGTCCTTGAGCCGGTGCCAGCCCAGGTCGCGCAGCAACACATCGGCGGCCAGCCGCGATTCCACCAGGTGCCGCGTCGCGTCGGACAGCACGACCTGCCCGCCGTGCGCGGCCGCCGCGATCCGCGCCGCCCGGTGCACGTCCAGCCCGACATAGTTGTCCTCGTGGCGGGTCGGCTCACCCGAGTGCAGGCCCATCCGTACCCGGACCGTCACACCATCGGGCCAGTCATGCCGGGCCAGGGCCCGCTGCCCGGCCACGCAGCAGCCGACCGCGGCGATGGCCGACTCGAAGACCACGAAAAAGCTGTCCCCCTCGGTACTCAGCTCCCGGCCGCCGAAACTGCGGAACGCGGCCCGCAGCAGCGTCCGCTGCGCCGACAGCGCCTCGCTGTACCGCTCCCCCAGCCGCCTGACCAGTGCCGTCGACCCCTCGATGTCGCTGAACAGCATGGTCAGAGTCCCAGTGGGCAGCTCCGCCACCGTCGCGGCCACGGCGTCCGGGCCGGACCGGATGACGGTCTGGGTGTCCGCCGGGCGGGCAGCCTGGCCGGGCTGTGCGCCGACCGCACCGGGAACCTGCGCATACGGCGGCAGCCCCAGCGACCCGCGCAGCGCGTCGGCGAACTCGCAGCAGGTGGCGTACCGGTCGGCGGGCGCCTTGGCCAGCGCCCGGGCCAGCACCTGATCCGCCGCCGCCGGAAGGTCCGGTCGCTGGGAGGTCAGCAGCGGCGGCGGCTGCGAGACATGCGCGTACATCACCGCCACGGGGTCCTCCCGATGGAACGGCGGCGAACCGGCCAGCAGCTCGAACGCCGCGCAGGCCAGCGCATACTGATCAGCCCGCCCGTCCACCGGCTGGCCCCCGAGCTGCTCCGGGGCGACGTAGTCCAGCGTGCCCAGGAACTGCCCGGTCCGGGTCAGGCCGGTGGCGGCCAGCGCAGGCTTGCTCAGCCCGAAATCCGACAGGTACACGTGATCGGGCCGCCCGGCCCGCGCGTCCATCAGCATGTTGGCAGGCTTCACGTCACGGTGCACCAGCCCGGCCGCGTGCGCGGCATCCAGCGCCGAGGCCACCGCAGAGATGATCGCGGCCGCCCGCCCGGCCGGCAGCGGGCCGTCAAGCCGGACCAGCGTGTGCACGTCGCTGCCGGGCACGTACCGCATCGCGATGAACAGAACCCCGTCCGCCTCGCCGGCCTCATACACCGGGATAATGTGCGGGTCATCAACCGCAGCCGCGGCCCGCGACTCCCGGAGGAACCGCTGCCGGAACTCCGCATCGGCCGCCAGCCACGGCGCCAGGACCTTCAGCGCCACCAACCGATTCAGCCGCTCATCACGCGCCCGGAACACAACCGCCATTCCCCCCGCGCCAACCTGCTCCTCCAGCAGATACCCCGCCACCCGCGATCCCGGGGGCATCCCGCCGTCGGCTGGCACCGGCACCTCACCGTTCACGAGGCCTCCCCTGACCAGCAAGCCACCGCTCGCTCCCTCCCCGACCCGGGGGCGCTCCTAGTATCGGCCGTGACCGCGGCCCGCCGCAATACGACGCGGTTCCTGCTAGCCGTGGTCGGCGAGCTGGGTCCGGGGGCCGCGGACCGTGAACAGGAGCAGGCCGACCGCGAACACCACGCACGCGGCGATCCACGCGCCGCGGTCGGCAGGCGGGCGGACCGGCCAGGCCCACGGGGCACGCAAGACCGTCGCGAGCATGCGGAGCAGCGAGGTCTTGCCCGCACCGTTCGGGCCGAGCAGGCCGTGAACTCCCGGCCCGAGGGTCAGCGTGACCCCGGCCACGGCCGTGTTGCGGCCGAAGTTCCGGGTCAGGTTGGTCAGTTCGACGTTCACTGCAGGCCCCTTTGCGGACGCGTGAGGAAGGCGACGGCCACGGCGGCGCAGGCCGCCGCCGCACAATTTGGGTCAAACGCAAACAACTACGCCAAATCTTGATGAACTGACCCGGGTTAGTTCATCACTGCCCTCTACAGGAGTCGCCGGCATTCGGTTGAAGTATTGAGGCGCGTATACGCACGGTGTCACCGGGCTCAAACAGGTGGCGTCCGGAATCTGGTGTAAAAGGGACGGGTGAGTTCCGGCTTAATGATGATGTTTAGGCGCAATGGCACTGACCGCCAGCTTCGCTCTCTTCGAGATGCAGACCGTCCTACCCGAGGTGCTGCGGGCGGTGACGCTGCGGCCCGCGCCGCGGCGGCCGAGGCGCGTTGACGGTCGCGGCGGGGCGCGGCTAGGCTGACCAAGCAAGCGCTTGGTGTAGCGCTCGGCCGGGATGAGGGAGATGAGCGCGATGCCTGTCAAGTACCTGTCCCAGGAGTGGATCGAGGCGTACAACGCCGCGCTGGCCGGGGACGACGCGGTGCGCGCCGCGCTCAAGGGCAAGAGCGCGGCCCTGCAGATGGTGATCTCGGGCGCGCCGCAGGGCGAGGTCCGCTACTGGCTGCGCATCGCCGACGGCGGCGCCTCGGCGGGGCTGGGCGACATCGACGGCGCCGACGTCACGATCAGCCAGTCGTATGAGACCTCGACCCAGGTCAACAAGGGCGAGCTGGACGGGCAGAAGGCGTTCATGCAGGGCAAGGTCAAGATCGCGGGCAAGATGCTGAAGATGATGCAGCTGCGCGGCCCGCTGGAGAAGGTCCAGACCACGCTGACCACGATCGACACCGAATACTGACGTCCGGGCGCGCCTCACCCCCCCCGGGCGCGTCCGGATCACATCCAGTCGGCGTGCCGCGGCCAGGCCAGCAGCGTGTCGACGACCTCGACCGGGCCGGCCCCCGGGTCGGTGGCCGCGTACCGGCCGCGGTAGAACAGCAGCGGCCGGCCGGGACGGCACGGGCCGAGCCCGGTGACCCGCCCGGTGACCAGGTAGTGGTCGCCGGCCTCGTGCACCGCCTGGACCGCGCACTGCACCCAGGTCAGCGCGCCGTCCAGGACCGGGGCGCCGGACGGCGCCGGGGACCAGGGCACCCCGGTGAACTTGTCGCCGCCGCTGGTGCCGAACCTGCGGGCCAGCTCCTGCTGCCCGTCGGCCAGCACGTTCGCGCAGAAGTGCCCGGCCCGCGCGATCACCGGCCAGGTCACCGAGGACCGGCCGGGGCAGAACAGGACCAGCGGCGGGTCCAGGGAAAGCGCGGCGAACGCCTGGCATGCGAACCCGGCCGGGCGCTCCTCGTCCATGGTCGTGATGACGGTGACGCCGGTGCAGAAGTGACCCAGGACCTGCCGGAACTGCGCGGCTTGGGGGTCAGTGTGCAGGGCCGGCAAAGCTGTGGCCCCACAGGCTGACCGCGGTGGTCTCCCGGCTGATCCAGGTCGCGTCGTCGACCAGCCGGCCGTCGGTGCCGTACTCGATGTCGAACCCGCCCGGGGTGCGCACGTAGAACGAGACCATGTGGTCGTTGGCGTGCCGCCCCAGCGTCCCGGACACCGGCGCGCCGCGCCGGGCGCACCGGTCGAGCGCGGCGCCCACGTCGTCCAGCGCGGCGACCTCGATCATCAGGTGCACGATGCCGGGCTCAGCGGGCATGGGCACCAGGGCCAGGCAGTGGTGCCGCGGGTTGCAGCCCAGGAACCGGAACCACACCGGGGGGTCCCCGGGAGCGCCGCCGAAGAACTCGGCCGGCATCCGCATCGAGTCGCGCAGCCGGAAGCCCAGGACCTCGGTGTAGAAGTCGAACGCCGCCGCGGAGCCGGGCGGGACCGGCAGCACCACGTGCCCCAGGCCCAGGTCCCCGGTGACGAAGCGGTTCCCGTACGGGCTGACCGACGGCCGGGACTCCAGCGCCGCGCCGCAGAACACCTCGAGGGTGTGCCCGGCCGGGTCCTCGGCGCGCAGCAGCGAGCCCACCCGCCGGGCGGCGCACTCGTCGGGAGTGCCCGCCTTGTACGCCACCCCGGCGTCGGCCAGGGCCCGGCCCACCGCGGCCAGCGCGGCGGCGTCGGCCACCTCCCAGCCGGAGGCGAGCAGGCGCTCCGATGACCCGGGCAGGATGACCAGCCGGGCCGGGAAGTCGTCCATCCGCAGGTAGACGGCGCCGTCCTCCTGACCGCGCCCCTCGGTCATGCCGAGGATCTTCAGTCCGAACTCGCGCCAGGCGGCCACGTCGGCCGACTCGATCCGCAGGTAGCCGAGCGAGGAGATCATGTGCCCTCCAGGAAGCCGGTGGCCAGAGCGTTGAACTCGTCGGACTTCTCCAGTTGGACCCAGTGCCCGCAGCGGCCGA
>Ga0210383_10000615_pt1 | contig 32501 bp, 23 predicted proteins | sample IncBWC14OmetaG_FD_160072 | JGI IMG/M metagenome (GOLD analysis project Ga0210383, IMG submission 160072) | Forest soil microbial communities from Barre Woods Harvard Forest LTER site, Petersham, Massachusetts, United States - Inc-BW-C-14-O ... | reverse complement strand
GCACCAGGCCAGCACCGCCTCGGCTTCGGCGTCGAACGTGCCAGAACGCAGCGTCAGTTCCGGGTCGTCGTCGAGCCTGATGTCGGCCGCCTCCAGCGCGTTCCTGGCCGTGATGACCTCGATGGCCAGCGTGGGCCGGCGGTAGCCGCTGACCGCCTCCCTGATGTCGTGCAGCGTCTGCCGACTGACCCGGCCGATGTCGCCGAGGTCACCGAGGACCGTGTCGAGTTCGGCTGAAGCAGGCAGCTTGCTCAGCCGCTTGGCGGCCAGCTCGGACTTCAGCGTGATCATGGACAGAGACTGGCCGGTCAGGTCGTGCATGTCCCTGGCCAGCCGCAGGCGCTCCTCGTTCGCGGCCAGCTTGGCCACGGCGCCGCGCGCCTGGGCCAGTTCGTGCATGAGCTGGATCTGCATCCGGAATCCGATCATGGCCACGCCGACGAGCAGGACAGGCAGCAGGACGGCCAGCAATTCCGCCGTCCCGGCATGGGCCAGCCAGCTGAAGAACACGTAGCAGGCGCCCACCGCGAGAACCCCGTACAGGGCCCTTCGGCGCCCGTAAGGCGGTGCCGCGAGCACCATGCCAGCGGCGGCGGACACGTATATCCATAGCGGCGTCCAAGCGTTGCCGTACACGACGCAGGCCAGGGCCGCGAGCAGCCATATGGCGGCGAGTCCCCACAGGGCCTGGCGTGGCCAGCGGCCCGAGTTGCAGATGACGATCAGGTAGATGACGCTGAACGCGGTCGCGATGGCCAGGCCGCCGGCGATCCACAGCACCCCGTGGTGGTCGCTGAACAGGTCGCTTACCGGCGAAATGAGGTAGACCAGCCAGATGCCGGAGAAGAACCAGCGCTGGGCTTGACCGGTGCCCGGCGTGCGCAGCAAGCCGAGGGCGTTGGTCAGCCGACGCGGCCGGAACTCATCGGTCTGGTCGGCCCGGGTCGCACCGGTCTCACTGTCGCTGGTGTCGGCCTTTATCGTCATCGCCTCTCACCTCCCGCCTGCTCCCTCCATGCTGCCACGTTTGCCTGCTCATACCACCAGGGCGCGTCCCGGCCAAGCCCCCGTGGCGTTGGCCGGGACGCGTTCCGCTGCTCAGACGGTCTCCGCGGTGGCGCGGACCGCGACGACGGCCAGCCCGATGAAGATCGCCAGCCAGACCACCAGGCCTATCGCCAGGCCCATTGACACGGAGGCGCCCTCGATGATGTCGGTGCCGATCTTCACGGCCTGGTAGGTGGGAGTAAGCTGGCCAACCGTCTTCAGCGCGCCACTGAGGGGGTACCAGATGCCGCCGAGGATGAGAAAGCTGAAGTACACGATCATCGTGATCGGCTGCACCTGATCCGGCGCGAACTTGTATCCGATGGCTACCGCGAGCGCGGCGAAGATGGTGGCGCTGAACCAGACTGTGAGCGCGACGACGGGCCACTGCCACCCGGCCAGGTGCACGTTGCCGTAGAAGCGGCCCAGCAGTATGACGATCACAATGGAGGCCAGGGTGGTCGCCATCGAGACGAGGATCTTGCTGACCACGTAGGCGTAGGCCGGCAACGAGGTGAGCCTGAGCTGCCGGATCCAGCCTTCCTTCTTCTCCTGGGAGATGCGTATCGCGTTGCCGTTCAGCGCTCCGCTGAAGGCGCCGAGCATCGCCATGTCCACCATGTAGAAGGCCCCGAAGGAAACCCCGTAGACCTTCCCGGTGAACTGCCTGGCGAGCAGCAGGTAGAGGATGACCGGAAGAAGCACGGTGAAGATGAAGTAGCGCTTGTTGCGCGTGAGGCGCATGAGTTCGGCGCGAGTGAGGGCCAGCGTGCCACCCATGTCAGTTCGTCTCCTCTGTCCCGTTGGCTCGGTCGTCTTCGGCGGTGATGGCGATGAAGGCCTGCTCCAGGCCGAGGCCGGTGACCTCGATGTCACGTGGCCGCAGGCCCGCGTCCAGTACCCCGTACAGCGTGGCGTCGGAGTCGCTGGTCTGGATCTGCACGAAGTCGCGCCTGACCTCCACGTTCACCAGCCCGGGCAGGCCGAGCAGAAACTGCTCATCCGCCCGGTCCAGGTGGAACGTAATCCGCCTGGCGCCCGCCTTGGCCTTGATCTCGGCCGGGGTGCCGTCGGCCAGCAGCCGGCCCCGGTTGATGACTAGGATCCGGTCCGCGGCCTGGTCGGCTTCTTCCAGGTAGTGGGTGGCGAATAGCAGCGTGCGGCCCTCGGCTACCTCTGCCTTCATGCTGTCCCAGAACAGCCGGCGGGTTTCCACGTCCATGGCGGTGGTCGGCTCGTCCAGCACGATCAGCTCCGACTTGCCGCAGATGGCCAGCGCGAACCGGACCCGCTGGGTCTGGCCGCCAGACAGCCGGTCCACCCGCTGGTCGGCGAACTTGTCGATGCCGGCCCGCTTGAGCGTGAGGTCGATCGGCTCGGGCTTGGGATGCAAGGTCGTCACCAGCGTCACGAGTTCGCGCACCGTCACCTCGGGCATCAGCCCGCCCGACTGCAACATGGCGCCGACGCGGCCGGACTTCACCGCGTGGTACGGGTCCGAGCCGAACATCGTGATCTTCCCGCTGGTGGGCTTGCGCAGCGCGAGCAGCATGTCCAGGGAGGTGGACTTGCCCGCGCCGTTCGGGCCGAGCAAGGCCGTGGTCTCACCCGGCCGCAGGTCCAGGTTCAGCCCGTCGACCGCCTTCAAGCTGCCGTACGTCTTGGACACGTTCACGAACGACACCACCGGAGTACTGCCGGTACTGGCGTACACGGCAGTGTTCTGGTAGTCGCGGTCGGTACCGTAGCCATTGGTACCGCCGTCCCTTCTGGCCGTGCTTGATCCCGTCCCGTAATGGCTCATCATGTCCCCTGTCGCTGCGGGTCTGGCGAGTTGATCTCGCCTCTCTCGCCGGTACCGCCAATACCACCAGCTGGCCCCGGCCCCTCGGTAGTGCCGACCCTCAACGGCCGGCCATGACATGCGTCATCCCCGGTCCGGTGACATCCCGCCTGAGCTGCTGGTTTGCGGTGGGCGCGGAACGGCGCGCGGAGCGGCTTGCGGCGCGGGGGCCGCGGCCCGGGGGGCGCGAGGCTGGGGCGGGCGCGCCGCAACGATCCACGATCTTGTCGTAACGGGTTCTGGCCGGCTAGCGACGGGAGAGCACGAAGGCGGTCAGGCCGGCGGCGATCGCGCGGGCGGCCCGGACCTGCCAGCGCGCGGACGTCACCAGGGCGGCGTCGGCGGCATTGCGCATGTTGGCGCACTCGATGAACACCTTGGGGACGGTGGACAGGTTGACCCCGGCCAGGTCGTCGCGGCGCTGGATGCCGTCGACGCCGTCGTAGGAGCTGACCGGCTCGCCGGTCCCGGCGGCGAACGCCGCGCGGAGGTCGGCGCCGAGAACGGCCGACGGCCGGACGATGGCGTTGTTGATCCCGTCGGCGACCGGTTCCAGGATGGCGAACCCACGGCCGCCGGGTGGCCCTCCGTCGGCGTGGATAGAGACGGCCGCGTTGGCGTGGACTTCGTTGCCGAGTGCGGCCCGCTCGGTGACGCACGGGCCCACTCCGGTGTCGGAGGTGCGGGTCAGCACCACGGTCGCTCCCGCGGCGCGCAGGTCAGCGGTGAGGTACAGGGCGACGCGCCAGTTGAACAGTGCCTCGGTGTAGCCGGCGTCGGTTTCGGCACCGGTCGTGTCGCAGGTCTCGTACTCCCGGCCGTTCCAGATCAGCCGGTTGATGACCGACGCGGCGGCGAAGTTCCCGCCGTTGTGACCCGGGTCGACCAGGATGACCTTGCCGTCCAGGCGTCCATGGCCGGTGGGCGGGAACCGGCCCGGGCCGCCGCCCTTGGCGTCCGGCAGCGTCGGCAGCGTAGTCGGGTCGCGGCTCGACGCCGGGGCCGGCGACCCGGCGGGATCGTTGGTCCGCGCGGTGGCGGAATGCGTAGCGCTAGAGCTGGCCTGGGGCGCCGGGGTGGAGGCAGCTGGCTGGCTAGCGTTCGGCACCAGACTGCAGCCGGACAGGACCGCCGCCAGGGCCGGCAGGGTCCAGGCGAGCCGGTGCCTCAAAAGCTTGTGGCCGTATACGTCTGCTGCCCGTAAGTGGGCGCCATCGGGTTCCACAGGCTCAGGAAGGCATTCTTGGAGGTGGTCGCGTCGCTGGAGGCAGTCCCGCCGTTCACGTAGTTGGAGTCCTGGTTCGGGTTCGATCCGCAGGTGTTTCCCGAGCTGACCAGATCCGCCATCCAGGCATGGTAGTCGGTGTCGGCGTTGAGCGAGTTCTGCATCGCGGTGGTGAGCGCGCTGACGAGCTGAGTGCCGTTCGGCAGCCCGGATACCGAGAGCGTCTGCAGACCCTGCAGGATGCCCTGCCGGGTGGTGATGGCCTGTTGAATGGTGGCCGCCGCGGTAGACGGGTCTTCTGAGCAGTTCTGTACGTTGCTGATCGCGGCCTGGACGGTGGGCCGCACGGCCGCGCTCTGTCTCAGGTAAGAAGCGAGGGTAGCCATGGCGGCGGTACCCGGCGGCTGGGACGGCGAGGAAGAAGAGGGAGAAACCGAAGGACTCGGAGCGGGCGACTTCACCGACGAGGACGCCCCGGCCACGTTACCGGCGTTGGCCGTGGTGGTCGGCTTCCCCTTCCCGGCCAAGAAGACCACCGCCCCGACGGCGGCCAGCACCACCACCGCGACGGCGGCGATCAGCGCGCCCCGGCGGCCCGTACCGCGACGCTGAGGTCCTGCCGCCCGGCGTGGCTCCGGATCGGCTACCAGCCCGCCCCGCCGGGGCTCGGGCTCCGCCGCGGACCCGGCCCACTGCCGCTCCCCTCCGGTCGCGTGTCCCTCATGGGCGCGCTGGGATTCCGAGGGAGGATTGGTCGGTCCCTCGCTCCGTGCACCGCCCCGGGACGGGGGCGGCGTCACGGCTCGCTCCGTGGCCGGGTACGCGGGCCCGGGCACTGGCCCGGGAGCTCCGTTCGTTGCCCGGCGCCCGGCGTCGGGCACGGCGGATTTCCGGGTAGTGCCCTCTCGTGCCGGGTCAGCGACGACGTCGGCCGTGCTCAGCTGGGCCAGGAGCTGGGCCGCGGTGGGTCGCTGGCGAGGATCCTTGGCCAGGCAGTGCTCGATCACGGGCCGGATTTCGGCGGGTACCGCCTGGGTGTGCGGCTCGCTGGTGACCACCCGGTACAGCAACGCCACCGTCGACCCTTCTCCGAACGGTCCCTCTCCGGTGGCGGCGAAAGTCAGTACGGCGCCCAGGCTGAAGACGTCGCTGGCCGGCCCGACGGGCCGGCCCTCGGCCTGTTCGGGTGACATGAACCCGGGTGAGCCGACCACCATCCCGGTCCGGGTCAGCGAGACCGTATCCAGGGACCGGGAGATCCCGAAGTCGATCAGCCGGGGCCCGTCCTCGGCCAGGAGCACGTTGGCCGGCTTCAGGTCACGGTGCACCACCCCGGCGGCGTGGATGGCGGCCAGGCCCTCGGCGAGTCCGGCGGCCAGCCTCAGCACCAACGCGGCGGGCATGGGCCCGCGCTCGGCTATGGCATCACTGAGCGATGGCCCGGCAATATAGGACGTCGCCAGCCACGGGATGGGTCCGTCAAGATCAGCATCCACGACGGGCGCGGTGAATATGCCGCTGACCTTCCGAGCCGCGGACGCTTCCCGGGCGAACCGGGCTCGGAAATCGGCGTTTTCGGCCAGTTCCGCGCGGATTACCTTGATCGCGACGTTCCGGCCACCGGGAGAACGGCCCAGGTAGACGCGGCCCATGCCACCGGAGCCGAGGCGCCCCTCGAGCCAGTAAGGCCCGATCCGACGAGGATCGGAAGATTGCAGCTCATCCAACTCGCCCACCCCCCTTGGGTGCAAGTCGAAGAATGAGTCAGGGAATACTGCTTTAAATCCCCCTCTTACCCCAAGAAGACCTCCGCCGACACGCCCGGTCAAGGGGTGGGACGCACTTTTTGAAATGGCGCTGGGAATGCGCCGGCGGCGCGATAAGCGGCCCACCGCGTAGCCCTGCATCCCGCGAGGGTTGGCGGCGGCGTAGAGCATGCCGTCGCGGCGGGCGACCGCGCTGACCCGGCCGAGAGACCAGGCTGGGCGGACGTTGACCAGGTGACCGCGGCGCCGCAGGTCCTCGACCACGGCGGTCCCCACCCGGGACTCCACGTCGAGCACGCGGGGCTGGGCCTGGCGCGGGTAGAACGACGACGGCATGTGCGCGGAATGGAACGACGGGAAGTCGATCGCCTGCTGCAGGTTCATCCCGGCCAGCACGTGGTTGAGGAAGAACAGCAGCGACCACTGATCCTGCTGGTCGCCGCCGGGCGTGCCGAACGCCAGGTACGGCTCGCGATCCTTCAGGGCGAGGCTGGGGGTGAGAGTGGTCCGGGGCCGCTTGCCCGGCGCGAGGGTGGCGGGCAGGCCGGGAGTGAGGGTGAACATCTGCGCCCGGGTGCCGAGACAGAAGCCGAGGCCGGGGATGACCGGCGAGGACTGCAGCCAGCCGCCGCTGGGCGTGGCGGACACCAGGTTACCGAACCGGTCAGCCACGTCCAGATGACAGGTGTCCCCGGCCCGGTAGCTGGACGCGGCTGCGCCGCCCGGGCCGCTGGTCCGCAGGGTCGGCTCGCCGGTGCCCGGGTCGAGCAGCGGGGCCGGTGGCTCGACGTCCAGGCTCGGGGCCACGCTCGCGTCGCCCTCACCGCCCGCCTGGAAAAAGCGGGTGGTGAAGTCCGGCAGCCGGGGCGCCCGGCCGTCGGGGGCGCCGGGACGCAGTTCGGCCGAGGCCTGCGGCCCGACCAGGCCGCGCCGGGCGTCGGCGTATTCGGCGGACAGCAGCGCCTTGACCGGAACGTCGGTGAAGTCAGGATCGCCGTACCAGGCCTCCCGGTCGGCAAAGGCCAGCTTGGCGCATTCGGTCACGGTGTGGATGTAGTCCGCGCTGGCCGGGCCCATGCCCGACAGGTCGAAGCCCTCCAGCAGCGCGAGTTGCTGGGCGAACACCGGGCCCTGGCCCCACGGCCTGGTCTTGCAGACGGTCAGGCCGTGGTAGTCGTAGGTCAGCGGCTCCTCAAGCCGCGGTCGCCAGGCCGACATGTCGGCGTAGGACAGCAGTCCCCGGTGCGGCCTGCCGGTCACGTCCATGACCTCGGCGGAGGCGACGTAGGCGGCGATCGCCTCGGCCACGAAGCCCTCGTAGTAGACCCGCCGGGCCGCCTCGATCTGCTCGTCACGGTCGCCGCTGGCCGCCTCGGCCTCGTCGAGGATGCGCTGGTAGGTCACGGCCAGCGCGGGGTTGGCGAACCGCGAACCCGGTGCGGGCACGGTCCCGCCCGGCAGGTAGACCTCGGCCGAGCTCGGCCAGTGGTCCCGGAACAGTTCGGCCACGCTGGCGATGCCCCAGCTGATCGCGGGCAGCACCGGGTAACCGCGGGCCGCGTAGCCGATCGCGTAGTCCATCACGTCCCGCAGCCGGAGCGTGCCGTACTCCCGAAGCAGGACCATCCACGCCCCGAACGCTCCCGGCACGCAGGCCGCGAGCAGCCCGCTGCCGGGCACCAGGTCGAGCCCCAGATCGCCGAACGCCTCGAGGGTGGCGGCGGCGGGCGCGCTGCCCTGCCCGCACAACACGAAGGTCTCCGCACGGCCGGCGTGGTGGGCGATGACCGGCACCTCACCGCCGAGGCCGTTCAGGTGCGGTTCGGTGACCTGGAGCACGAGCCCGGCGGCCACCGCCGCGTCGAACGCGTTACCGCCGCGCTCCAGCACGGCCATGCCCGCCGCAGAGGCGAGCCAGTGCGTGGAGGCCACCATGCCGAACGTGCCCGCCAGTTCCGGCCGGGTGGTGAATTCGGGAATGTCACCCATGCCTTGATCCTCTCATCACGCCCTGACGGCCCACCTGGGTGTCGGCTGGGTCCCCGGGTTGGCCAGCACTGTAGCGTCGGCCTATGGACCTTTCCCCGCGGCTGCGCGCCGTGTGCGACCTCGACGTAGCCACCGTGCGCGAGTACAGCGGACGGCACGAATACGACGGCAAGCCGCAGGACCTGTCCCCAGGCGGCGTCCGGGCCGGGCTGGCCCGGCTGGCGGCGGCCCGGGACGGCGGCGAGCGGCTCGCCGACCCGCACGACGAGGCGCACCTGACCGCGGTCGAGGACCTGCAGCGGGTCACCTTCGCCGAACTCGAGATGCACCGCCGCAACCCGATCCTGCACCTGGCCGAGCTCGAGCTGGCCACCTATGACCGGGACTACGCGCCCGCGGCGGAACGGGCGGCGGCCTGCGCCGAGCATCTGGCGGCCTGGCCCCGGGTGGTCGACGCGGCCATCGAGTCCCTGGACCTGGTCAGCGCGCCGGTCGCGGAGGCCCTGCTCGCCGCGGCCCGCGGGCTGGCGGCGGGGATCAGCGCCGGGCCGGAGGCACCTACGGACGGTCCGGGTGTATCGGACACGGAGAACCTGGCCGGCCACGCGGACCAGGCGGTGCGCGAGGCCGCGCTGGCCGCGCACGCGCGCCTGGTCGCTCACCTGGAGCGGATTGCGGCCGACGGCGACCCGGATCCGGCGCTCGGCGGGCCGGCGCTCAGCGCGCTGATGAGCAGCGCGGAGGCGCTGCCGGTCGACCTCGCCCGACTGGCCACGCAGGCCGACTCGGAGCGGGACCGGCTGCTGGCTCTGCTGGCCGAGGGGTGCGCGCAGGTGGCCCCGGGCCGTCCGGCCCTGGAGGTGGCCCGGGAACTGGTCCGGGTCCATCCGGACGCGCGGGGCGTGATCGACGCGGGTCGGCTGTGGACGCAGCGGGCCATCGACTTCACCCGCGATAAGGACCTGGTCCCGTACCACGACGGGGAGTGCCGGGTGGGCCTGGCGCCCGAGTCGCGTCGCTGGGCGATGGCCATGATGGCCCCGGCCGCGCCCGGTGAGCCGGACGGCCCCTCCTGGTTTCACATCACGCCGCCGGAGGAATCCTGGCCGGAAGACGAGCAAGAGGCGTGGCTGGAGGTGTTCAGCGACACGACGCTGCCCGGCATCGCCGTGCACGAGGTGGCGCCCGGGCACTTCTCCCACGGCCGGGCACTGCGCCGCGTGACCTCTGAGGTCCGCCGGACCGTGCACTCCAACGCGTTTGTCGAGGGGTGGGCGCACTACGCCGAGGAACTGTGCGTGGAGGAAGGCTTCGGCGCCTCCGATCCCCGGATCGTGATCGGCATCTGGCTGGAGGCGCTGGTCCGCGTGACTAGGCTGGCCTGCGCCATCGGCGTGCACACCGCGGACATGACGGTCGAGCAGGCCGCGCGCCGGTTCGAGGCGGACACTCACCTGTTCGGTCTGGCCGCGCTGTCCGAGGCCCGGCGGGCCACGTTCGACCCGACCTACGGCCGTTACACCTGGGGCAAGCTGGAGATCCTCAAGCTGCGCGAGCGGGCCAGGAAGGAATGGGGCGCCGGCTTCACGCTGCAGCGTTTCCACAAGGCACTGCTGGATCTCGGCTCTCCCCCGCTCGGCCTCCTCGGCACTGCGGTGGAGCGAGGGTAGCGGTAGCGTGGGGGGCATGCGCAGACTGACGGCGGTTGTGGGCATCGCGGGTGCGGTGCTGCTGGCGGCGCTCGGGGTGAGCGGATGCGGGACGGCCAGCGCCGCGGGGTCGATCACCGTCACCAGCGCGTACGTGCCACAACCGACCACGCCCGGCACCACGGTCGCGTACCTGGACATCCGCAACAACGGGCACGCCGACCGCCTGATCGCGGTGCACACCAGCGTCGGCGGTACGGTGCAGCTCCGTGCCGCGGGCGCACGGCACGCGGGCACGCTAACCATGTACACCGTGACGGAGATCCCGGTCCCGGCGGACTCGCTGGTGCAGCTGAACCCGGACACCTACCACCTGCTGATCACCGGCGCGGGCCCGATGCACGACGGCAAGGACATTTGGTTGCGGCTCACGTTCGCCAACGCGGGGACGATCACCGTCCTCGCCCTGGTGACCAACCCCCAGTCGGGCGGCAGCAGCTACTTCCTCAACTGACGAGCTGAGGCCGCGGTTACTTGCTCAGCAGAGCGACCCCACCGACGGTGGGTCCCTTGAGCGGCGTCCGGTCGGTGTTGAACGCGGGCCGCCACTCCGGCAGGCTGACCAGGCCCGGCTCAACCAGGTCGAAGCCGTCGAACAGGTCCAGGATCTGCGCTCGCGACCGGAGCGTGAACGGCATCCGCGCCCCGGCGTAGGTCTGGGTCGCCTCGGCGAGCATCTCGGGATCGGCGCCGTCGGAGGTGCCGACCGAGACGGCCAGGTAGCTGCCGGGCGCCAGGCGCTCACGGAACTTGGCGATGATCCCCGACGCGTTTTCCTCGTCGCTGATGAAGTGCAGCACGCCGAACACCAGCACGGCGACCGGCTGACTGAAATCGAGGCAGGCGGCGAGCGCCTCGTGCGCGAGGACCGCATCCGGGTCGCGGATATCCCCCCGGATGGTGACCACGCCGTCCCGGGTGGCGAGGAGCGCGTCGTTGTGCGCCACCACGATCGGGTCATGGTCGACGTAGACGACCCGCGCGGCGGGGATGGTATCCCGGGCGACCTCGTGCACGCTAGGCGCGGTGGGCAGGCCGCTGCCCAGGTCGAGGTACTGCGCGATGCCCTGCTGCGCGAGGAAGCGGACCGCGCGGAACAGGAACGCGCGGTTGGCCAGCGCGAGCCGGCGGGGGTCGAGCCGGGATTCCATCAGCTTCTCGGCCGCGGCCCGGTCGACGGCGAAGTTGTCCTTGCCGTACAGCACGTAGTCGTAGATCCGGGCGATGCTCGGCCGGGTGACGTCGACCCCGTCGGGCACGCGCGGCTCATGCTTGCTGGCCGTGCCCGCCGCCGACATGAGGCCCCGCCCTTCGCCGCAACCGATTGCAGCCAAGCGTACAACATCGGTACCCGCGGCGCCGCTGGACTGCCGGCCAGGAGTCAGCCGGAAATCTGGGCCGTGGCTGGGTCACGGCGGGTCAGCGGCATCTTGGCCCGGGTGTCGTCGTCGTGCGGGGTGTACACCACGATGCGCGCGTCCGGCATGTCGGGCAGGTTGAGCTCGCTGACGGCCAGGCTGAGCGTGCCGGCCCGCGGATGCAGGTAGGTGAGAGTACGCGGCTCGGCCTCGGCGACCTCGTGCCGGGCCCAGATCTCGGCGAACTCGCGGCTCATGCTGGCCAGGCGGCGGATGTCCTCTTCCCAGTCCGGGTCGCCGACGTGCCGGCCGTACGCGGCGCGCAACCGGGCCACCATGTAGCGCACGTGCGTGTCGTACTCGGCGAACTTGCCGCGGGCGCTCGGCTCGGTCACGCAGCACCACAGGGTGTTCTTGTGGATGCAGGGCATCGTGTGCCACTCCCAGAACAGTTCCTCCGATGCGTTGTTGGACATCAGGAAGTCGAACCGGCTGTTGATCAGGCTGGCCGGCAACGGTTCGAGCGAGTGCACGATCTCCCGGATGGCGTCGGGGATCACCAGCCGCGCGCACTCGGCGCGCAGCGGCGTCGCCTCGGCCAGCCGGTACAGGTGCTCGCGCTCGGCGCGGTCGAGGCGGAGCGTACGCGCCACCGCGTCCAGGACCTGCGAGCTGGCGTTGATCTCGCGGCCCTGCTCCAGCCAGGTGTACCAGGTGACGCCGACGCCGGCCAGCAGTGCGACCTCTTCCCGGCGCAGCCCCGGCGTGCGCCGCCGCGAGCCCGGCGGCATGCCGAAGTCCCCGGGACTCAGCCGGGCCCGCCGGGCCTTGAGGAACTTGCCGAGCTCGGCCCGCCGTCGCTCGCCCGCCCGTTGCGAGACCTGATCTCTTGCTTCGTAGGTGACCACGAGTTTTCCAATCAGCGATCTGCCCCGGACCCAACTTAGCGGGCACCACTGACATTCCGCGGGCCCGGGACCGGGCGGGTGGGAATGCGGGCGGGAATTGAGCCCGGGTCGCCGCGCGGAGCGGACCGTGTGTAGCCGGCACCGTCCCGCTCCGCGTGACCGTGTGTAGCCGGAACCGTTCCGCTCCGCGTGACCGTGTACAACCGGCCGCGGCGCGAACGTGCTCGCTAGGCTTGGGCGGTGCGGCTGACATTCTGCGGTGTCCGCGGTTCGACACCGGCACCGGGCACGGAGTTCGTCCGGTACGGCGGCCACACCTCCTGCGTGGCCGTGGCCCACGACGGGGCGGCAGCGCCGACCCTCATCCTCGACGCGGGCACCGGCGTACGCCGGGTCACCACGCTGCTGGCCGGCCAGCCGTTCACCGGGACGATCCTGCTCACGCACCTGCACTGGGACCACGTCCAAGGTCTGCCGTTCTTCCGCGCCGGGGACCGGGACGACGCCCAGGTGACGCTGCTGCTTCCCGACCAGCAGGATGGCGTCGACGCCGAGGAGGTGCTGGCCCGGGGCATGTCACCGCCGCACTTCCCGATCCGCCCGAGCCAGCTGCGGGGACGCTGGAGCTTCGGCACCATATCGCCTGGCCAGCTCGAGACCTGCGGGTTCACCGTGCAGGCGCGGGAGATCCCGCACAAGGGCGGCCGGACGCTCGGGTACCGGGTCAGTGACGGGCGTTCGGTGGCGGCGTACGTCACCGATCACTGCCCGACCGCGCTGGGCCCGGGCCCGGACGGCTGGGGCGAGTATCACCCGGCCGCCGTCGAGCTCGCCGCCGGGGCCGACGTGGTGGTGCACGACGCCCAGTTGCTGGCCGAGGAGGTGGCGGCCGAGGCGGCATTCGGCCATGCCGCGGCCGACTACGCGGTCGCCCTGGCCGGGCGCGCCGGGGCCCGGCGGGTCGCGCTTTTCCACCATCGGCCGGACCGGACGGACGACGCGCTGGACGAGCTGGCGCAGAGGTTCGCCATGACCCCGGTCCCCGTCATGGTGGCCGCGGAGGGGTTGGCCCTCGACCTGTGATTCAGGCCCGGATCCGGGGCTGCGCGCCTTCGAGGGCGTCGGCGCGGTCCACCAGGGGCTGGCAGCGCAGGCGACGGCCGATGTCGCCGGCCTCGTCGGCCGCCTGGGCGGCGGCCTCGGCGTCACCGCGGCGGATCAGGTACTCGGCGTAGTCGAGCAGGCCATGGGCCAGGTGGTAGGGGGTGCTCCGTTCGCGCAGGCCGGTGATCGCGGCGGCAAAGGCCGCCGCGGCCTGGTCACCATCGCTGTTCCCTGCGGCGAGGCGGGCCCGGGCCAGGTCGCGCTCGGCCCGCAGCATGGGGGTTAGGTGCCCAGGCTGGTGGGAGTCAAGCAGGGCGATCAAGTCGCCGACGGCCGCGTTATCGTCCAGTTCGTGAGCTATACGGACGGCGAGTGGCCAAGCCCAGCGCATCGATTCACTGCTGATGCTCAGGGCATCCGCGTGAGCGAGCGCGGCCCGCGCATGGTGCAGCGCGTTCTCCGGCTGGCCGCGGGCGGCGGCGGTGAAGGCCTCCGCGACGCTGACAAGCGCCTTGTCCTGAGGGTCTTCGCTGGCTCGTGTGTCGGTCAGCTCCGCCAGCATGGTCTCGGCCGTTCCGACGTCACCGCGCAGGGCGGCCAGCCAGCCGCGCTGCACGATGAGATGCTCGACGTCGGCTAGCCCGTAGGAGCTCACCGCCTGGACGAACTCCGTGTCGGCGGCGTCCCAGTCGCCGAGCTGGACCAGCGCCCCGGCCAGGTTCGTGATCGCGTAGACCAGATGGATCCGGAGACCGACCCGACGCAGGTGCCCCACGGCGGTGCGGGCGGCCTCGGCCGCGGCTGCGGGATCGGTGACCGCCAGGACATCCGACATGTTGAGCAGCACCCGTCCCACGGCGATGTTGTCCTCGGCCTGAGCGCCCAGCCGCGCGCTCTCACGGAGGTAGGCGATCGCCTGCGTGCGCCGCGAGACGGTGCCCAGGTAGATCCCCCGAGTGAGAAGCAGCCCGCTAAGGTGCTCGACGCTGACGTCAAGGGCCTGACCCAGGACGAGTGCCTCGGTGGTGAGCCGGTCGGCATCGGGAGATCCAGCGAATACCGCCACAACTGCGAGTTCCTCCAAGGCGCGCACCGTATCGGTGTCGGCATCGGCGCGCAGGACTTCCACCGCCTCGGTGAGCTGGTCGCGAGCCTCGGTGTGGCGGCCCCAGCCGCGCAGCGCCCGCCCGGCGATGGCCAGGGCGCGGGCGGCGGCTCGGTCCTGGCCGCGCCGCAGATAGTCGGCGCGGGCCCGTCCGGCGTCATCCACGGCGGTGGCCCAGTCACCGTTCGCCACGGCAGCCTCGGCGGCGCGTTCCCAGAGCGTTCCGGCCGTTGGCTCCCCCCCGTTCTGGTCCTCCGTGACCAGTTCAGCTGCGGCAGCATAGCTCGCGGCGCCGCGCGCGGAGGCGCCGGTGCGCTCGGCGCGTTCGCCGGCCCGGATCAGGGCGGCGATGGCCTGGCCGCGGATGCCTGCGGCGTCGGGATCGTCTGGGACGGCGTTCAGCGCGTCCAGGTAGTGGCGGGCGATCACGTCGGCCACCTCCTCGCCGTCGCCGGCGAAGACGGCGCGTAGGTGCGCCGCGACCTTGAGGTGCCGGGTCTTGCGGTCGCGCCGGGACAAGGTGTCGTAGGCGACCTGGCGCAGCATCTGCTGGGCGAACCGGTAGCTGCCCCGTTCGGGCGACAGCGGGTCGGCGGCCACGTTGAGCACCTCGCGGCGGACCAGGTCGGCCAGCGCGGCCCGGACGGCGGCCTCGTCTCGCCCGGACACCGCTATCAGCGCCTCGGCCGGGAAGGTGGTGCCGAGTACTGCGGCGTCGCTCACCAGCCGCCTCACGCCGGGGTCCAGGGCGTCGAGCCGGCCGGCCAGCAGGGCGTGCAGGCTGTCCGGTACGGCCAGTTCCCCGACGTCGCCGGTCAGCCGGTAGACCCCTTCGACCGGCTGGACGACGTCGCGGTCGATGAGCGAACGTACCGTCTCCACAGCGAACAGCGGGATGCCCTGCGCCTGGGTGGTGACCGCCATGCGCGCCGCGGACGGCATCCCGGGCACCAGCGCGTCGACGAGTGCGTCCATCGAGGCCGCATCCAGCGGGTCGAGGGTCAGCATGCTCCGGTTCCGGCCGGCGCCGAACTCCGGCCGGACCTGGCCGAGCTCGGGACGGGCGAATACCAGCACGTAAACCGGCCGGTCGCTGACCCAGTCGATGAGGTGGTCAAGGAAATCCAGCAGGCCGCTGTCGGCGTACTGCGCGTCCTCGACCAGCAGCACGATCGGTCCCGTTTCCGAGAGACGCTCGAAGAACAGCCGCCACCCCGCGAACAGTTCCTCCCGTCCCAGCACGGCCCCGTGGCCTCCGGGGAAGGCGACGCCGAGCAACCGGCCCAGCCGGGCACCGACGTACGCTCGCTCACCGGGATCGGCGACGAACCGGTCAAGACCGGCGGCCAGCTTGCCGGCGGCCAGTTCGGCCGGGTCCTCTTCAGCAATGCCCAGCCGCTGCCGGACGATCTCGGCCAGCGCCCAGAACGCGACGCCCTCACCGTAGGACAGGCAGCGGCCGCGGTGCCACCAGACCTCGGCCTTGAGGCCATCGACGTACTTCTCGAACTCCCAGCCCAGCCGGGACTTCCCCACCCCGGCCGGCCCGGAGACCAGCACCAGCCGCGGCACCCGCCGGTCCGCCACGGCGTGGAAGAGCTCCTTGATCGTGCGCAGCTCGGCATCCCGTCCGGTCAGCGGCGCCTCGAGCCCGTCGACCCGCTGGACACCGCCCACCGCCGACAGCACCCGCGTGGCCCGCCACAACCGCTGCGGCTCGGCCTTGCCCTTCAGGGCATGCTCCCCGGCCTCGGCGAACCCGACCCCGCGGCCGGCCAGCCGGTACGTCGCCCCGTCGGTCAGCACCTGTCCCGGCTCGGCCACCGCCTGCACCCGCGCGGCGGTATTCACCGCGTCCCCAGCGACCATCCCTTCGTGAGCCGCGCCCAGGCTGACCGCCACTTCCCCGGTCACCACGCCTGCCCGCACCGTCAAGCCCGGCACGCCGATCTCAGCCCCGAGCGCCTCTACCGCCGCCACCAGGTCCAGTGCGCCGCGGACCGCGCGCTCCGCGTCTCCCTCGGCGGCCGTGGGCGTGCCCCAGACCGCCATCACCGCGTCGCCGATGAACTTCTCGACCACTCCCCCGTAACGGCCGATGACCGTCCGCGCCACCTCGAAATACCGCGACAGCAGCTCCCGCACCGCCTCGGGGTCCCGCGATTCCGACAACGGGGTGAACCCGACCATGTCGCAGAACAGCACGGAGCACACCCGCCGCTCCGCCACCGCGTCCTGGCCCGGCCCGGGAACGGGCGTGGCGGCCGAGGCCGTCGTTACCGTGGGAGGGGTCCCCGCGAGCGGCGAGCCGCAGGCACGGCAAAAGCGCTTACCTGGAGTGAGCGGCTCACCGCACGACGGGCACACGCCGACCGCAGAGCCGCAATCCCCACAGAAACGGTCGCCCTCTCCCACGGGCGAACCGCACTGCCCGCACGTCACGCCACCGTGCTTACGCTAGTGTGTTTGGCCCTGTCAAGGGGATCGATGGGCGGGCGCGGGTACCACGGCCCGTTCGGCCAAAAATTCAAGACCGCAGAGCGGTACAGGACGTACGCCAGCCGCATTCGCGCTGTCAATCCAGCGCGGCCGGTTACGGGCCTCCGCCCTTTTGCGGGCCTCCGCCGGTTAACGGGCCTCGGCGTCACGGACGCGTTGCACCATCATTTCCAGCAGCGCCCAAGCCGTCTCCGGGTGTTCTATGGCAAAGGGCCGGAACACCCACGCGGTGAACAACAGGCAGCGCAAGTCCGTTTCGGCGGTGATCGTGGCCGACCGGTACGAATGGTCGATCAGGGCCATCTCGCCGAAGTAGTCGCCGGGACCGAGCTTGCGAGCGGCCTGTCCGTGCACGTCGACCGCCGCTTGCCCTTCGACGATGACCCCGAAGGTGACGCCGGTCGTATCCTGCTCGGTCAGCACCGCACCGGCGGGAAAGGTCCGCTCGTGCGCATTTTTCGCGAGCCGGGTCAATTCCTTCTTCGAAAGCATCGAGAATAGCGGGACCTTAGCCAGGACCTCTTGAGGCGTCGTCATGGCACGATGCTACGCGCACGTCTCGGCGCTAACCAGGATCTTTCCCGGGCGTTCGGTCTCCATGTGATTACGGCGAGGGGGCCGACAGGTACCTACCTGTCGGCCCCCTCGCTGCCCCCTCACGTGAGGTGGTCAGTGCTTGTAGCCGTGACCCTCGACGTCGTCGTCGTCCTCGTCTTCGCGCTTGTAGCCATGGCCCTCCGTGTCGTCCTCGTCTTCGCGCTTGTAGCCATGGCCCTCGGTGTCGTCGATCTCGTCGGGGGTGAGGTTCTGCTCGGTCATGGTTTGTCCCTTCAGTTGTTCGGCGTCTGCGGTTAGCATCTCGGACGGCACGGGTGGCCGTCAGTCATATGGCTGACACCGGAAGTGTCAGCTTGCCGACACATCCGTGCCGGCGAAGCGGCCCAGCGCGTCCGGCTGTCTTAGCGCCACGGTCCGGTCCTGCATCTCGATCCAGCCGCGCCGCTCGAAGCCGCGCAGCGCGGCGTTGACGCTTTGCCGGGTGCCCCCGGCCTGGTGCGCCAGTTCCTCCTGGCTCATCCGGGGCCGGATGACGCCGTCGTCGCCCCGGGGCTGGCTGAGCAGGATCTTCGCGACCCGGCGCGGAAGATCCAGGAACACCAGGTCGGCGGTGGCCTCGGTCAGGCGGCGCAGCATGGCGGCGATCGAGTTGGTCAAGGCCTGGGCCGCGGACGGCACCCGCGCGCAGATGTCCCTGACGGCGTCGCGCGGGATCAGCAGCAGCTGGCATTCCTCCAGGGTCTCGGCGTCGGCGGACCGGGGGCCGCCGTCGACGACTCCGAGCTCGCCCAGCAGTCCGCCGGGGTGGATGACGGCCAGCGTCAGCTCGCCGCCGTCCGCCGAGCGGACGGTGACCTTGACCCGGCCGGAGACGACCACGATCACCGTGTCACCCGGATCGCTCCTGGTGAACACGACCTGGCCGCGGCGGAAGCTGCGCAGCCGGGACGCCGCCGCGGCGGCCTTTAGGTCCGGCTCCGGCACCGACCGGAGCAGGCTAGTCTCCCGCAGGATGCCGGTCAGGTCAGCGGGCATGGCCGGCTCCCGGGCGTACCACGTTGCTGGCCACCACGTTGGTGGCCACGGCCCGCAGCACGGTCTTGACTTCGTACGGCGTCAGCTGCGGATGCTTGCTCAGCAGCCGGGCTACCAGGCCGGTGACGTGCGGGGCGGCGAAGGAGTTGCCGGTGGTGAGGATCGTCGACCCGGATAGCCAGGGCACCCGGACGTCGATACCTGGCGCTCCGAAGTCGGTCGGCGGCGCCGGATTGGCGTCGATGCCGAACGGATCCTGCCCGTCGTGGGCGGCCACCGAGATGACCGAGGAGAACTGGGCCGGGTAGGTCGGCGCCGGGACGTTGTTGGTGGCGCAGACCAGGACGACGCCAGCGAAGGCGGCCTCGTCGGCGATCTCGTGGAACAGGCCGAAGTAGTCCTCGCGGCCCGTGCTCAGGGACAGATTGACCACCCGCGCGCCCTCCTTGATCGCCCAGCGCAGGCCCGCCGCGAAAACCAGGCCCTTGCCGGTCAGTCTGCTGCCTAGGACGCGCACTGACCAGATGGCCGCCTCGGGGGCGGCCCGGCGGATGATCCCAGCACACGCCGTGCCGTGGCCGAACAGGTCCTCGTGCGGGCCTTCGATGGTGTGGACCTGCCTGCTCTCCGAGTCCCACTGCAGGGCTACCGCCCGCTCGACGGCGCCGACCGCCGGGTGAGCAGCATCGACGCCGCTGTCGACCACGGCCACCGTGACCCCGGCGCCGGTGGCCCCGCCCCACGCCCAGTCCTTGTCGATGGGCAGGTCGATCCGCGGTACCGAGCGCAACGCTTCCGGGGCGAAGGCATCGCTCCAGGCTGGTCTCAGCGAGGTCGTGGCGGCCGCCTTTCGAGGTAGTCCGCGACATCACGCAACACGGCCAGAGCCAGCTGACGTTCGGCCGCGCCGCTGCGCGCCAGGACCGCGAACGTGAAGGCCAGCTCCGCGAGGTTTGCGTCCGCCGCCGGCAGCTCGCCGGCCGCGCGGCGCAGCGTCTCGGCCAGGTCGTCGCCGGTCGCCGCCTGGGCCAGAGCGTCCAGCAGCACCCGCCCCATGAGGCTGAACCTCTCGACGCTGGCCAGGGCCAGGGCGGCCTGGTCGGCGAAGAGCGAGAGCAGCGCCATGTCCTGCTCGGCACCGGGCCGACGCGGGTCACGGTCGAGCAGGCTGATGACCCCGAGCAACCGCGCGGCGGTCTCGACCGGTACCGCGAGGATGGCCTGCGGAATATACCCGGTCTGCTCGGCCTGTTCCCGGGAGAAACGCGGGTCGCTGGCCACGTCGCTGATAGCGATCGGCTGACCGGACTGCACCACCCAGCCGGCGATGCCTCGCGAGGCCGGGATGCGCATGCCGGTCACGTCGTCCGCGCCTTGTCCCGCGGCGACGGTATAGACCAGCTCCGACTCGTCCTCGCTGAGCAAGGCCAGCGAGCAGGCCGCCGCGCCGAAGAGCCGCCGGGCCGTCTCGGTCAGCGACCGCAGCAGCTCGTCAGTGCCGGCCGGCCGCACGGCCGGGCCAAGGGAAGTAGCCAGCTCGCCTAGTTGGCGCAGCAGTTCATCGGGGCTCATGGTCCGGTCCTGGGTTGACGGGCTGCGGCTTCTGGCCTCAGCCAGGGAGTACGGGCCATCCGGGTCCCGGCGACCGAAAGCAGCGCGGGGCTCGGCTGACTGACCTGCAAGGCAGACAGGAAGTCCTGGCCGTCGATCTTGAGCAAGGTACTCGGCAGGCGCGTCTGGACGGAAGCGGTGCGCGGGATGCCGTGCAGCAGTCCGAGTTCGCCGACGTAGCCCGGCGCGGTCACCGGCGCCAGCTCATGAGGCTCGGACCCGTCGCCGCTGGCCTGTACCGACAGCTCGCCGTCGACGAGGATCCACAGCGCGTCGGCCTCGTCGCCCTCGTGGATCACGACCTGGCCGGCGGGCATGACGATCGGTTCGGCCGCCGCCGCAAGCCGCTCGAGCGTGCGGCGGTCCGCGCCGGCCAGCAGGTCCAGCTCGGATAGCAACTCGACCCGCGGGCGCAGCCGTTCGGCGGCCGCAGCCGACGTGCGATCGGCCCGCAGCAGGGTCGGCAGGCCAGCCAGGCCAAGGGCCGGGATTCCGGCGCCCACGGCGACGAGCGCGACGTTGACGTCGAAATGGGCGAGCAGGATGCCGGTGGCCAGGCTGGCCAGCAGGATGCCGGCCAGCACCACGGTGTCGAAGACGCCGAGCACGCGGCCCAGTACGTCCCCGGGCAGATCGCGTTGCAGGCTGGTGATCGCGAGCACATCCACGATGATCATTCCGACGCCCGAAACGACCTGCAGGGCGGCGGCCATCGCGGGCCAGTGCACCGGGACGGTCAGCAAGAACGGCAGGGCCTGCAGACAGATGCTGCCCATGATGACCGGGGCCAGCCGGGACACGCCGCTCAGCCGGTTCGCGAGGCCGGCGCCGAGCAGCCCGCCGAGCGCCGAGCCGGCCAGCAGGTAGCTGTAGCCGTTGGCACCAGTGCCCAGGCGGACCGACAGCGGGACGTACAGGACGGTAGCCGCGCCGTAGACGGCGGAGTCCAGCGCGCAGAACAAGATCACGGCCACCGCGACGGGCTGCGCAGCCAGCGATCTCAGCCCTGCGGCCCACTGCTGCATCATGCTGTCCCCGGCGCGCCCGCCGCCGCGGGAACGGACTCGCAACCGGGTGACCACGGCGGCCGCGATGGCGAAGCTGGCCGCGTTGATCGCGACGCCGATGACAGGCCGGCCGGTGAGCAGCAGCAGGCCCCCGATGCCCGGCCCGACCACGACGACCAGGGTCTGCAGGGCCGAGAAAATAGAATTCGCGGCGGCCAGATCCTGCTCGCCCACGATCTCGGGCGTCAGCGCACCCGCCGCGGGCTGGTACGGCGCCAGCGCGACGGACGCGACGGCCGAGATGGCCAGCACGAACGCGACCGGAGCGCCGCTGGCGACGACGACCGCCATTCCCGCCATGAGGACCGCGCTGGCCAGCGCGGAGACGACCATGACGGTGGTCCGCTGGTAGCGGTCCGCCAGAACGCCACCGTAGCTGGCCACCAGCAGGCTAGGCCCCCAGCGGCAGACGGCGTTGGCCGCCAGCCACTGCGTGGAGTGGGTGCGGTCGAAGATGTAGACCGAGATCACGACGATGTAGGACCAGCTGCCGATCTCGTCGATGAGGAACGACGCGATGAGCAGCCGCAGGTCACGATGGCGCAGCGCGTCGCGGTAGCGTCCGCGCGCGGCACGTTTCCCGCTGCCGTCGGTTGCGGCAGGAGCTGGCCCGGCCGCGGCGACGGATTCCTCCGGGACTGATGTCACTGGTCAGGCCCGTATCCGGGGCTGGGCAGGCTCGCTGGCATCGACGTGCTCGATGGCGTCGGCGCGGTCGCCCTCTTCCACAGACGCGCCGCACTGCCCGCACCTCACCTAGCCCTCCCCACGCCCTCAGTTAACCGCGCCGCGCCTGCCCCATCAAGCCTGTCAACGCTGGACACACCACACCGTAGTGCCCGGTTAGGCCGGTATCCGGGGTTTTGCGTGCTCGATGGCGTCCGCTCGGGTGAGCAGCGGCTCGCAGTGCAGGCCAGTCCCGATGCCACGGGCTTCTTCGATGGCTGCGGCGGCACCCTCGGCGCCACCCCGGCCGAGAAGGTGCTCCGCGTGGTCGAGCAGCCCGTGGGCAAGGTGATAGGGGGTGCTCTGCTGGCGCAGGCTGACGATCGCCGAGGCGAAGGCGGCGCCGGCGGACTGGCCGTCGTCGCGATCGGCGAGCCGGGCCCGGCTCAGGCCGCGTTCGGCCTGCAGCACCGGGGCGAGGTATCCGGGCTGGTAAGAATCGAGCAGGGCCAGCAGCTCGCCGGTAGTGGCGATGTCACCCAGCTCATGGGCGGCGCGTGCGGCCAGCGGCCACGCCCAGCGGATGCACTCGTGGCTAATTCCCAGCGCGTCGCGGAGCGCGACGACGTCCTGGGCGTGACGGAGTGCCTCATCCGGCTGGCGGTGGGCGGCCGCGATGAACGCCTCAGCCAGGCTGATCTCCGCCTTGGTCTGAGCGTCTTCGTTCCCGCGCAGGTCACGCAGGCCCGCCAGCATCGCCTCGGCGGTGCCGACATCGCCGCGCAGGGCAGCTAGCCAGCCTCGATAGCAGCCGATGTGCTCGATGACGGCCAGGCCGTCGGAGTCCACAGCCTGGAGGAGCTCGCGGTCCGCGGCGTCCCAGTCGCCGACCATCAGCAGGGCCTGGACCAGGTTGGTGATGGCGAACGTCAGGAGAGTCCGGGCGCCGGCCAGGCGCAGGTGCTCGGCAGCGGTGCGCGCGGCCTCGGCCGCCGCCTGCGGATCGGTGGCGGCCAGCGCGTCCGACAGGTTGACCAGCGCGCGGCCGAGCTGGGCGTTATCGCCTGTCTGAGTGGCCAGCCGCGCGCCTTCGCGCAGGTAAGCAACCGATTCCGGCCGCCGCTCCACGGTGATCAGGTATATCCCGCGGGTCATGAACGAGTTACTAAGCTGATCGCGGCCCACGCCGAGAGCCTGGCCCAGGATGAGCGCCTCGGACGAGAGCCGGTCGGCGTCGGGCGAGCCCGCGTGGACGGCTAGCGCGGCCAGTTCGTCCAGCGCGCGCACCGTGTCGGCATCAGGATCTGCGCGCAGGACCAGCAAGGCGGCGGTGAGTTGCTCGTGGGCCTCGGCCAGACGGCCCCACTGGCGCAGGGCCCGGCCGATCGTGGCCTGGGTGCGGGCGGCCGCCCGGGCCTGACCGCGGTCGAGATGGTAATCGTGAGCGCGGCCTGCGTGCTGAATGGCTTCGGCGTAGTCCGCGGCGACGATGGCGGCTTGCGCGGCGTTCTCCCACAGCAGGCCGGTATCCGCGCGGTGGGCCTGGCCAGCGAGCTGGCTCAGTTCGGCAGCGGTGGCGTAGCTGGTGGCGGCCCGCCCGGCGGCGCCGGTGCGCGCGGCCCGCTCGGCGGCCCGGACCAGTGTGCCGATGGCCTGATCGCGTACCTGAGCTGTGTCCGGGTCGTCAGGGACAGCGGAGAGCGCGTCCAGGTAGTGCTGCGCGATCACGTCGGTCAGCTCTTCGCCGTCGCCGGCGAACGTGGCGCGCAGGTGCGCCGCGACCGCGAGGTGGCGGGTCTTGCGGTCTCGGCGGGACAAGGTGTCGTAGGCCACCTGGCGCAGCATCTGCTGGGCGAACCGGTAGCTGCCTCGTTCGGGTGACAGTGGGTCGGCGGACACGGTGAGCACCTCGCGGCGGACCAGGTCGGCCAGCGCGGCCCGGACGGCCGGTTCGTCCCGCCCGGACACCGCGATCAGCGCCTCGGCCGGGAAGCTGGACCCCAGCACCGCGGCGTCGGTCACCAGCCGGCGGACCGCGGGGTCCAGGGCGTCGAGCCGGGCGGCCAGCAGCGCGTGCAGGCTATCCGGGACGGCCAGCTCGCCGACGTCTCCGGTCAGCTGGTAGACGCCCTCGACGGGCCGCACGATGTCCCGGTCGATCAGGGCGCGCACCGTTTCCACCGCGAACAGCGGGATGCCCTGGGCCTGGCTGGTGACCGCCGACCGCGCGGCCGGGGGCATCCCCGGGACCAGCGCGTCGACCAGCTGGTCCATCGATACCGGGTCGAGCGGGTCCAGGGTCAGCGTACTCCGGTTGCGTCCGGTGCCGAACCCGGGCCGGGCGTGGCCGAGCTCCGGGCGGGCGAAGACCAGCACGTAGACCGGCAGGTTCTTGGCCCAGTCGATGAGATGGTCCAGGAATTCCAGCAAGCCGCTGTCGGCGTACTGGGCGTCCTCCACGAGGAGGACGACCGGAGATTCCGCGGCCAGGCGCTCGAAGAACAGCCGCCAGCCGGCGAACAGTTCCTCCCTGGACAGCGCGGCCCCGCTGTCCCCCGCAGCGGCGGCACCCAGGAGCCGGCCCAGGCGGGGCCCGACATACGCGCGTTCGGCGGGATCGGGCACGAACCGGTCCAGGCCCGCGGCCAGCTTCCCGGCTGCCACCTCGGCCGGGTCTTCTTCGGCGATGCCCAGCCGCTGGCGGACGATCTCGGCCAGCGCCCAGAACGCCACGCCCTCGCCGTAGGCCAGGCAGCGGCCGCGGTGCCACCACACGCTTCCGGCCAGCCCGTCGGCGTACTTCTCGAACTCCCAGCCCAGCCGGGACTTGCCGACCCCGGCCGGCCCGGAGACCAGCACCAGGCGCGGCACCTTGCGCTCGGCCGCGGCGTGGAAGAGGTCCTTGATCGTGCGCAGTTCGGCGTCGCGGCCGGTCAGCGGGGCTTCCAGGCCGTCGACCCGCTGCGAGCCGCCCACGGCCGACAAGACGCGGGTGGCCCGCCACAGTTCCTGCGCCTCGGCCTTGCCCTTCAGCCAGTGTTCTCCGGTCGAGGCGAAGCCGATCGCGCCGCCCGCCAGCCGGTGCGTCGGCGCGTCCACCAGGACGGACCCGGGTTCGGCGGCCGACTGCACCCGGGCGGCGGTGTTCACCGCATCGCCGGCCACCATGCCCTGGTTGGCGGCCGACAGCGTCACCGCGACCTCACCGGTCACCACTCCGGCGCGCGCGGCCAGCCCCGGCACCCCCACCTCGTGACCCAGTATCTGTACCGCGGCCACCAGGTCGAGTCCGGCGCGGACCGCCCGCTCGGCGTCCTCCTCGGAGGCGGTCGGCGTCCCCCAGACCGCCATCACGGCGTCGCCGATGAACTTCTCTACCAGGCCGCCGTAACGCCCGATGACCGTCTCGGCCACCTGGAAATACCGTGACAGCAGTTCCCTGACCACCTCGGGGTCCCGCGCCTCGGACAGCGGGGTGAACCCGACCACGTCGCAGAACAGCACCGAACACACCCGCCGTTCGGCCACCGGCCCGCTGGCCTCGCCGGCCGGCTCCGCGGCGGCCGGCGATGGCCGGGCCGCAGATGACGCAAGCGCGCCGGGCAAGGCCAGGCCGCACGACCGGCAGAACCGCTTGCCGGGGATCAGCGGCTCACCGCACGACGGGCAACCGCCGACGTTGGCCCCGCAGTCACCGCAGAACCGATCGCCCTCGCCCACTGACGCATCGCACTGCCCGCACCTCAACCAAATCTCCTACGTCCGGCTCATGAGCGCTGTCAACCGCGGCCCGGCCCCGGCGGCGTCGTCATGGACCGATGCTACGTGGACCGATGCTACGTGGACCGGATCGTCTCGGGAGTAACCTGGCGTCGCCGTGCTCGCGGACACTGACCCAGGAGGAGCGATGGAGACGCTGCTGCCCGGCATCACGCTCGAGCGGGTGCCGACCAGCCGGCTGACGGTGGCGGTGCTGTCGGTCACGGGCCGGACCGGGCCGGCGGTGCTGTTCGTACACGGCAACGTGTCGTCCTCGCTGTTCTGGCAGCCGACCATGCTGGCGCTGCCCGAACCGTACCGGCCGCTGGCGATCGACCTGCGCGGGTTCGGTAATACCGACCCGGAGCCGGTGGACGCGACCCGGGGGCTGCGGGACTACGCGGACGACCTGGCGGCGGCCATCGAGGCGCTCGGGCTGGACCTGGTGCACCTGGTCGGCTGGAGTATGGGCGGCGGCGTGGTCCTGCAGTACCTGGTCGACCGGCCCGGCCCGCACCGGGTCGCGTCGCTGACGCTGGTCGACCCGGTGTCCCCGTTCGGGTTCGGCGGGACCAGGGGCGCGGACGGCACCCTGTGCGACCCGCACGGCGCGGGCTCGGGCGGCGGCACCGCCAACCCGGAATTCGTCGAGCGGCTGGCCGGGCAGGACCGCGGCGACGCCAGCGTGCTGTCCCCGCGGCAGGTGCTACTGGCGCACTACGTCAAGCCGCCGCACGTACCTGAGCACCTGGACATCTTGGTGGAGTCCATGCTGTCCACCCGGATCGGCGAGGACTACTACCCGGGGGATTCGCGGCCCGCGGCCGGATGGCCGGGTTTCGCGCCAGGCGACCGCGGCGTGCTCAACACGATGGCGCCCACCCACTTCCGGATCGACGACCTGTCCAGCGTGCACCCCAAACCCCCGGTGCTGTGGCTGCGCGGCGCGGACGACGTCATCGTCTCGGACACCTCGCTCTACGACCTGGCTTACCTCGGTTCGCTCGGCGCGGTGCCGGGCTGGCCCGGCGCGCAGGCCTGGCCGCCGCAGCCCATGGTGGCCCAGACCCGCGCCGTGCTGGACGGCTACGCCGCGGCCGGCGGCCGTTACCGCGAGGTGGTTATCGAGGACTCCGGCCACGGCCCGCACCTGGACCAGCCGGAGCGGTTCCTGGCCGAGCTGGCCGGGCATCTGGTCGCTTCGTAAGTACGGCTACGCGCTCCACCGGCCGCCGTCGTCGGGCTCGATACCGTGCTCGCGGAGCAGGTCAGAAAGCCGGGCGACCTCGGCTCGCAGTCGGCGGATCTCGTCATCACGCGGGCCGGGCTTGTGGCGCCGGTGGTGCACGGGACGGCCTGGACCAGGGTCGCCGGTGACGGCGATGATCGCGGCGCGGACCTGGTGCTCCCCGGCGCCGAGACTGGTCAGGGCCCGGGCCCCCGTATCGTCACCGGCGTGGAACAAGCCCAGCAGGATGTGCTCGCTCCCGATGTAGTCGTGACCGTTGGCCACCGCCTCGCCTACGGCTCGCGGCATGACCTGCCTGGCCAGCGGGGTGCCGGCTTCGGGCGCGGCCGGCGGCTGGGGATGGCCGGGGACCTGCGTGACCTGCGTGACCTGCTGACGCACGACCGCCGAGCTGATCCCGAGCCGTTTCAGCGCCTGGGCCGCCACGCCCTGGCCAGTACCGGCCAGGGCCAGCAGAAGCTGCTCGGAGCCAGGGCGGTCGAGGCCGAGCCGATCGGCCTCGGCCCGGGCCTGGACCACGACGTCGCAGGCGTCGTCGGTGAAGGGCATGAATCCGGTAACAGGGGTCCGGATGCCGGCCTGCGGCTTGGGGTTGAGGGCCCGCAATCGCCGGCTGACCCGTAGTGTGCGCATGGGTGCCTCCTTGGCAGGCGGGGCGGAATAAGGAGACAACCGGGCCGAGAGCCAGGCGGCCGCGTCGGCGGGAGTCACCTGGTTGGCGGCGAGTCCCTCGATAACCACAATGGTGGCTTCGGGCGGATCCAGATCGGCCCGCCAGCCGTTCAGGGCCAGGAACTGCAGGGCCGCCGCTACCGCGACCCGCTCGTTCTGGTCGGGGAACGGGCGATGGCGCAGCAGTGCCCTGATCAGCAGGACCGCGGCGCGTCCCAGTTCAGCCGACCCGGTCTCGGTCAGCTCTGCTTCGATCAGCTCCGCCTCGGGTGGCTTTGCCGCGGCCAGGGCGGCCCGGGCCGCGGGAAGATCGAGCTGGTCCAGCGCGGTGGCGGGGCCGACACCGAGCACCCGCCCGGCGATCACCACCAGGTCGGCGACGTCGATGGCGATCATGGCTGGTCATCCCGGAGCAGGTCGAGCAGGCGCTGGTGCCGGGCCAGGTTCTCCTCCAGCAGGCCGCGGAACCGCTGGTCCTTGCGGCGCGCCTCGACCAGGTCGGCGATCGCTTCACGCGCAACATCGGACACTGACCGGCCCTCCACCTCGGCCACCGCCGCCAGCCTCTCGGCCAGGACGGGGTCGAGGCGCAGCACCATGTTCTTGGTCCGGGTGCTCCCGGCCCCTGAGGTTTCCGTCATCGTGATATCACGATATCAAGATCTCTTCCATTGGGCAAGACGGCGGTGTAGACGGGCGGCAGCGGGCAGGGTCGATATCCGAGACCCCCGAATCCGTCTTCCCCAAGTCGGTCACGCCGGACCGGATCCGCGAGAACATCGACATCTTCGACTTCGGGTTGTCCGCGGACGAGGTCGAGGCGATCAGGGCGCTGAACCGCAACGAGCGGACCGGCCCCGACTCCGACACCTTCGACGGCACCTAGCACCCGGGGCCGGGTCATCATGGGGCCGCAGCGGTCCAGGCCACCGGGAGGCGTTTGACGCCGCGCTGGAAGTTGGAGCGCAGGTAAGACGGCTGACCCGCGTAGGCCAGCGAGGACGTGCGGGCCAGGACTTCCGCGAACAACGCGCTCATCTGGGTCCTGGCCAGGTGCGCGCCCAGGCAGAAGTGCGGGCCGTGGCCGAACACCAGATGCGGGTTCGGCTGGCGGCGGATGTCGAACCGGCCGGGGTCGGCGAAGACCTTGGGATCGGTGTTGGCCGAGGTGAAGGAGACCACCACCTTGTCGCCGGCCTGGATGGGCTGCGCGCCGATCTGGCCATCGGCGGCCGCGGTGCGCCGGAAGGTCATGACCGGCGTCCACCAGCGCAGCATCTCCTCGACCGCGGACGGCAGCAGGGCCGGGTCGGCGCGCAGTTCCCGCTGCACGTCCGGGTGCTCGATGAGCGCGATGCACGCACCGGGCAGCCCGTTGCGCAGCGTCTCGTTCCCGGCCACCGCGAACAGCCAGAACATGTTCTCGAACTCGGCCTCCGACACCTGGCCGCCGTCCTCGTCGGACTGGGCCAGCAGGATCGACATCACGTCGTCTCCGGGACGGCGCCGTTTCTCCCCCGCCAGCAGGTGGGCGTAGGCGTACAGGTCGGGCATGCCCTCGCGGGTGCGGGGGTCGGGCATCCGGCCGTCCCGGTCCGGGGCCGGCCGGACCGCGAGGGCCTCGGCGGCCATCGGCGTGCCGCCCGCCGGGTCGAACTCCGCCGAGGAGGCGTAGTCGGGGTCCTGGTAGCCGATGACCCGGTTGGACCAGTCGAACAGCAGCCAGCGGTCCTGCTCGGGCACGCCGAGCACGTCGGCCAGGGTGAGCAGGGGCAGGTCCGCGGCCACGTCCTTGGCGAAGTCGACCTCGCCCCGCGGGCCGGCGAAGATCCGGTCGCAGATGGCCCGCGCGTGCCCGCGGATGCGGTCCTCCAGCTTGGCCACGGCCCGCGGGGTGAACGAGCGGCTCAGCAGCCGGCGCAGCCGGGCGTGCTCCGGCGGGTCCATGTTGAGCATCATCCGCCGCACGTACCCGAGCGCTTGCGGCGTGGCCGGGTCGCGGATCTGCGTCGCGCCGAGCGAGGACGAGAAGAGTTTCGGCCTGGTGAGCACCGATTCGACGTCCGCGTGCCCGAGCACGAGCCAGAACCCGGGACCTTCCGGCCAGCCCAGGACCGGGATCTCGGCCACCCACGCAACCGGGGCGGCGTGGCGCAGCCGGGCCAGGGCGTCGAACGGCACGCCCTCGGTGTAGGTGGCCGGGTCGAAGACGAGCTCGGTGTCCGGCCGGGCCGGACTCCCGCTCATTGCCGCCCCAGGAACTCCTCGATGGAGGTGGCCAGCGACACCGGGGACTCGAACATCGGGTAGTGCCCGGCGTCGGGCATGATGGTCAGCTCGGAATCGGGGAAGAAGACCCGCCAGGTCTGCTCCATGACGTCGGCGGACAGCTGCGGGTCGTTCACGCCGACGATCAGCTTGACCGGCGTGGCGGTGTCCACCTTGGCTTCGGCGGTGAAGTCCGACTTCGCCCAGGCCTGCAGGTAGGCGGCGACTGCCTCGACCGCGGAGTTGTCCAGCGAGTGCTGCACCACGCGGTCGATGAACGTCTTGGTCAGCTTGTTCCCGGTGGTGAGGTCGACGATCGCGGCCCGGTTGCCGGGATGGTCCGGCGCGCCGGAGAACAGCGCCCAGCCCTGTTCGTCGAAGGGCGTCGCTCCGGCTGGCACCGGGTTGACGCCGACCAGCGCGCGCACCCGGTCCGGCGCCTGCAGCAGCACCCAGTGGGCAAACTTCGCGCCCATCGAGTGCCCGACCATCGAGAACCGGTCCCAGCCCAGGTCGTCAGCCACGGCGAGCGCGTCGGCGGCCACCTCGTCGACGGTGAACTTACCGGCGGTCTGCATGCGGTCGCCGTAGCCGCGCAGGTCCATGAAGACGTAGGTGTAGGCCGACCCGTCGATGAATTCGGGAAACGAGCCCCAGCCGCGGGCCGAGCTGAACCAGCTGTGGATAGCCAGGACGTGGTGGTCTCCGGATCCGACGGTCACATACGAACTCGCCACGCTGCCTCCCGGTGTGCGCCGTTGCTTTCGTGCTGCCGACTCTAGAGGAACTTCTCGCATAGCCGGGTAGTGGTGACACCAGGATCAGCAGGCTCTCACCATGATCGCCGGCCCGGACGCAGGCTGCTGTCATGACCACCATCACTGATCCACGCCTGCGGGATCCGGCCACGGCCGCGCGGGGGCGCTGGCTCATGCTGATCGTGCTGCTGGCCGGGCAGTTCATGGCGCTGCTTGACGTCACGATCGTCAACGTCGCGATGCCCACGATCGGGCGGACGCTGCACGCGTCGGGGGCCGAGCTTCAGCTGGTCGTCGCCGGTTACACCGTGAGCTACGCGATGATGCTGATCACCGGTGCGCGGCTCGGCGATCTGTACGGGCGCCGGCGGGTGTTCCTGGCCGGGGTCGCCGTATTCACCCTGGCCTCGCTGACCTGCGGGATCGCGCCGGGCATCGGGGTGCTGATCGGGGCCAGGTTCGTTCAGGGGGCTGGTGCGGCGGCGATGATGCCGCAGATCATGAGCGTCATCCAGGTGCGGTTCGACGGAGCGGCCCGGGCCCGGGCGCTGAGTGCGTACACGGCCGTGCTGTCCTCCGGGTTCGTGGCCGGGCAGGTGGTCGGCGGGGTGCTGGTGACCGCCGACCTGTTCGGCCAGACGTGGCGGCCGGTGTTCCTGGTCAACGTGCCGATCGGGCTGGCCGTACTGGCCCTGGTGCCCCGCGTCGTGCCTAGGGATGAGGCGGGTCATGCCTTGGCGGGGGGGTCTGGGGGGGTAGTCCCCCCGAGGCAACACCGCAGGCAGCTGGACCTGGCGGGGCTGGCCATCGCGGTGCCCGCGGTGTTCCTTGTGGTGCTGCCGCTGATGCTGGGTCATCAGGAGAACTGGCCGGAGTGGGTGTTCGCGTGCATCGCCCTCGGGCTGGTGCTGGCCATGGTGTTCGTGAGCGTGGAACGGCGGATCGCGGACCGGGGCGGCGATCCGCTGCTGAACCTGGCCGTGCTGCGCGCGCCCGGCCTGGTGCCGGGCCTGGCCGCGGTGGCGGTGCTGATGATCACCTACGGCGGGTTCCTGTTCAGCTTCGCGCTGCACCTGCAGGGCGGGCTGGGCGACAGCGCGCTGCGCGCGGGCCTGACCTTCGCGCCGTGCGCGGTGGTGTTCGGGGCGTGCGGGTACTTCTGGCGGCGGCTGCCGGCAGCATGGCATCCCCTGCTGGCCCCGCTGGGCTGCCTGGTGGCGGTGGGCGGCTACCTGGCCGTGGCGAACGTGCTGCGCTCGGGCGGTTCGGGCGGGGCGCCGCTACAGGCGGGGCTGATCCTCACCGGCGCCGCGCTGGCCCTCGGGTTCAGCCCGCTGGTCACGCACGCCCTGGTCCGGGTGCCGCTACGGCACGCGGCGGACGCCAGCGGGCTGCTGACCACGACCATCCAGCTCGGGCAGGCGGTCGGGGTGGCGACGTTCGGCAGCCTGTTCCTGACCCTGGACACGGGCCGGGGCACCACCACCTCCACCACCTCCGCGGTCTCCGGGCACGCGCTGGCCATCACGATGAGCTGGCTGGCCGCGACCATGCTGCTGGCCGTCGCGGCCGGGATCCCGCTGGCCCGGACCGTGGCGGCGGCGCGCCGCTCCGCGGCCGCGGGCCGTTAGCCCTTTCCTGGCCGGGGATTAGACGCGCGGGAGGGTGAGCGTCATCTCGGTGCCCTGGCCCGGCTCGCTGTGCGCGGTGAGCTGCCCGTCATGGGCCTGAGCAAGTTCGGCGGCCACGGCCAGGCCGATGCCGCTGCCGGAGGTCGGCGCGGCCTGGCGGCCGCGCCAGAACCGGTCGAAGATGCGGGGCAGTTCGTCGGCGGGAATGCCGGTGCCGGTGTCGGTGACGGTCAGCACGGCGTCGGCCCCCGACGGGCCGGCCTCGATGGCGACGTGGCCGCCCGCCGCGGTGAACTTCAGCGCGTTGGTGAGCAGGTTGGTGATGACCTGGTGCAGCCAGCGCGGGTCGGCGTCGATGCCGGCCGGGGTGAGCCGCCGCTCCAAGGTGATCCCGGCCGCCTCGAACTGGCCGGCCACGCTGTCGGCCGCGACGGCGGCCAGGCTGGCCAGGTCGCACGGGCGCCGGGTCAGGTGCAGGACGGCGGCGTCGGCGGCGGCCAGGGTCTGCAGGTCGCCGACCATGCGGGCCAGTCGCAATACCTCGTCGCGCAGCGACGCCAGCTGGTCCGGGGTCGGCTCGGTGATCCCGTCGAGCAGCGCCTCGTGCCCGGCCTGCAGGACCGCGACCGGGGTGCGCAGCTCGTGCGCGACGTCGGCGACCAGGTCGCGGCGCA
>Ga0210383_10000613_pt1 | contig 32519 bp, 32 predicted proteins | sample IncBWC14OmetaG_FD_160072 | JGI IMG/M metagenome (GOLD analysis project Ga0210383, IMG submission 160072) | Forest soil microbial communities from Barre Woods Harvard Forest LTER site, Petersham, Massachusetts, United States - Inc-BW-C-14-O ... | reverse complement strand
TCCCGTGGCATCACAGTCAACCTCAAACGTTCCGCCCAGCTCGGCAAGCCTTTCTCGCATTCCGGCAAGACCGATGCCGCCAGCCTGTCCCGCTCGATAGCGCATCAAGACTTCGGGGGGCATGCCTTTGCCATTGTCACTGATGGTCATAATGACGCGATCGCTCCTGCCGCTCACGCTGACCCGGATCGAACTTGCCCTCGCGTGACGGTATACATTCGTCAAAGCCTCCTGCAGTACGCGAAAAAGTGCCAGCTCCGTCTCGCGCGGCAGGCGTTCGGCGATCGCTTCCAATTGCAAATCGACGGGAATACCACTCCGCTTGGCAAATCCTTCCGTGTACCACCTGGTAGCGGAATAAAAACCCAGTTCGTCCAAAAGTGGAGGATGCAACAAATGCGAAATGGTGCGGATTTCCACGATAGCGCGGTCGGCCAGTTCAATGGCCTCGGTCAGAAGCGGACTACTCTGGATGCCGGCGTCCTGATCGCGGCGTTGCAACTGGCTCAGGTTAATCTTCATTCCGGCGAGGAATTGGCCGATGCTGTCATGGAGTTCGCGCGCGAGCTTACGACGCTCGACATCCTGCAGTTCCAGAATCCTGGCGCTCAGCGCCCGATAGGACTCGGCGTTTTCTTTCTCCCGGGCCTCGCTGCGACGCCTCTCTTCCAGTTCGGCGAGAATCAAGCGGAAGTTGTAGATCAGCAGGAGTAGCGCAACGACAAGCGCCGCTGAAAAAATCCATAACAGGCGTTGCAGAAGCAGGGGCCACATTGCCAGCCGACCCTCCAGGAGAGCGCTCTCTTCGTCTTCCATCACCTGAACTTGTCCGGCGATTAGATCGCGGCGCTGCGCCAGTTGCCCGGCGGGACTCGAACTCGCTTGAAGGGCCCCGGCAACGCAATCTGCTTGGTGCATGCATCTTTGGGATTCGGAGGTTTGCTGCTGCAAAAGTGGGCGGAGACGCGCAATATGTCCAATTTGTGAAGGGTTATCAGCGACCAGCGTTTCGGTCTCGTCGAGGAGATGAAAGGCTTCGCCACATTTCTGCTGCAATCGCGCATCGCCGGACGCGTCGCTGGCGCGGGGGTTGGTGACCAGGCTGCTGATCTCGAACACGTCCGCGCGGAGATCCTTAAGTTTTCCCTGCACCAGATACGTGTGGTAGACCCACTCGCGACTCCCGGACATACGCACTACCGTGAGGTATCCGATCAGGGCCGTCACGCCCAGCATGAGTAAACCGATTAAAAGGGAAATGTATCGAGCCGCAGGACTCGAAAAGAACGTCGGCACTTTTTGCCTGGAGTCGGTGGCTCGCACGGTAAATTTGTTCGCTCTGGGGTGTTATAGCGGACAGCGAGTCCGCATCTGACATCTTACTGTTTTTCCGGGTTTTGTCCGGAATAATTGAGTGGAAGTAAATGCCCCAGCCGACTGAAGATGGATCCGCGCCGCCTCCTAAGACCTTCGCGGCGCTATTTACTTGGCTAATGAACCGATGGCGCCCTTCACAGCGTCCGCACTGAAGCGAGCGCTGATGTAGGATCCGCTGCCCATGACCACTCGCAGCGCTCGCACGAGTTCCTCTTCCGCGTCCGACTTCATCAGATAGCCCCGTGCGCCAGCCTGAAAGCCGTTTCGAAGCAGTTCATCGGATTCATGCAGCGTCAGGAGAACTACCTTGGCGCCAGGGTTGTCCTTGCAGATCGATCGCGTGGCCTCGATGCCATTCAAGCCGGGCATGGAAACGTCCATTACGATGACTTCGGGATGAAGCTCGCCAGCCATACGTACAGCATCTTTGCCATTGTCCGCTTCTCCGCACATCTCCCATTCCGGGACGCTCTGCAGAATGGCCTGAACACCCCGGCGGATGAAGGCGTGATCGTCTACTATCAATACTTTCGGCATTTGGCTCAGCTGCCCACGGCTTCGACTCGCTGAGTCAAAACGCGGCTCAACGAATGAATCGAGCGCCGGGGGTACGCTCTTGTCTCCTAAAAAGGCTATTTTTAGGCCTCGATTATTTTATTCTTAATAGCGTAACGCACCAGCTCCGTAACGGAGTGAATTTCCAGTTTGCGCATGATATTTGCGCGGTGCGTTTCCGCTGTCTTTACACTGATGCCGAGCGCAACGGCCACTTCCTTGCTGCTCTTGCCTTCGGCCAGAAGTTGGACTATTTCGCGCTCACGAGTGGTTAGGCGGTCGCGTGCCGGGAGCTTGGGCTCGACTCCAGCAGCGTTGCGTGAGAATCCATCCAATAGGAGTTCCGATGCGCGTGGCGTGAAGTACGTCCGTCGGTTTGCGATGGCCTCCACGGCAGTGAGAAGCTCGCGGTCGGCGTCAGACTTTAGAATGTAGCCACGAGCGCCGGCGTCCACGACCTCACGGACGAGTTGATCGGAAAAATGCATGGTGAGAACGAGAATCCCGGCCTTCGGAAGAAGTTTGTGGATGCGGCGAGCAGCCTCCAGGCCGTTCAGGTCCGGCATACTTACGTCCATCACGATCATGTCTGGCTTGTGTTCTTCGGCAAGAGCGACCGCGTCACGTCCGGTCTTCGCTTCTGCGCAAACCTCCCACCCAGGTTTCGACGCCAGCAACTGCTTCAAGCCGCGCCGAATTACATCGTGATCATCTACGACAAGGATTTTCAACTCTTTAAGCCCCATTCTAGGTGCCTCGCTAGGGAGGACGGATGTGAGACGCCCATCGCTCGTTGTGATTGCCATTGTAACCCTCTCAGTTTTGGATCGGTCCCGCCTACACTCACTTTGATAGCAGCCCTCCTTTAGCCCAGTAATACCGGAATCGCTGTATTTTGGATTTTTGAACCGCGCATAAAGCCTTGTTTCCACAACGTTTGCGGTTTTCGCGAAGGAATAACATTCAAATGCACTGTACTCCTTGGGATTTGCGATTGGCCGTTTTGTACCTTCTCGACGAGCCTCGGCAGGGAGTAGAGAAATGCTAACTCCTCAGAAGACGGCCGCTACAGGACGGGCGATGTTGGCTGCTTTCCCTAGCCCGGCACCCTCCCATCCCTATTTAGACTGACTTGGACTCCAAGAATTGCCTGGGCCCGTTCCTACTTTTTCGCTGCTTTATCGACGGAGTTCTTCTTGCCGCCGGGGTCCAGCCCAAATTCAGGGTGGTCTTTCGTACCCTCGACTTTGATGGGCAGGTCGGTTCCCGCGCCAACGTCCTTTCCGCTGAAAAGCGGATCGACGGCCTTCAGCAAAACGGATTTCCATCCCGTCATTGTTTGCGAGAGCTTTGCATCCAGCAACAAATGACCATGAAAATCCAGTTCCCCGGACAAAGCGTAGGTTCCCAGCAAATTCACACGCGCGCCGGGAACGGTGAAGCGCAGGTCCGCGAAATGGATGATTCCCTTCTGCAAATGAAAGGAGCCGATCAATTCCGATTCCACGTGAGCGATATCCTTATGGGTCGGCTGGCCCTGCCCTCTGCGGCTGAGCGAATCCACCTTGTCCTGGATCGCCGGGTTCATAAATTGTCCTTGCGTCATGTGAAATTGCGAGGTCACCTCAAGGCGATCGCTAAGGTCCTCGTCTTTTTCGGGAATGCTAATGTGCGCCTTCAGTTGCACCGGGCCTTTCAGAATAGGTGTTTTTGTCTTAGCCGCCAGCCGCACCAAATCCTCGACCCGGGCACGGCTGGACGACGTTTCGAGCTCGATGGTGCGACCTCTCACCTGGCGATTCATGTCCACCACTTCGCCTTGCGTGGAGAGCGTAGTCTGCAGAAAGCTTGCCTGTACGCTGCGCAAATAGGTGTTTCCGTTTGTGCCGTCCACCGTCGCTGAAAAATCCGTATGCAAGGCCACCGGATTCGCAACCCTACGAAGGGTGAAGTCCGGAGTGTCCGTGGTTCCCCTCACACTGAGGTAATCCAGCGGACCATCGAAATTCCCAACGGAGGAAAGGATTCCCTGTAAACCCTTGATGGTGCTGAGGTCGGCGTGTTCGAAACGGTAGGTACCGTGCACCGGTGTGGCGCGCGGAGTTTCGGCGTCCCATGGGCCGAATACGCCCGAGGCAATAATTTCTCCTCTGGGCACGGCATTGGTAAGAGTTGCGTCGAACTTCGCGGGCCCATCAAAACTGAGGTCGTGGAGCTCCAGATGATGCAGTGGAAATACCAGTGGCGGTTTATCGGGTTGCGCACGCAGCAGCACGAGCTTGGCGTCGTTGGCCACCAGCTTCTCGAGAAGCACCGGATATATATCCTTCAGGTCAGCATCTGTTCCACGCAACATGGGCGGACTGCCCGGCTCTTTCGGCGGGAAAGTAATTTGCAGTCCGACCAATTCCACGCTGGAAATACGAGTTTTCGATTCCAGCAGGCTTCCGAGACTGGGAATCATGTTTACTTCGGCAATTTGAATCAGCGGCGGCACGTCGTTACGTGCGTGATGGCGCAGGGTCAAATCTTTGATGGTCACGGTAAATCGTGGAGAGAACCAGACCTGGAAATCGGAAAACTCTACGCGGCTCTTGTAATGCTCTTCCAGCGCATCTTGGGTGCGTTTGCGAACCAACCTCGCAATAGTGGGCTTGGCAAAGTAGAGTCCTACAAGCGCCAAGACCAGAAACGATGCAACCACGATCAGAACGACGGAGCGTCGTCGCATGGGCACGGGATGGGCTTCTCCTTGGAGCGGAAATTCTCGTCAGACGTTGGCGATCGGCGCGCTGGAACTTTGGTGATTATTTGAGGCGGAGTGCCATTTAGCAACAAAAAAGCGGGGCATTTGTGTGCCCCGCCTCTTGGTTGGGTGTGTTGTCAGGGTTTCAGTTGTGGGCTTGCCTTTTGCAAGCGCGAAACGAGTGCTTTGCCCGACGCGGGTGCGTCTATCTTCGGCTCGGTGATGATTTTTTGCGCGGACAGATCGTTTCCATACACGCGATGGTTCGCATCTTCATCCGGCCGGAGTGTTGTGCCTTCCAAAGAAATGCCGGCAAACACGCCACGGGCGCGTGAGTAGCTCAGCATCTCCGAGCGCATATAAGCGTCCGTTTCCGCGGAAGCCGTGCGTCCTTTGGGGCCCGCGGCAACCGAGGCATCGCCGCCGAGCTTCACCTTGCTATGCAGCAAGCTCTCCACTCCGCGATTGTTCATTACCAGGATTACGAAGTCGGTGGCTTCTCCGCCAATTTGGAGACCGAAACTTCCGCCTTCCAACGCGTACATCGCAGGCGCACCCCACGGGCCGGTAAAGTCCGGGCCAGTACGGCAGACCATTACGCCCCGTCCGTAACTTCCGCCGGCGATGAATGCGGCTTTGAGTACCGACGGAAGCACTACCACGCAGCGCGCCTTATCCAGCACGTCCTGTGGAATGTCATCGGGAATGTCCAGAATTTCCTGAATGACCGTTCCCGAGTTCCTTAAGCGATCTTCGTCTTTTTCCTTATCGTCCGCCGGCCGTGCGAACGAGCATGGCACCAACGCTAACAAGCCGATACTTGTCACAATCCAACGTTTCATCATGTTCTCCTTTTATTTTTTCTTCGTGCTTGCGAGAAAAACCCGGCTCCGTTAATCCCCGCGTCTGCCGGTGAACAGCACAACCAATCCGCCAATCAGCGCGATAGCGCCGACCACTGGAGGAAGGGGGATATTGTGATGTTCTTCCTTCGTCGCTTGAATGGGCCCCAAATCGACAACCTTTTTCTGCGTGGTATACGAAATTCCCTGATAGCCGAGGGCAATAATCCCCACGACCAGCAGGACAATTCCGAGAAGGGTTCTTGCGTTCATGACATTTCCTCTCTTATTCCATTACCAAGGTGGTCCCTGATTCGAAGCCAACCGCTTTTGGTGATCAAACACGCCGAAAAAGATGGCCGAGAAGGGACACGACAAACAGGATTAGGAATATAAAGAAGATGATTTTCGCGATCCCGGCCGAAGCCACGGCGATTCCCGTGAAGCCAAGCAGTGCGGCAACTAACGCGATAACAAAAAATCCCAGTGCCCAACGTAGCATTTTCTCCTCCTGCAATTCGTGTGTGATCTCTCGAACTGGCCCGTCTCACGGAAGTCACAAAAAGCTCGACGAGCTACCGTGATCACGAAGTGTTTTAGTTCACTGTCTCGCACTGTTCCATACAGCATCGCCAGTAAAGTGTTTGGAGGATGTCGGTAGGAGCGTTTTTATACAGCCTTCCCACTGCGCCGGCTCAATCCTTGGCTGTATATACGCCGCCGGTTCGGTGCGGTTTCATGGACACGCAAGGTTCGAGACACCTCCCAGCCGCGTTTACCGAACCGGCGACAACGGGCAAACTGGAGGAACAAATGAATTGGGAACAAGTCGAGGGTAAGTGGAAGCAGTACCAGGGTAAAGTAAAAGAAAAGTGGGGCAAGCTGACCGACGACGACCTGCAACAGATTGCCGGGCGTCGCGACCAGTTGGTCGGAAAAATTCAAGAGCGGTATGGCGTAGCCAAGGAGCAGGCGGAATCGCAAATCAATGAGTTCAGCCGTTCCCTGAATGCCAACGTGAGCGAACCGGAAACGATTCGCACCCGGACCGCCGGCAACAAGTCGTAATAAGCGGAAGCATCGCAAGAAGTGAAATGCTGAAAGGAAAAGAGCCGGCGGGCGTAAGTTGCCGCCGGCTCTTTTATCTTGTGCGTTACGTAATTACAGAAATCCGCCTCATCGCGATTGGAAGCGCTCGCGTCATTCTTTCCGCGCCCCATCCGGGATGGACACGTCGCCGTAAATTTCATCTGGCTTTCGGTGGCGTTTGCGCACGTTCGGCCCCTTAAAATCGTGCTCGGCGCGGCCAGAGGAATCCCTTCGCGTCGTCGCATTCCATAAACTTGGCTTCCGTATTTTCTTTTTAGTTTTCTTCCGCAGCATATTTGGATTTCTCCTTTGCAAGGTCCTGATTGCATGTGAAAACGCCGAGCCACGAGCCTTCATTTTCAAATAACGATTTGACGTTTGCGCGTTATCGCGTGCGCGGCCATAGAAGGATACGCGTAGGCGAACTCTTAAAAACTTGTATTCGACAAGAATTGGTTCGCTTCCTTAGGCGACTCTAATGTTGCGCGACTTTTCCGCTAAAGCTTCCGCCGGGTTCGCCGATAAAGTCAGTGAGGTATATCCATGAGCATCACCTCGGTTCAGAACAATCAACAAGTGGCACAAGCGGAAGCGGTTTCAAAGGAACAGGCGGCTCACAAACGAGCCAGCCAGCAGAACGCGCTGCCACAAGACAAAGTAACGATCAGTACCACGGCGCAGGCGAACAAACCGCGTCCGCTATCGGTGCGGACGGCCACAAGTAATCCAGGGCCAGCGGCAAAGCGTGATGAAATCGTTGGGTCGCGGAGGGGTCCGTAAGTCGCTTTGAGCGATCTTCAGACCGCGGAGCGACCCTTTTTCTTGCGCGCCCCCGGCAGACTCGCTGGCAGCCGCCTGCGCGGTGGAGTTTTGTTGGACAACGAGTCCGATGTGAAGCGTCTACTGTCCGCACTGTAGCGGAGGATTCGCCGCGATGGCTTACAATGAGCGAACGCCCTTGCAAGGGCTCTCGCTATGCACGCGAATACTTCCTCTCCTGAAGCACAAAAAACCGATTGTTGTATTGTCGGCGGAGGGCCAGCGGGAATGGTGCTGGGTTTCCTCCTTGCTCGCGGAGGAGTGGAGGTGCTTGTACTTGAAAAACACTCCGATTTTCTGCGGGATTTCCGCGGAGACACCATTCACCCTTCGACTCTCGAATTGATGTGCGAACTTGGGATAATCGACGACTTCCTGAAGAGGCCGCATCAGGAGTTAACTGAAATTGGAGCACAGATCGAAGACTTCGCCGTGATCGTCGCGGACTTTTCTCGTCTGCCGACACGCTGCAAGTTCGTCGGCTTGATGCCTCAATGGGATTTTCTGAATTTTGTCGCTGAAAAGGCACGCGCCTATCCGCAGTTTCATTTACAAATGGAGGCCGAGGTTACCGACCTGATCATTGAAAATGATCGCGTGACCGGCGTCCGAGGGAGTGGTCCGCAAGGCGGTTTCGAAGTGCGCGCGAACTTGGTCGTGGGTGCGGACGGCCGGCGTTCCGTGGTTCGTCAGAAAGCCGCACTGGAAGTGAACGACCTGGGCGCTCCTATTGATGTGCTGTGGATGCGCCTGACGCGGCAACCTACCGATGCCCGAACCACTCTTGGCCGCTTTCGCGCTGGAAAGATTTTAGTCACGCTGGATCGTGGCGACTACTGGCAGTGCGCCTACGTAATCCCAAAAGGCGAATTCGTCGCAATTCGAGAGAAGGGATTGCCCGCATTTCGGGAAGGTATCGAGAGTATCGCGCCGTTTCTGCGAGGCCGCACCGAGGAGCTGAAGGATTGGAACGATGTGAAGCTCTTGTCGGTTTCAGTCGACCGATTGCGGCACTGGTCGCGGCCAGGACTACAGTGCATCGGCGACTCTGCGCACGCTATGTCTCCGATCGGAGGTGTGGGAATTAATCTCGCCATTCAGGATGCAGTGGCTACCGCGAACATTCTTTCGCAGACATTGCTGAAGCACGGCGCGATTGACGACGAACATCTTCACGAAGTCCAAAAACGCCGCGAATTCCCGACTCGAATGACTCAATCGTTCCAGATTTTTGCTCACAAGAGGTTTATTTTTCCGGCCTTGAGCAGAAACACATCGGTTCGGCAGCTTCCACTGGCTCTCAAACTTCTGCAACGGTTTCCAATCCTGCGCCGAATTCCTGCGCGGCTGGTGGGTTTGGGAGTTCGCCCGGAGCATATTCAGTCACCAGAAGCGAAAAGTTCCGCGGTTCGATGACTGCGGCGTCCACTGCCAGTCGAATCTCACTTCCGCCGGAGCAGCGTACTGAGACCAGTTAGGGCAACTGGTGCGTAGTCGAGCGGCAGACCTTCACGGGTGCAGCGAAGAAGCAGGCTGCCGCGGCTCATGTCCCCGCGGCCAACAAACTCGGACGGAAAGAACAGCCGCTCGCCAAGAATTTCCAGCAGTGGCTCCAGATATTTAGGAGTAGCAATACTTCCCAAAAGAACGACAACGGTCTCCGGCGGAAGCGAGTCGTTAAGCTGTTGAGTGTCGCGAACCAATGGGTCGCGATACTGCGGATTATCCGCATGCACCGGAGAATTTGCCATGTCACGCAGCCGGTCCAGAGTTACAGGATGGTCAGGTGAGAGCAGGCCGCTCGACGCGGTGATAATTCGAATGCCGGAAACTCCCGCGGGCGGGTTGGCAAACCGCGTGGCATACGCAAGTTTGCCGCGAAAATATAAGCCGCTGACGAAGCTGAATACGTCTCCTAGAGTTGCTTGCGACGATCTTAGCCTCAGGCTCAACTCCGATTTTGACGTATCGCGCAGCAACAATTTTCCACGAACACCGGACAGGTTCGCCGGCGAAAGCAGAAAAATGGTTTGCCGTCCATCGGCGTGTGGCACGATGGATACGGGATGGGATGGAGCCTGGCCTTGGAAAGAAATACGCCTCTCTGACACTGGTTCGCCCTGCGATTCGTAGGAATGCCGCACAGTTTAGAATACGCTAATCGGCAAATATTTTTCCTAAGGGAACTCCGGGACAGAAGGCACACCCACGTTGAAAGCTAAAATTCCATTTCGAGTTTCACCGATGCTGGCCACGCTGGTGAAAGAGCCTTTTGATCGGCCTGGCTGGATCTATGAGGAGAAATACGACGGAGTGCGGATCCTCGCGTACAAAGAAGGCGCGAACGTGACCTTAATCTCCCGAAACGCTATTGATCGTACCGGGCGATATCCAGGGGTTGCGAAGGCCATCGCCAGACTGAAGCCAGTAACCTTGCTTGTGGACGGCGAAGTCGTGATCTTCGACAAACGCAATGTTTCGCGTTTTCAATTGTTGCAACAGGGGCGCGGCTCGCCTCGATATGCCGTCTTCGATTGCCTGTATCTGAACGGAAAAGATATGCGGTACAGTCCGCTACGGCAGCGACGAGAGGCCCTGGAACAATTGTTCCACGTTCCCCACGGAGACGCTCTTCTGCTTTCGGAAAAGCTGGCGCCCAATGGGTTGAAAGCATCCGCAATCGCGCAAAAGCGCAAGTTGGAAGGATTAGTCGCCAAGAATACGGAGTCGAAATACGTGGAACGCCGTTCGCAAGAATGGTTGAAAGTAAAGGTGCACCACGAAAGCGAATTCGTAATCAGCGGCTACACGAAGCCGACTGGTTCCAGGCAATACTTCGGCGCTCTTTTGCTGGGAACGTATGAAGGAAAGAAACTGCGCTACGCAGGCAAGGTTGGCACCGGATTCGACACAGAAACGCTGCGCCAACTTTTCGGCAAGTTGCGCAAGCTCACCCAGGCGAAGTCACCTTTCGCAGACGAAGTCCGCGAACGAACCGTCACCTTCGTTCGGCCAACACTGGTGGCCCAGATCGCTTACACCGAATGGACAAAAGATGGACGCCTTCGTCATCCCGCGTTTCTAGGACTCCGCGATGATAAATCTCCGCAGGACGCGCGCCGAGAGGAGCCTTAAGTGAAGTCTTCCAAGAGCAAGCCGAACTTTAGACTTTCTAATCCCGACAAAGCCTTCTGGCCCGAAGACGGCTACACCAAAGGCGATCTGGCAACTTTCTACATCGATGTGTTTCCCGCGCTCCAGCCTTATGTCCGCGACCGGATTCTCACTCTGGAGCGCTGTCCCGATGGCATGCGAGGACAATGCTTCTATCAAAAGGAGATGCCCGCAGGGATGCCCGCCGGCACTCCTTCGAAACGCATTGCGACTAAAACGGGAAAGCGCACCTCCACAAACTACGTCGTTGGAGGATCGATCGAAACACAAATTGCGCTAGTAAACCTTGGCTGCATCCCGATTCACGTAACCGGCTCGCGCGCAAAAACTTTTCCGAAACCGGATTGGATTTGTTTTGACCTGGATCCGATCACCGGATCGTTTCAAGACGCGGCGCGCGCTTCGGTGTACGTCAAGAAGGCTCTCGATGAACTCCACCTGGTTTCGTTCGCAAAAACCTCGGGCAGCCGCGGCTTGCACATCTTCGTTCCGATCGCGACGGGCCCGGTAGCAGATAAGGTTTTGAAATTTGCCGAGAAATTAGTCTCCATGGTCGCGAAATCGTATCCTAAGGAATTAACCGTGGAACACTCCATCGCCGCGCGAGGAGACCGTGTCTATCTGGACCCTTTTCGCAACGGCTCGGTGCAGACCGTGGTGTCTCCGTATTCGGTCCGGCGTAAGTCGCATGCACCGGTCTCTACCCCGCTCGATTGGGCGGAAGTCGGGCGCCTCAAGGACCCCGCTACGTTCAACATCAAGAATTTCGCAAAACGGCTGAGCAAAAGAGATCCGTGGGCGGATTTTTTCAAACAAAGACAATCGCTTCGATCAGCATTGAAAGAACTCGATCGTATTGCTCGTTAGTGGATGGCTCCTGCTTCGCCTGGAGGAGTAAAATCGCAATTGGAGGATGATTCTTGTCACTCACAAAATATCGTGAAAAACGCAATTTTTCGACTTCTCCCGAGCCCGAAGGAAAAGCCAATGGGGAAGCGCAAAAAAAGTCCGAGTCCGAACCGATCTTTGTTGTGCAAAAGCATCGCGCCACTCAATTGCACTACGATTTTCGCCTCGAACATAACGGCACGCTTCTCTCTTGGGCTGTGCCGAAAGGTCCTTCGCTAGATCCCTCCGTAAAACGCCTCGCAATGCAGGTGGAGGATCATCCGATCGAGTACGCGCAATTTGAAGGCATCATCCCGAAGGGAGAATATGGCGGCGGAACGGTTATGGTCTGGGATATCGGAACTTGGACACCCGAACAGCCGGACGTGGACGCGGCACTCAAAAAGGGTGATCTGAAATTTACGTTACACGGGAAAAAACTTCATGGCTCCTGGGTGCTGGTGCGAACGCGAGGTTTCGGCGGAAGTTCGAAACCAACGTGGCTGCTCATCAAGCATCGCGATAAATACGCATCCGATGCGGATATCACCGCCGCGAAACCGAAGTCGGCGATGAGCAACCGCTTGCTCGCGGATATCGCCAAGGCCAACGGTGGAGACGTAGAAGAAGCGGCAACCGGCGATCCACAGCCTAAGGCAAGCAAAACAAAAAAGACCAAACCGAAAAAGCAGCCAGCAAAAGCCGCGTGGTCGCGTTAAGCGTTGCGCTAAAACTACGCGTCTAGCCCTCTACGGCGCTTTCGCGATCCACCACAGTACCTTAGCCAGAATTTTCCAGCGGTGCTTGGCGCTGAGGGTGGTCGATTCGTAGTCGTGATTCTCTGGCTCAAGAATTTCGGTGTGATCGTAGCGCCTGAACCGAGAGACCGTTAGGCCTTTGTCCTTGTGCCAGGCGATAACTATTTTTCCATCCAGCCGCGTGTGGTCATTTTCCGATGAATCCACGGCGATGATGTAACCGTTTGAGATAAGTGGCGCCATCGAATGGCCCCTGACTCGAAGGCAACTGGTCGTCGCTGGATGGGGACACCAATCTTTGGGAGCGACAATCATGCTTTCCACAGGTCCCGATAGCAAGCTGGCCGCATGCCCGCCCTTTTCGCCGTGCGTGGCAGCCGTGACCTTCAGAAGCGGGATGGCTGCAAGTTGCAGCTTGTTTGGCCGCGCCTTTCGCTGGCCGCTGCCTGCATTGACAATCTCGAAGTCGGAGAGCCTGCTGCTCTGTACACGCTGACGTAGCACAGGCATCATTCGCAGCAAATTTTCACTATGTAATCCGGCGCGTTCCCAAAAATACCAGCAACCCGGATCACCCGCCAGATTGCCGAGTTCGATGTAGCCGCGATCGGTGGGTTCCTGTTCCCCGCGTTCCCATCGAGAGATGGCCATCGCCGAATAGTGCAGCCTGCGCCCGAGTTCTTCCTGGTTTAAGTGGAGTTTCTGCCGCAACTCACGGATAGGATTAACCCAATCCGGCACCGGCTTCTTCGATTTCCTGGCAACACGCGGCATTGTCGACTCGCGTCCTTGCTACACGGTCTTGCCAAGGACTCCTGACACTGTACGCCAGCGTACACGGATTGCCAATAAATAAGAAAATGGCGAAGAGAGCCACGGGACCGTCGTTCTCTCTACCGTTTTGTGCTAGCTGTCTCCGATAGAAAAGAGTACTGTTGAAGAGTCTTGTTAGCGTATCTTCCGCTAGACATCTGAATTGGCGGTTCAATACAAAATTCGGATGGTGTGTGCACGAGGCGGGCTTTCACTTGGCAGCCAGCGCAAAAATTCTTCCGCGTTCCAAAGACGTCGAGAGTTCCTTCGACGGTTCCGCCGCGCGGGGTATCCAGAACCCCATTCTGCTGGCCCTTCCAAAAAGGGAGCGCGATTCCATTCTCGCGAAATCGCAATTCGTAGATCTTCCGAATCATACGGTTTTGAATGAGATCGGACAGCCGATCAAATTCGCTTATTTCATCAACGAAGGCCTGGCATCCATCTTGAATGTTATGGCCGATGGAAAAATGGTTGAAGTCGGACTAGCTGGAAAAGAAGGATTTGTGGGCCTGCCCCTTCTGGTCGATTTTGAAAGCAGCCCGACGCAGGTAGTTATGCAAGTGAAGGGAGGCGGCTTTTGTATCGCCGCCACGGACTTCAAGGATGTCCTGCGCAACTCCCCAAGATTAAACAAGAGTCTGCAGCGCTTTTCACAAGTGCTCGGAATGCAGGCAACACAGATCGCCGCGTGCAACCGCCTGCATGGAGTGGTGGAGCGACTCTCTCGCTGGCTGTTGATGAGCCAGGACCGTCTTGGCGGCGATATCGTGCCTTTGACGCAGGAGTTCCTGGCGCACATGCTGGGCACGCGTCGCGCCAGTGTCACCGATGCCGCAGGCGCGTTACAAAAACGGGGTTTGATCGCTTACCGGCGCGGCAACCTGAAGATTAATGACCGTCACAGACTGGAAGAGGCCGCTTGTGAGTGCTACGAAGTAATGGCTCGCCAGTTGGATCGATGGAACAAAGAGGTTGGATTGAAGCAGGCAGTGTTGTAGCGCGTGTCATCCTCCACATAAACCATTCTTGCCGCAGGCGTCCGCCGCTTCCCGCGCTTCGTGGCGCTGGCAGCCGGTCGCGTCATCAGGACGATAAGCGTGTTGCGGTCTGGGATCGTAAATGCCGCTGCAAGGGGACGCGGGTTTAGCCACCACCGTATGAGCGGACACGGTTTTCTGAAATGCGTGCAGCTGCTCATTGGGCATCACCCTCAAAAAACATTTCAGCAATATCATCGATTCTCGGAGGCAGGAACTCAGGTCGAAATGACCGGCGTCCATGGCCGCCCATAGTCCGTCGCGATTTGTAGCGCCGCGCGGAGAGACCAGTCCTTCAGCGGCGTGGCAAAAATCGTCGCTCATGTAGTTCACCATCTCTCGCAGCGTGCCAATCTTACTGAGATACTGCGCTCGCTGTGAAAAAAGCGCGTTGCTCACCAGCGAACTCTTGCGCGCGGAACGCTGCCCGCGCAGGCCGTGAAAATCTGCCGCATTGAGTGGACAGACGCTGGGCACCATTTTATTGCGCCTTACATGTTCTTCCAGTGAACAGAGCATCCCTTCCAAGGGATCGGCGAGGCGTTCGCATAGCGCTGGTGTGATCAGGACGATCTGATAGGATTTGCGGTCCGAACCGCTGTTGTGCAGACCGATTGCTTCATTCAGGGAAATGCTTAGCATCAAATAGCGTGCTTCGAACTCCTTGGCATACACGCGGAACGCATGCATTTTGGCTTCGGGAAGCCAGCCAATCCAATCAGCCTGAACGGAGGTTCCCTCTCCGTGGCGGGGCGTGGGCGCCTTCAAGCGTTCCTCCCAAGAGAAACAGGCGGAGGATATCATGAATGTTATTGAATGGTAAAGTTTAATCTAGCTACAATGAAGGCTGGCCCAGATCTTGCCTAACGTCCAGGTTCAGAAGGGAACGCCGGCCTTTGGGGCCTCGTAAGGACCTCCAACGAACTTCGCACTGGAGCGCCTAGCCCGCCTTCTTAACTCTTGTGAAATGGATAGTCATCACCGAATCTTTCCCATTTTGGCGCCAGGTCCAGGACTCGGTAATGTGATCTTCATCCTCAAAGCGCATGACCAGACGTTGTTGGTGCCCTGTTTCAGGAGTGGCCAGGTTTCCAGCGTCCCGGAAAACAAAATCGAGTTCCTTGACAGCCCCTGCGGCCGGGGTAGCGCGCATTCGCGGTTGATTATTGGTCGGGCAGTAATGGACCATCGCAACCGAATCGCCGTCCGCGCTATAAAGCGAAATCATATCTTCCATGCCAGCCATGCTGAGCGTTTCCATCACTGCCGTTCCCGCTACCACCGTTTCGACTTTCGATTTTGCCGGGTTACCCTGCTCGTCCTTCCCTTCCCAATTGCCCGCTAATGTTTTCAATTTCAGGAGTCCCGCATTCGTATGGGCCTGCCCCAACGATACGGTGGTGATTCCAATGAAGACGAATAAGATCGACGCAAGCCTGACTATACGGTTCATAGTTGATCTCCTGTTCGGCGACCACTCGCAACTCGAATTACGGCTATTTAGACTTGAAACGCCGGCAAAGGTGTTTGAAGCCTTCAAGACGCGTGATTTTTCAGGGCTTGGGATATACGGCTCCGCCGCTAGATTCTTTGTCTTTGGTGGACGGCGGCGCAGTCTCCTTCATGTAGGAAGGCGAGAGCGTTCCCTTGGAGGTGGCGATGGGGAGCAACGTCGGGTAGAACTGCACGAAGGTGTTATCGACGGCGGCGTGGTCCGCGTGGCAGGAGTAGCAGGCCTCGGTGCGCGGAACCATGCTGGCGGTCTTACTGTCGCCAAAGCCGAAGAACGCCCATTTGCCGGGAAAACGCGCTTCATCCTTGACGTGAACCTCTAGACCCATCAACTCTGTGCTCTGGTAGTTTCCCGCCTTGTTGATGGAGCCCTTGCTTTTCGCTGGGCGCACTTCCAGCACCAGCATCGTTTTGTCCGGCCACTTGCCCGTCTCAAGGAAGGAACGATAGGCCTCCGGCTTAACGAATACGTTGTCGAACATGTGGTGATCCATGTTCATGGCCGGGTTGTAGCTCATGTCAAAACCCGACGTTAGATACACCCATTCGCGGTAGTCTTCGGGCAAGCGAAGTTGGTCATCGGAGGTGTACACCGGACCGGTGGTCGGAGTCGGAATTGGTGTCTGTCGGGCAGCGGCGAGGCAAAATAGCATTGCGCCACCAAGGAGAACGAGAAGTGGTTTGGTATTCACACGGAGATTGTGAAACGGAAGCCGCAGGAAGGCTAGACCGTTTGCTGCAGCAGGCGGGCGATTCCCTGCATTTTTGCCGCCTGCGCTTGTCGCAAGAGTATGATTGCTGCAGATGAACGAGAAATATCCAACGTCACGAATTCCGCACTGGTATTGGATTGCGGCGTTCTGGTTCTCGCTGGGACTCTTCGACGCCACGCAGACCGTGGTGACCATGCGCGCGCAAGCAATGCACCACGCGTGGCCGCAGTTGTTTGTGGTCCTGCTGCTCTGTTGGTTCCCGTGGGTGCTGGCGACCCCAGTCATCTTGTGGCTGGGAAATCGATATCCGCTTCTACCCGCGAAGTCTTTTGCCGCTTGGGTATTCCACGCGGCCGCTTTGGCTCTGATCACGGCAATCTGCGCAGCGTGGTCGGCTCTTCTTGAAGTCTTGCTGAATCCGTGGACACCTACCCAACCTCCTGGAATCTTCGGTGACCTTTGGCTCAAGAAGACCTACGGCCAGCTTCTCGCTTCAATTATTTTTTACGGCTGCGTTCTGCTGGTCGGTTACTTATTGGAATCGCGTGAGCGCCTGGCGCGACAGCGAATGGAAGCGGTACAGCTTAGTGAACAACTGACGAAGGCCCAGCTAAGCGCTCTCCGGCATCAGATTGAGCCGCACTTTTTGTTCAATACCCTGAATGCCGTGGCCGGACTGGTGCGCGAAGGAAACAACGATGCCGCGGTGAATATGATTGCCGGGCTAAGCGATTTTCTTCGCCACTCGTTGCGAGATGACGGGCGGCAAGAAGTGCCGCTTCGAGAGGAACTGGAGTTTGTCGAGAAATATCTGGATATCCAGAAGGCGCGCTTCGCAGAGCGTTTGCAAGTGAAGATTGCTTTGATTCCAGGGCTTGGTGAAGCGCGGGTGCCAAGTCTGATTTTGCAGCCAGTGGTGGAAAACGCCGTGAAGCACGGAATCGCCAAGCGAGCACATGGCGGCGCCATTGAGATCAGCGCAACGCGCTTGAATGGAACGCTGACTCTGAGCGTTTTCAATGATGGTCCGGCGCTACCGCAAGATTGGGACGGCAACCAGACGGCCATCGGACTCGCCAATGTGCGCGAGAGGTTGCACAGTTTGTACGGCCATAATTCCGAACTAAAAGTAGCGAATGAGGGAACGCGTGGAGTCAAAGTATCCATTTCGGTGCCGTTTCGGGTGGAATGAATGGCGCCATCGAAAGAGCGAAGCGAGAAAATTCGAGCGTTGATCGTGGACGATGAGCCACTTGCTCGGAGCAGTTTGAAGGCGCTGCTGAAACGTGACCCGGATATAGAAATCGTGAGCGAATGCGGCTCGGGGCTTGAGGCTCTGGCGGAAATCCGGAAAAAGAAACCCGACCTCGTCTTTTTGGATGTGCAGATGCCGGAATGCGACGGCTTCGACGTTCTGGAGCAACTCGGCGCCGCTATGCCGCCGGCGCTGGTGTTCGTTACCGCGTACGACCAGTATGCTCTGCGGGCGTTCGAATCGGGCGCGCTTGATTACCTGCTAAAACCATTCAACGACGCAAGATTCGACCGCGCGCTGGTACGCGCCAAGGAAAGCATTACAAACGGAAAAATCGGCGCGCAGAAAATCGAGCGACTGGCTATCAAGAACACGGGACAGGTTCTATTCCTGAAAATTTCGGAGATCGATTGGATTGAAGCCGCGGATTATTACGTCTGCCTGCATGCAGGGGCAAGAACGCATCTATTGCGCCGCAGTATGGCCGATGTAGCCGAAGAACTGCACGGCGCCACGTTCTGCCGCATTCACCGTTCAGCCATCGTAAATCTGGAGCGAGTGAAGCAAGTGGAAACCAGCGAGGACGGGGGCACCGACGTAGTTCTGGAGGGCGGTAAACGCCTATCAGTGAGCCGCAGGTTTCGCAAGGACCTGCAAGCGCGGCTGGGACTGCACGCGACGTGAGTTGCGCAGTGCGCGCCGCGCGCCCTGAGTCCCTCGTAGCGAGACCCGGGAAGCATTGAGAGCCTGGCCGCGACGTTATTACAGAGCCCTTCTTCTTAGGCGCTGGCTTTGCCGGGTGCCTGGTATCGCCGCTGCTGGTGTTGATCAGCGCCAGAAAATCCTTGGCGTTGAAGGGATAGCGGCGAGTGGATGGTTGTCCCGTAGTGCTTAGCGTGACGTCCACACGCCGGTTGTTGCTCCATACAAAATTGGCGGCCAGCGGGTTGCCGCCTGGATCTTTGCGCCGGTGGTAATGGTGGCGACGTACAGAGAGAACGCTGCAAGCGAGACCGCTGGCGTAAAGACGGCGATGGTGCCGGAGTAACTTACTATTCCGGTGATAGCGATGCCGCCAGGTCCGGTCAACGTAAACGTGGTTGTAATGATTGTTGCGGGAGCCATCACGGAACTAAATGTCGCGCTCACGGTTGTGTTGAGGAGCACCGAGGTTGCGCCGTTCACAGGCAGCGTGGCTACCACTGTCGGGAACGCGGGACTCGGCGCCTGTTCCCGGACGCACCCAGCCACAAAAGCGGCTAATACCAATGCGAGCAAAAACATTTTCTTGACCTTGAATTTGCGCATTAGCTTCTCCTGTTCAATCTCAATCGGCGACAAAGGTGCTTTTAGATTTGGTAGCTGCCATGCTTTCAAAACTTTTGAAGCGCTCAAGTGGAGTCGCTTTGCGTATGCTCATCAAACCGTTTGGATCCCCCATGAGCGACGACTATCGGGTTGTGGGTACGGCAGGTTGCGCCAGAAAGTTGCAGGGCCGTTTAGAAGTAAACGCCTCAAGCTGGAAAACCTTGCCGCATACCGAATTGAGCTGTTTCCTTATTTGCCCGCGGATTCCTGTCCACTCTCGGCTAGCTTTGCGCCTTTTCCTCAGTCGGAGGTCATGCAAAACGGATGCCAGAGCAGACTCATGGCCTCTCGGAAATTACTCTTCGATTTTTTCTTGCAGGGCGATGGCAAGAAATTGAATACAAAGGAATCTGTGGATGGGTTCCGCATGGCCGGTTCGTTGGGTGATCGAAGCAAGAATTGACTTCGGACCAATGTGGAACGGAACCCATTCCATTTCAGGAAACGCGAACCGTTTGGAGTGCTTTCCGAGCTGAACTGGGGTTCTCCGCAATGCAAAAAAGCGCGCAGCAAGGTAAGTGCAGTTCTTGGCGGATTGGCGGCTAAAGACTGGGGATCTTTGGGAACTCGATCTTGAATGCGAGGGCGTACCTGCCGGCTTTCTGCACCGGCAAACCAATGTGTAAGCCGTCGGATTTCACTTGCCAGGTGACAGGCGTTGGTTGACCTAGGAGCGAAACCGAGACAATGTTCTGGCCAGAAAGCGCCGCTTCGCTCAATAAATGGATAACCGCCTCTCCAGAATCCGGCCATCCTAATTCGATGGCATACAGGAAATTGCCCTTGGTGGTGAAACGAAAGTCTTGCGCGGTGAATTCCTTCGCATCTGTATCGTGAAACGAACCTTCTACGATTGCTGTGGGACCTTCGCCGAATTTCGTCCAGGAGCGAGTACCGTATATGGCCTCTCCATTAATTTTAAGCCAAGCCCCAACCTCGCGCAGGGTGGTTTGCACTTCTTCCGGCAGCGTGCCGTCCGAGCGCGGCCCAACGTTCACAAGAAGATTTCCATTCTTGCTGACGATATCAATGAGCTGATCGAGGATTACTTTCGCCGGTTTGAAATTGTCATTTTCAATATAGCCCCAGGATTTGTTGCTGATGGAAGTGTCCGTCTGCCAGTACAGCGGGCGAATATCGGACAACTGGCCGCGCTCGATGTCCAGAACGGCGGAGTGCTCTTCCATTGCACTTAGCTTGTAATTGATGACTGGAACTTTGCCCCGGCTGGCAGCGTAGTTGTAATAAAAAGCGGCAAATTTTGCGACGTGAGTGCGGGCGACGGGCTGGCCGATCCACCAGTCAAAATACACGATGTCCGGGCTGTACTTTTCGACGATTTCGGCGTCTCGCGCCAGCCAGTCGTCCAGATATTGATTGCTGACGTAGGTCCAGTCCTCAAGCAAGCCCTTCTTGCTCTCCAACCAGTCATGCGCAGGACCGTAAAAGGCCGCGTATTGCGGATCGTTTACATCGGACGCGAGTTTGCGACCACCATCCAGGAAGAAATCGTGTTCGATGCGGTGTGAAGAGACACCCAAGCGAATGCCGCGTTCGCGCAGCGCTTTTGCGAGTTCGCCGTAGACGTCACGGTGCGGCCCCATTTTTACTGCCGTCCAGTCGGAAAGGCCGCTGTCGTACATGGCGAAACCATCGTGATGTTCGAAAACCGGAACGACATATTTTGCGCCAGATTCCTTGAACAGTTCAGCCCACAGATTAGGATCGAAGTGCTCGGCCTTAAAGCGCGGAATGAAATCCTTGTAACCGAATTGCGTGAGAGGGCCGTAGGCAGCGATCTGATGCTTATTTTCTGGGGAGCCCTGTTGATACATCAGCCGTGGATACCACTCGCTGCCAAATGCCGGAACGGAATAAACGCCCCAGTGAATAAAGATCCCAAACTTGGCATCCTTGAACCAATCGGGAATTTCATAACGACGAAGGGATTCCCAATCAGGCCTGTAGGGGCCTGCGGACACTGTTTTTTCCAGTTCGGAAAGCAGAGCCTTGCGTTGCAAATCGTATTTGGCGCTGGCTTTTTGCCAGGTTTGATCGATTTGCTCGGCGGGTTGGGCCGCGGTTGGTTGCACGCTTGCCGCTGGACTCTGGGCCAACAGATGTGCAGGCACGAGGAAAAGAACCGCGGCGGTCGCGACAATTTTTAGCATTCGCGATGGAGCGGCTAACAAAAAAAGTGAGCGCTCGTAACGAAATGACTCAGCCATCATAATTCGGCCTCGCATGTTCCGTGACCTCCGGCGTCGTTTCAACCCGCCGGGAACCCAGAAACGAATAAAGCGTGATGTACACGTAGGCGAGGAGCGGAATGGTGTACGCCAGCGCCAGGCTATGAAGTTTCTCTGACACCAGCCCCATGAGCGGAGTAAGTATCGCGCCGCCGATGATGGCCATCACCAGGAAGGACCCGCCAATTTTCGTATTCGGACCGAGGCCCTTCAAGCCCAGAGCGAAAATAGTCGGGAACATCAACGACATAAAAAAACTCGTGAGAAAGACGCACCAGATCCCAACCCACCCTGGTTGAAAAACAGCGACAGACACCAGCGCGATATTCGCCAAGGCATAAAAACCCATCAGCCGGCTGGGAGAAACAAACCGCATCAGGTAAGCGGAGGCAAAGCGGCCAACGCCGAATGCAGCCAAAGTGCCGGTAAGAAAATATCCCGCCGTTTTTTCCGGCTTGTGGGCGTATTCCTGAACGTACGAGATGAAATAGCTCCAGGTGCCGACCTGCGCTCCCACGTAAAAGAATTGAGCAACGACCGCCAGCAAGAAATGTCGTTGATGCAGAAGTTCGCCAAAGCTCCCGTGTTCGCCGGACCCGCATTCCGTCTCGCTGGAAATGACCGGAAACCTCGTGCGGACAATGAGCACGGCCCAAAGGACGGCAATGATCCCGATCACCAGATAGGGACGCACGACGCGCAAGGTTTCAAAGCGCAAGTAGGCCTCGTAGGTGTGCGCCGCCTGTTGCGACGCGATTTGTTCCGGGCTCAGCTCGACCCCGGAAAAAATAAACACCGTCCCAACCAGCGCGCCCGTAATCGCCCCGAGTGGATTGAAGGCCTGCGAGAAATTCAGCCGGCGTTCGGAGCTCTCCGGATCGCCAAGCTGCGCGATGAAGGGATTGGAGGCTGTCTCCAGAAAAGAAAGTCCGCTGGCGATAACAAATAGCGCAAACAGAAAGAATCCGTAGCTACTGGCAACCGCTGCCGGCCAGAAAAGGAACGCCCCTGCCGCGAAAAGCAGCAAGCCCACGATAAAGCCCGCCTTGTACCCCACCCGCTTCATCATCAAACCCGCGGGAATCGCGAGGAGAAAATAGCCCATGTAAAAGGCGGATTGCACCAGGCCGGCTTGAAATCGGGAGATTGCAAAGGACTTCATGAAGTGGCGAATCAGAACGTCGTTTAGATTGTTCGGAATGCCCCAAAGAAAAAACAGGGCGGTAACAAGGATAAAGGGAATGATCTGGCCCGTGGGAAACAGCGAATGCCCAGGCTCAGCTATGGACGACACATTCGCAGCTTTTTGCGTCTCCATCATTCGTCCCCTGCCGGCTTCAGCGAATACACTTTGATCGCCACCCCTCCGAGAATCAGTTCACGCTCGGCGACCGAGAGCCCGCCGATTAATTCATCAATCGTAGAAAACCACTCACGATGCGTGGTCGCTAGACAACACACCGGCCAGTCGGACCCGGCCATCAGGCGCTTTGGGCCAAAAGCATCGAGCACTACGTCGAAGTACGGCTTTAAATCCGCGCAACGCCAATCGGTCCAGTTCGCTTCCGTAACCATTCCGGAAAGCTTGCAATACACGTTTTCACGCCGTGCCAACTCACGAATATTTGTTCGCCAAGGCTCGAGCGCGCGATCGCGGACGCGCGGCTTGGCAATGTGGTCCAAAACAAAAACTTGTTCCGGGTGAAGATCCACGAAGGCGATTGCCGCAGGAAGTTGGCGCTCAAAAATCAAAATGTCATAGACGAGGCCGAGGCGCTTAAGCTGCGCAATGCCCCGATTAAAGTCCGGTCGCAGCAGGTACTCATCGTCTGGCTCATCCTGAACCACATGCCGCAAGCCTTTTAACTTTTCAGGCCTCCACAACTTTTCCAGTTCCCGCGGAAATTCTGGGCCGGCAATGTGCGCCCAGCCAACGACGCCTCGGATGGCGTTGCATTCATCGGCCAGCGAAAGCAACCACGCGGTCTCCGCCATGCTCTGCCTGGCTTGTACCGCTATGCTTCCGTCTAACTCTGAGAGAGCCAGTTCCCGCTCGAGGTCCTTGGGCAAAAAATCGCGGGCCAAAACTCTCATATTTTCTTCAATCCACCCGTACTGCTCTTTTTCGTAACACCACAGGTGGTGGTGCGCGTCAATGCGCTCAGACATTGTTTTCGGGCTTCCCGGAAGGCCAATCGACTGCGAACGCGGAGCCAGTCGCCGATCGAATTTCCGCCAGGAGATTTGCATCGGATTTCATCTGCAGCGAACCAAGGTTGGCTTTCGCTTCGTCTTGCGTGGCCATGCCGATAAGTGTACTCGCCTCGCCTTCAGGAAGTGCAGCCCTCGGACTGTTAGTTTTGACAATTCTCTGCGCGTCGGCGGCGGCGCAATCTTGAAGTCGTCACATTTATCGCCTCTGTGTATTCAAACGGACTGTTCAAACAATGTTGGATGTGTCGGCTTGCATTCGATTATTGTGTTCCAGACCCGTCGGAACTGGCCCTGTGGGGTATGAGATCCACGAGCTAATGTCGGTCCCGAATATGGGGAGCTAGGAGAGAAAACCATGGACGAGCCAAAGCGCACTCTCAAACAAAAGGCTTACCAGGGGTTGAAAGAGTATCTGGCGATTACTTTGTATCTTTGGTTGGTATTCGCCTTGTTCGTACTTTATAAATCAGTGCTCCTGTCCGAGGGAATTTCTCTCCTCGCGCATGGAATCGCGCTCTTCAATGCCCTGGCTCTTGGCAAGATCATGCTGATCGCTCAGGAACTTAATTTTGCCGACAATTTCAAAGACGAACCACTCATCTATTCGATTCTGTTCAAATCCGGCGCTTTCGCACTCGTTTTGGGTTTCTTCAAAATTCTCGAAGAAGCAGGCGTGGGCTGGTATCACGGGAAATCGTTCAATGAAAGCATTAGCAACCTTGCAGGAGGGACGCTGGAGGGGATACTCGTTTTCGTGCTTATTCTCGGCGTCCTTTTGATTCCCTTTTTTGGCTTCGGGGAGCTGCGCCGTGTTTTTGGCGGGGACAAACTGCGGAAACTGTTCTTCACCTCTCGTCATCTTCCCGACTCGACTTCCTAAACGCGCAACGCAGGGCGTATACTTCGCCCGCACGCACCCCAACAGCCCCAACGAGGACAACAGGTGAGAACACTCGGAACGATGCGATGGATTCGCGTTCTTTTGACTCTCGGCACGACTCTAGCCGCGGCGTCATCTCTAAGGTCACAGGATTACGTCCGCGACTCAAGGCCCACCCTATTTTCCTACGATGAACTCGTCCAGTTGAGCCTGGACAAGGAACTGACTCCTGAGCTTGCCGAAAAGCTCCGCCTGGTTACCACTACGCCCTTTATCAATAACGAAGCTTTCTATCACGGAGCCAGGCCGCGCCCGCTCGAGGTCAAAGAACTCGGTCCTTCTCTCCGTGTCGCCCTTTGGAACATTGAGCGGGGCTTGGAACTGGATGACATCCAGCTCCTTCTCACTGATAAAGACCGTTTCATGACCAAGGTAGAAGAGGAACGAAAAAAAGCCAAGGAAAGCGGCAAACACAGCAGAAGTGTGAATTTGGAGAAACTCCCGCAGGAGATCGAGCTCTTAAAGGCTGCCGATGTCTGGATCCTCAACGAAGTGGATTGGGGTATGAAACGCACCCAGTACCGGGAAGTCGTTCGAGAACTCGCCGAGACCTTGAATATGAATTGGGCTTATGGTGTGGAGTTCCTCGAAATCGATTCGAAGCAGCTGGGAACGGACACTTTTGAGGACAACGAGGACGAAGCCGCTCGCCAACAGCTTTTGGAGCTGTTTAGCGTGGACAAAGACCGAGTGCGGGCGCTCCACGGTCAAGCCGTGTTGTCACGTTATCCCATTCGGGACGCCCGTCTGGTGCCCTTTACCGTTGGCTACGACTGGTTCAACGAGAGCAAGATCAAGCCCCTCGAGAAAGCAAAACGGAAGGCCGCCATCCTTATTGGAGAGGATCTACTTCGCGAAGTGCGTCGAGGCGGACGGACGACGCTCTTTGTGGATCTCGACGTTCCGGAATTACCCGGGAAACGTCTGACCATTGCGGCTACGCATCTGGAAAACCGCGCGAAGCCTAAAATTCGCCGTCAACAGATGGAGGAGCTGCTAAACCAGGTTCGAGAATCACATGATCCGATAGTGATCGCCGGTGATTTGAATACCACCGGTTCTGACGGAACTCCTACCAGCGTGCAAAATCTGCTCTACAAGCGTTACGGAAGCACGGATTTCTGGACCACCAAAGGTGTTCAATGGGCGACTGGAGTCGGTATCGTTTACGGTGCTGCAAAGAGCACGCGGAAACTTGCCGGAATTCAATATCGGGTCGATCCGACTTCGGCGAATATTCCTGGTTTGTCGGCCAATTTAGAACGAGGCTTGTTCACTACGTTAGAAAAATTCCGCTTCACGGACGGTAAAGCCATCGATTTCCGGGGCGTGCCCGCACGAACGGTGAATGAGAAACCCGGCACTCTGGCCGACTCCAATCAGCGGTTAAGCAGCGGATTCGCGCCAACCTTTGTAGCCGAACTCATCTGGGGCAAAGTAGGAGTTGCTAAATTCAAGCTCGACTGGATCTTCGTAAAGTCTGACCTGGAGAACCCGCGTGATCCGCATGGGCCGTATATTTTTGCGCCCCACTTTGCACGAACGTTCACTGACCTCAACAATTGCTTGCCGGAGCCAATCTCCGACCACAGCCCAATGACCGTCGATCTTCCCTTTCACGAACCTTCTGTAACTGGCGCCGAAGCAGGCGAGAAACATTGATCGTGCCGGCAGTTCTTACCGCTGAGATAGCGGGAAGGAGTCCGAGCGCCGCTGAGATTTACGCGCCAAAAATATTGCTGTCCAGAAATGCGTTGCGGAATTTCCCCTGTGGGTCGTAGCGTCTGGCAAGTTGGGTAAACTCCGGCAACTTCTCATACAGAGTCCTGAGTCTGGCGGGAGGAGTCGTGAACAATTTGCCCCAGTGCGGTCGAGCATTGTATGGAGCCAATTCTCGCTCGATCACGGGCAATACTTTGCTGACGGCCGGCCAGTCCTGCGTCCAAGTGAAATGAATCGTGACACATGGCTGTTTGAAACAAGGGCTGAGCCAGAGGTTGTCAGCGGCGACGGTGCGAATCTCGGAAATCAGCAAATGTGGACCGACAAGTTCGTGCAGACGTTGCACCGCCAAAATCGCATCCATCGCGTGCTCTCGTGGGACGAAATATTCAGATTGCAATTCCTTGCCGGCGCTCGGTGTGAATCCCATTCGAAAATGCGGAAGTCTTTCATACCACGGGCCAATGACGCCCATCTGCTCCGTACAATTCTCAGCCGAAAGTTCAGCAATGGGGTGCAAGTTCTTGGTGGCTCGACCCGCACCGAAAAATTCGGGGCCGGCGTCGAATGCCGGTGCCGCGTCGACACGGGTCTTGAGCCAGACTTCGTTGAAACGTTCTTTTTGCCAATCGGTAAAAAGACTGACGCTGTAGGCGCTCGATTCGATGGCATCGAAATGATTCTTGAACTGCGCCAACGGAAGATTTTCGTACACACACTGCCGCATCAGGAAAGTTGGCTGAATATCCAGAGTTACCTTTGTCACCACCCCGAGCGCACCGAGGCCTACCACGGCACCCGCAAAAGTGTCTCCATCTGTTTCCCGCGATAGCTTAAGCAACTCGCCGTTGGCGGTGACAATTTCCAGGCCGCTCACCGCGGTGGCGAGATTTCCATTTCGCTGGCCGGATCCATGCGTTGCAGTGCTACACGAACCAGCAACGGAGATGTGCGGCAGCGAAGCCAGGTTGTGAAGAGCGAATCCTTTGCTGTGAAGCAGTGGACAAAGCTGGCCGTAAGTCATGCCGGCGTGGACACTGACAGTGCGCGCCTGCGGGTTCAAGTCAGCCAGGTCTTTCCATGACTTCACGGAAAGGAAGTATTGGTTGCTATCCGCAATGTCGTTGAAGCAATGACGCGTGCCAAGGACTTTCAGGTGCGCCTGCTTCGTCACAAAGCTCTGTACTTCTTTCAGGGACTGCGCCTCATAGAGACGCTCGGTGCCGTATTCCAGATTGCCTGCCCAATTTTTCAATTTAGACTCCGGCGCTCGCGCCACGAGCGGCGAAAGAGCGGGCCCTGCCAGTGCGGCCGATAATAACTTAATGAAATCCCTTTTGTTCACCGAGCCCTCCGGCTGTTCGTACGATTTGGATTGATTCGTCCTTTGCTGCCACTACGGCAGCGCCACCTCGAACTGGTAATTCCCGGCTGGGAGTTCGTATTCGATCGCGTTTCCGTCTTTCGGCACGGCGCGCAACTTGCCAGCCTGCGGCAAGAGTTTTCCATCCAGCGTGAATCTCTTTGACTGTTCCTGATCGAGCGGCAAACGGCCACTCGCATTGGCCGGAATAGTTAGCTTCCACGTCGCTTTATTCCCGGTCACCGACCACGCAGAGTGAATCGTTCCATACGAGGAATCGTACGAAAAATCCAGGCCGCCCAACCGTTTGTCGAAATTCGGATGCAGGCGAATGGTGTGAAAACCGGGGTCCGTCGGTTCCGTATCAATTCCTGCTGCGTAGCGATAGATCCAGTCTGCAACCGCGCCATACGCATAGTGGTTGTACGAATTCATGCTGGGATCGTTGCGCATCTGATCGCCATTCCAGCGTTCCCACATCGTGGTTGCGCCGTGGTCAACTAAATAGCCCCACGATGGATATTCCGTGCTGAGGAGCAGGCGATAGGCCACATCGGCGTGTCCAGTATCGGTCAGCGCCGCCAGCAAATAAGGTGTGCCAAGAAACCCGGTGCCCAGGCGCCACTGATTGGCTTCGAGCCGGTCCACCAGGCGTTTCGCGGCGACCGCTCGTAACGAATCGGGCAGCAGATTCATATTCAGCGCAAGGACGTAGCCCGTCTGTGTTTCCACTGGCTGGTCCCCAAGTTTCCGCTCGGTGCCGGATGCGAACACAGGCGGTGGTGGCACGCCGCCGACAAAACCATCGGCTCGCACGAAATTTGTATTGAAGGCAGATTTGATTTTTCCCAAAAGCTCGTTGTACTTCCGTTCGTCTTCCGTTTTTCCTACCGCGTGCGCCATTTGACTCATCAGGGTCACGTCGTACGCCCAATACGCAGTGGCAATCAAATCCACGGGAGTCACTCCTTCGGGCGCCAGCCAATCGGCAAAAGCAATACCGTAATTTTTCCTCCAGAGATAATCAGGATTTGCAGTTTGAATGGCCGCCAGATATTTCTCCATTCCCTCCCAATTCTGTTCGATGATCTTTTTGTCGCCCGTCTGAATCCACGACGTCCAGGGAATAATCACGCCGGCGTCGCTCCATCCCGTTCCGTAACCTGGGTTGGGCGTCGCAGTTCCAGGAGCGAAAATCCCATACATGTCGGTCCCCACCTGCGTTCCGCGCAAGTCAGCGCCGAATTTTCTTGAGAAAGCCGTCAGGTCCATGTTGTAGGAGGCCGTGCGCCAAAATACCTGCGCATCGGCGCTCCAACCGAGCCTTTCATCACGTTGCGGGCAGTCTGTAGGAACTCCGACGAAGTTGGATCGCTGGCCCCACAGAATATTGCTCCAAAGCTGATTGATCATGGAGCTTCCCGTCTTCAACGTTGCGGTAAACGGAGCATCTGTATGGAACACAACCGCTTTCACATCGGCCAGCTTGGGCTCGGACTGTAATCCTGAAATCTCCGCGTAACGGAAGCCGTGAAAGGTAAACGATGGCTCAAACTCTTCCGCCCCTTTACCGGCAAGAATGAAGTGATCGGTAGCCTTCGCCGTCCGCAGATTGTCGACGTACAGCGAGCCATCCGGATTCAACACCTCAGCAAATCTTAGTTTCACGTCCGTACCGGCGGGTCCCGACACCCGAATATGCGCGACTCCCGACAAATTCTGTCCGAAATCGAAGATGTACACGCCCGCCTCCGGGCTGGTCACCTTTTTTGCGTCGAGCGTCTTTTCGGCGCGTATGGGCTGAAAATATTGCCACAGAATCTCGGGTTGTTTTGGTTGCACCAGTTCCGCGGGCTGCCACTGTGCGTCGTCGAATGCAGCCTGATCCCAAGTTGCCTGCAGCTTTCGTGCGTCGTACGTTTCCCCATCGTAGATTTCCGCGCTGAGAATCGGTGAGATGTCCGCCTTCCATTTATCGTCCGTGAATATCCAATCGACGGAGCCGTCTTTATATTGGATTCTGAGTTGCGCGCGCAGGGCTGGAGGAGTGTTCCCATAGTTGTATCCTTGGCGGGACCACTGCAATGGAGTTGCATACCAGCCGGGAGCAAGCAGCGCTCCAACCGCGTTTTTCCCCGGCTTGATATCGGCGGTTACGTCGTATGCCTGGTAGATCACTCGTTGCCGAAAGTCCGTCCATCCCGGCGCCAAAACCTCGCGGCCAATTCCCTGTCCATTCATGGATAGTTTGTAGGCGCCAAGCGCGGTCGCGTAAATTCGCGCGGAGGCCACCGGCTTTGACACTTCAAACGTGCGGCGTAGCGACTTCACAGCTCCAGTCGGCCATGGATTCCCCGTCTCAGCAGACTCGGAGCCGGAAGTCGGTGGAACGTAGAGAATCGCTTGTTTCCACGAACTGTCGTCGAAATCGGCGGCCTGCCAGTCGGCAGTCGCATTCGGCGCCGCTTTCCAACCTTCCGAAGTGCTCTTGAATATCTGCACGGATCCGTCCGTCGCTTCGATATACAGCAACGCGTTCATCGGCGACTGACTGATGTTCTGCGGTCCGCGCCTCGCGGGCGGCGCATAACGCACAACCTCGACCGCCAACAGATTTTGTCCCGCGCGCAAAACATTCGAAACGTCCCTGACCGTGTAGGTCTTCCATGGCATTTGCCGCCAGGGAGGAAGCGGTTGGGTCGGAAGCACTAGCTTGCCGTTGACCCATGCGCCCGCCGAATCCTGTCCCGTTACGTACAGAACCCCGCGTCGCACCGGCTTTCCGAGCTCAAAGTGAAATCGAAAGTCGTGGTTCGTTTTTCCCGCTCCCTTCGGGGCTTCCCCATCCGCATTGGTGATCCATAGTGCGCCTGCTTCGCGGACCTGACGCAACTGAGGCTCCTCGTAGCCGATCCAGTTGGCCTTCCAGTTTTCCTGATCCAGGAGTCCCGTCTCCCACCAACTCGGCGCGCTCGGCGCGGATGCCTTGCCGTTCTGATCCCATATCACAACCCGCCAGTAATAGCGTTTGCTGGGCTCGAATGCCGCGCCTTTGTAAGGCACGTCTTGAGAAATTTCCGACTCCACTCGCCCGCTGTCCCACACATCACCCTTGCCGGCGGCGACGTCCGCTTCCGTCGAGCCCACCACGATCTGGTATGCAGTTTGGCGCGCCCCGGCGCGTGAGTCTTCCATCCGCCAGGACAACAACGGCTCCCTGGAGTCCATTCCCAGCGGCGTGAAAAGAGACTCGCACTGGAGCTTCACGGGTCTAGTCGACTGAGCAGACGCTGTAAACACGAACAGGAGGATGCAGACAAACGTCACGCTCGGAATCCTAAAGATCTTTTCAACACTGTTCTCGATGTTTCTCATGATGCCTTCTGCGTCATTTCGCTTGCATCAAAACCATCCGGCCGAACGGCTGCGATAGCCTATCAGAAAATCGAGATCGGCCCGACCCGAGCTACCTCACGGGCTGCAGGTAGATCTGTTCAGCATCAAAATCGTTCCAAAAACCACTTCTTCCGGAACAAACTAATCCGGCACAACTGTTCGGAGTGTTTGGTGGGTTGCAGAGAACTCTGGCGTTGGCCGCGATGCAGGCCATCGCTGGCGCAGAATGAACCATGGAAGGAGCTTTGCCCTCGTCCGCGTGCCCATTTCCAAGCCGATCGAAGCAACATCCGCGAGATATGGGAAATGAGAGACGCTTATTATTCGCCACCATGGTATGGGATGAAGCTGACCATGAGCAGTCAGAGCGCGTGCAACATTGACTTCAACTGCTACGACCTGGACTGCAAAGCGGAGCCCGCGCTTTGCAACGACTGGGAGGCGGATTCTTCGGTGGAATTCACATACTGTCGCGCCGGTGATGGAAGGGAGTGGATTCGGAATTGCGACGGAAGCCTGCGATCTACCACCGGTCACGATGCCGCCGAGATCGTTGCTTGATGCACATCCAGCCCAATATACTTGCCGTCATTCATGGGGCGCTCCTTGTTGTAGGTGATGATGCGAACGATCAAAACCTACTCCAAACGGGCGCCCTTTTATAATGCGTTAATCAGGACTTAGGAACGCTTCGGCGCTCCGTAGAAACACCAGACTGCTCGGAGACCGGCTATGATTCTCGGAGCACAACGACTCGCTCCTCTCCAATTCTGCAAGTTCTTTACACGCCGCAACCAATCGCTACCTGTTCGACAGGCCAGCGTGACCGATTGGAGTAGTACCCTCCTACTTCAGTTCTGAGCTGCATCTGCGCTGTGGCCCACTTAGTATGAGGCCACTTCCGGCAGCCTCGTTTTTGCGAAGTATCTTCAACGAAGGAGCACCTAATGGAGAAAATACTTTTTGCTGGCGCAATCCTGCTTTTGAGTGTTTCGGCCTCTCTGACGGCGGGTGCGGAACGAGCCGCGGCACAAGGCCCCGCGGGCGCGGGCGCGTCCACAGCGCAGGATAGCTCTCATTCCCTTAATCCGATCAAGTGGGTCAGAAAAGATTCCAAGAGCTCCGCCGATGCAGCCGGAAACAGAAGCGAGGCAGAGAAAAAACTCACTCCCAGCCTGCAAGCCCAAGGGGTGTTAGCCGCTAACACTACCGCGACCGACGCATGTGCGACGTTCATGACGTTGGACGGATGCCTTGCTGCCCTTCACGCCAGCCACAGTCTCGGAGTGGATTTCAATTGCCTCCGCGCCAATGTGACGGGTGTGCATACCAGTGCGGATATTTCTGGCTGCAAGGTCGCTGACGGAGAAAAAGCGCTGGGCCTGAATAAAGCCATACATCAGTTGAAGCCCGATGCCAATGCTAGACAGGCTGCAAAGGACGCAGAGCAGCAGGCCAAGGACGACTTGAAGAGAATCGGCGAGTAGCTTCCGAAGTTCAGTTATCCGGTTGATTCCGCGTTAATCGTCCAAGTGGCTTGTTTCTGGAGACGCTGCCGGGCCAAGAACTAGCCATACCCAATAGTTGGCCTGTACCATCGGCCAAGTTTGCAGTGCGTCATCTAGTGTGGATCTTCAATGGCAATGGTCACTGTTCCTCGTTACCCTCAAAGGAACAGCCCTCCAT
>Ga0210383_10000611_pt1 | contig 32590 bp, 51 predicted proteins | sample IncBWC14OmetaG_FD_160072 | JGI IMG/M metagenome (GOLD analysis project Ga0210383, IMG submission 160072) | Forest soil microbial communities from Barre Woods Harvard Forest LTER site, Petersham, Massachusetts, United States - Inc-BW-C-14-O ... | reverse complement strand
TGCCTGTTTTTTTTTTTTAATATGAAAAATGTAATAGAGATGATAACTATATATGAAAAACAGTTGGCTATTATTCTATATGTAACATAGAAAATCACATAAAAACACTGTTTCTACAAAAAAGATAAACCTAATTTTTATGTCAATTTCTATATCAAATAAAACAATCACATATAAAATGATATAAAAAAATCATTTATATTCTAGAATTCCCGCAGGGTGACCTAGCTCATGATCAATGGAAAGCATCGCAAACTCAGTAGTTGGCCGATCTGCCTGAGATGGGACATCTTAAGCTTGCTGTGCTCATTTCGTTAGTAATTACAATTTCATTTCATAATATGCAGCATTCGGGACCGTTTGGTTATTTAATTTATCACTGAGACTTCGTTTTACCGCTCAGTTCCCGCTCCAGCCTCAAGATATCTTGGGTGTGGGGGTGTTCCCACAAGGCTTGCGCGACGTCGGCCTCAATCGGGGGAAGAGGTTTCCGCGGGAGACCACCATATCCGTACGTCTTTTGGAGCAAGAATTTAGTACCAGAAATAGATTCCTTGGCAATGGTGTAGTCTGCCCGAGCGATAATGCCCTGAATACGCTGAGCCTCAGGAAGAATCGAGAGATCTTTCTTGGCTGCTTCTGACAGCTCGAAGAGCTTCATGATGGCGAGCTGATCATCAAAACAGAAGTAAGTGATGCTCAAATTGGACCAAAGAAACTGCGTGAGCATACCGGAGCGAAATTGGCAAGACCGGTTATGGCTCCGTGAGCATTGGCGAATGCTGATGGGGTGAGGAAATCAACGAAGCCGCCTAGCACAACAAACTTTGCATTCGGGTTCTTGCGGGGATAAGTCGTTGAAAATTCAGAACCATGCACGACATCGGCAATTCTCGTGAGTTTTCCGACATTACCACAACTTTTGTTCAGTTTCAGTGGAGTTTCCTGACGATTGAAACAGAAAACGTACGTAAGTTTCACTCCAAAGATATTGGGACATTCTATGGCGAGTTCTGTAATAATTTCCGAGTCCAAATCGATACCCGAGCTTGCCCCAGGATCTTCAATTCTTGCCAATGAGTTGGATGGATATCGTCAATTGGGCAACCCACAATTGTAAATTATCACCGGAATGGGACTCTCATCTGAAACTTCCGTGAAAAAGGCCTTGAGAGCCTTCTTGTTATTAGCCCATGCTCCAGCAAAGTAACCACTGGCGATGACAATGGCATAATCCGCGCCCGCCTCCGCAGCATCTCTGGAAAGCCGGATTGTCTCCCGTGTGCTCCCGGCGCCTGTCCCGGCGATGAGAGGTACATGCGTAAGACCCGCACCATCAAGTGCCGTCCGTGCTGCCTTAATTAACGTTGTGCGCTCCGCGTGTGAAAGGTGAATTGCCTCTCCCATGGAGCCGGCGATCAGCAGGCCGACGCCAGTAGTCGCGATCCGAACGACATGGGCCTGGAATGAAGTAATATCTGGACCGCGACTAGTGTTGAGGACAGAAGGAAAGAGGCGGAAACTAAACGTCATAGTTGATTACTTCTACTCACCAAGGTCTTCAGAGTCAGGCAAGAAGAAAGAAGGGATTGGAGCAAAGATGCCAGGATTCAAAGGACGAGTGAAGGATTCATGGATGCCGTTTCCTCCATTCTTTATTTTGGCGGTCATTGCGATGAGGATGAAGAATTGGAGTTTGAGCCACTCCGAGGTATAAACCTTGTAGCCTACTTGGGCAATCTTGATTCTTGACTGACATCCTGCATGGTCACTCTGAGGTCACAAACGAGACCAGGCAATAATGTTTGGTCAACATTGGTCATTGCATCGGGTGCTCTACTAGTAACTTGACAAACAACACTTTGAGGAGTTCAAACTGCATGTTTTTATGCAAGACCCTGTAAACGAGAGGTGCTTTCTTTTTTTGTGACTGGACAAGAGTCACAATCGGGCTGACCGAATATGACATATGTTTCTCACGATATTTCGTTCACTTCGATTATATACTTTTTGTATTTCTATACCATATTTCTGCAATGCGCATTGAAAAGTGCTATTTTTGCTCTACGAACGTATATCCTGGACACGGTTAGTCAATGTCCAACGGAGGTTATCTTCCTCTCACTGATAGGAGTTTAGGGTCTGCATTCGTAAGAAACGATGCCAAAGTCTTTAGATTCTGCACATCAAAGTTTGTTTCAATCTACCTAAGACGTTTGTCTGTTCATTGACATTGCAACGTCCTAGATGTCATAAGAACTTCAAGTGAGTGCGGTATTTTTGCACTGCCTTTGTCCAAAGTCCTCATTTCTCTTAGAATGAAACGGAATCCACGAAAGGTACGGTGGACGAAGGCTTTCCGGAAAGCGGCGGGCAAGGAGATGACTATAGTGAGGAGCCCTTTTGAGCACAGCTCCCTATACTTTGTCTTACCAGTTTGCGCCAGGATTCGACCATCGATTTCGAAAAACGAAGAAATGTACCTGTCCGTTACGATCGCGAACTCGTTCAAACCACACTCAAGGCCATGAAACGAGTAGGGGAAATCAAGAGGCGACGAGAACATGCTTTCTGGAAAAACAGGTGAGTTGTTCCTTAGCTACTGTATCTCACATGCTCAAACAAAGTTTTGCTCTTAGAATGGCTGCAAGTCGAGAGAAGCAACGAGCACATCGCAAAAAGACTCTGGACGCTGCTAAATCTTCAGTCAAACTCATCGAACCAATGTCTGTCGAGTCTCTGGAATCTGCCAAAGTTCGGGAGAAAATCAAGGTGCATACAAAAACCAGGATTGCTCTAGTGCATGGCGAAGGTCGGTCAATGGGCATGGATATCGATTGATCATGTAGGATTCCTGCAAAGTTTCCTCGTTGCTTTGCATATACGTCGTTATAATACAAAATGGATTTATGTTGGTGTAAAAGCACAAATGCAAAAGAAAACAGCAGTACCCATTCATTGAACATGTTCGATGTTGAGGATAACCGATGCTTTGAAAATTCAGAAGGGTCCAGTAAAAACGGTTTCCACCAACTCCACCCGTTGGACCATAAGAATCTATTCAATTACGAGGCGTAAATCAGCGATGCTTGTACTTCGCCTCGATATCGTGTCGAATGTTCGGATCCAAAGAGTTATGAAGGCCCAGCAAAGTCTTGCTGACGGCTTCACTCGCACCAATCATCGGTTTCAATACTGCAATAGGTACTGCTCGGATGACGGAACGTACGGGGCCCTGAATCTCTCATTAGTTATGAAACAGGTAGAGCCGTCACTTATAGACTCGCCTCATTCCCCGACCTCTCGTAAACTTCCATGGGAACAGCCAGTATTGTTTGCGCAGCAGAATTGAAATTTCTCTGCAGACTCTTATACGCAGACTGCATCCCTTCTTTGATGTCCACCGGCTGCTGAGCATATTTGCTAATCGAATCTAAGGCTTCGTCGCTTGCGTTGAGTCCTCGTTGCATGAACTCGTCTCCAAGGACGGGAACTTGGAGGGTTTCCGTGGTAATTGGATGTTTAAACTGACCCCCGAGAACACCTTCTGCCTGCTCGAGGATAACTTGTGTGCCTGTTGCTAAACGAGCGCCCAGCTTGATAGCTTCCATGGCGGTCGACTTGACAAATGCAGTTGTTCCCTTCTGCACTCCTCGAACAATCCTTCCATCTTTTTTGTACTGCGCGATGGGTAGCAGAACGAGGTCGGCGACTCCGGAACCGACATTGACAACAGAGCGGATGGGAGCCACACCAGAGATGACATCCACCAGTTGCGTAGCTTTGACATCTGGTGTCCAAAGATCATTCAGCATGTCGAAAAGTCGCGGCCATCCGGTAATCTGAATAAGATAAGTTGAGAAGCAATCGAGTTTGAATACGTATAGGACACACCCCATTCAATGTAATATGACGGAGAGTCATCTCTGCGCCGTCGAAGTGGAAGAAGTTCATGAGCTCGATTGTTCGACCCTCCCGTAAAGCTCTGTAATCGACGCGGCGAGGCTTGTAGTCGAGTTTGAGATCGACAGGGAATATTTCTGCAAGTTCTGTGGAGAGGATCTATGAACATTCCCTGATGCTTCACTGTTTCACGTACGGAAGTAAATATCTCCGTCATCGGACTCCCCAGTGGCAGTAGGAGCAGCATTAGGGTCCTTGAAACTGAAGAACTTTTTAAGGAAGTCAAGTGCGTCTTGATCAACGTATAGCCGGAGAGGTAGAATTTTTGCCTGAGATTCTCAATGAAGGAAGTCCAAAAGTTTGTCAGGTAGAAAATAGGCAACTCACCCGTAATCTTGCCTCCTCTGACGGGTGACCGGGCACAGGGCGAACGCTACGAAGTTCTACTCGAACCATGTTGGAGTCTGTCTCTCGAACATTACCACGCGAATCAGAACGCAATTCGGTCAAGAACTTCTTCCAGGTGGAGGTCTTGATGTGATCGAAGATTTCAAGATCCTTAACGGTAGCAAAGATTCTCGATACAATAGGTTCGTCCGGTCGATATTGGTCTACCTCCGCATCTACTCCTGACAGCCGGAATTCGAGACTAGGGCCTCTTGAGCGAGTCAAGCGTTTCCCATGGACCCGAGCTGATCTGGTTCGAGGCTTCGCAGTAGCGGGTGGTCTGAGTGACTGCCATGAACTTTGACTTGTCGTCTCAATGTCATCCTTCAATTCTTCATCAATGGCGGCAATGAGGGCTCCGGGTTCGAGGTCGTCGACGTCTTGCTCTAAGCCAATGTAGACAGAATTAAAGAGAACTGTACTCGTCTCTTCGATACTGGGATCTTGAGTTTGTCCGCTCGCAACGAGTTGTCTAATTTTTGCTAATCGCCGCCGCATTTCCTTGACTTGGTCTTCTATTGTTTTACGAGTCTTGGCCCAATCATAGCCATCGTATAGGAACAGGGCCACGTCGGCATTGTGCACTCGAATCTGGAGAGTAGTCGCCCCAATCCTAGAGCGATGATATGATCAGCGGAAATCGAGGCGGAAATCTGAAAAGAAAAATCACTCTGAAGTCTCATGAGCAGCATCGGGAGGCAAAGTATCGAAATAATTCTCAACAATGTGAATACCCTCGGGGCGAAGAATCTTGATGGTCTCGCCACCAACTTTGGATATAATACCAGTTTGTTGGGCGCCAGGAATAGGTGTTACCCGACCTACTTCTGTCTCTCCAACATCGAACTCATCCAAATCATCATCACGAAGTTCGCGAAGACCTGCTGCTGTGCCAAAGGACTCATCCAGATAGTCCAAGTTCGTAGGGAGGTCGTCACTAATCATGTCCGGTGCGGGACCAACTTCAGGGACTTGTTTGAACGCATGTTCATCCACCGCAGCTGAAGAAGCAGGTCAGTCGGACATTATTCCACTCATTTGAGAGCTGGACCTACACATAATCCCACGCTTAGATGATGATTGTTCAGATATCATGGTGGGTCCTCGCTTCGGCTTTAGCGCTCTATTTTTTCTCGTGAGTATGATCGCTGTGGGCCCTAAAACGTATCACGTACTGCTCATCGACAGTAGGCTTAAAGGCTGAACCCAAGTCACTGGAAAACGCAGTTACTGCTGTCAGAGAATCTGCACATAAGTGTAATCGAAGGCCGATACGGTCTATCACCACCTAAAAGTGAAAAGTCAGTGTGCTGATGGAAGAAGTATAGAAGGTGCGCTTCGCACCCGAGTATCGGGAGATTTCGTAGCATTGGTGTTCCTGGCATTCATGTCCATATTTTCAATTTCTGCAAGCAAAGCATATCCAGTTTCCTGCAACGTCCATGAGTCTCAAGAGTACTTATCCGACCATAGGACGAACCTTCCAGTATGAAACTCCTACCGAAGTAATCTGAGCTTCAGCCCCAGCGGTACAGTCAGAAAGGTCATCAACGACAAGAAGCGCGAGAGTAGGGACAGATAGATGGAACGACGAGTCTGGAGACTCCCCGACGATATCGGTCGAGAAATCCAAGGCACCAACGTGGAATACCATAGCGCCCGGATGATGGGGTGCTAGGGCACGTATTGAACTATCCATGATCTTGAGAGATATACGTGTTCGTTCGCTTGGAATGACTGACTCGAAGGCCTGTGAATGAAACGTCTATTAGCTTCATCAAGATAACCCTCTCACAGTACATACACCTGGGGGAGCCTTGACAAATCGTCCTATTTCCGAGGCCCAACTAAAATCGGGATATACGTTGTACGTGAGACCCCATAATGTGAGCTTTATCCTTGTTTCTTTGGCCGTCGTCTCAGGCACAATCAAGGACGTGAAACGAAGCTTCAATACCGATTTCGGAACGGATAACTATAAATTCACAAGGTAAGTAATATAGAGATGACGTTTGGAAAACATTGATCTCTACCAGACTGCGAGGCGTGGTCAGAGACAAAAATATTTCCGTTGACCCAGACGAAGTAGTGTCTGCCACTGTCAGATCCATCACCCCAAGGGTAAGAACAGTCTCGTCCTATAGATGCACCATTGGTTATTGATAAGACAAAGGATATATGAAATGATAAATACTTTTCCTTCAGGCATTAACTCCATCAAAACATCCACATCTGAGGCAATAATGTCAAACGGCCGAACGATTGTAGACCATTCTTTTTCCCGAGGAAGCATGATTCTGACAAACACTGCAGAGACTCGTCACTAAATGATAAGTGACATGCAAGAAATTTCCTACCTTCAGATATTGCAACTTTTATAACAGTCTCACTAGCTGCGTCTCCGCGACTTGCACTCAACCCACTCCCACTCCCACTCCGCGACTTTGCGAAAAATCGACTGCCAATGAGACTTGTATCTCTACTGTCAGCCCTCTCTGTATCTGAATCACCAATGGCAGTACCAAAGGACCGCTCCACGAGTTGGGCGGCATCGTCTGCCCAATATTGCAGACCATCAAGAACGGATTTAGAAATATTAACGTGAACAGAAGGGATGTCCACGCTCAGTGCGAGTGTGGGAATAGTCGGGATAGATGAAGACATAGAAGGCGGAGTGGACTTTGTGAGAGTTATGCGTGGTTGCATCGGCGAGAGTAATGTATTACTCGAACGAAGTTCGTCGGAGACATCGCTTACAGAATTCAGCGGGCCAAGAGAAAGAACGGTAGTGGCCTTGCTTCCCTCGACTAGCGAGTTGGCGATCACGATTCGTCTGCATTCGGCAGCCAATAGCACGTTCCCACCTGAGCCTTCCGGGGTGTGTAACGTTGCTGGCGGCAACGGATAATCCAACACCGAAAACCTAGGTGGAGGTTTTCCTGGTGTAGGGCCTGTGGAAAGTCTGATATCATGAAAATCTAGGACGAAAGCCCCTGAACGACGTGGACGCCCGGGTGGACAGGGACACCTAATTTGAAGTCGGACCATAGGCAGTTTGATCCAAACATTCGACTGTGTCCCCCGTCTTCTCGTTCGACGCTGAAATAATGGTTTTCAGAGGCAAGAATGAGACAACGGGATGAATTGGACATCGACAAACCTTCCGTGTTGACCCCCCCTTAAGCACATCATGGTGTGCACCCCCACGTTCTTTCACTTGGTAATCAAGCTCCAAATCCAGGTCCTCCAAAACCAACTTCTCCAGCCGTTGTCTCTCCTTCTCCCTTTCCCTCTGCCGCTTCCGGTCATCGCGCTCGTATGGCGTAGTAGGCGGGGTACTCTTCTCATCCTCACTATGGACCTCGTCATTGTCACTACCTTCCTCGTCTGCCCTCGTTGGTCCGTTGGTTAAATCTGCATCAACCTTAGGCCCAACGATTTCTTCCAAAAACGCCAAGGCGCCATCCTCACTCAATGCTTGACCAAGATCCACAAAGAGATGCAATGGCACAACCTTCACCTCCACCTCCTCGGCCGCAGGAGATTTACCCTTTTCCCGTTCGGATGAGGACGACGAAAAAACTCTCTTGACAGTTACCAAGATTGCGGGAGGGGGCGACGTCTGCGTTGAATTTCTATCGTCAACATGGCCAACTTCGACTTCCTCTGGGGAGCTTGATGCAGGTGCAACCTGAATTTGGCTGTGACGCTGGGCATGTCCGTGTTTACTATGTTTATGTCTGAGTTTGCTCCGCCACAGAGAGATCTTCATCCCGTTCTGCCGATGCTTCTCGTCCGTCCAATCCGAGACATCAAATATGGGGAGTCCAAGATATCGCTCGGGCTTCACTGTGGGATCAGGGTGAACGTGGGTAGATGGGTACTGTGTGGGGAGGTGATGGTCCGTAATCAGGAGAGGTAAGGCGAAGGGGCCAGTATCAAGCTCTGGAGCCTGGGAAAGGGTACGATGGAAGGCAAACAGCGAGAATTCGCCTAAGGAAAGATCAAATGATACCGAGCTGGCGTCGGTGCTCGCTGTCGTCGGGGAGGGCCTGGCGCGCGTTCGTGATCCAGCAGATGCAGAGGATATAGTCGGCAACACTGAAGCAGATAGACTTTCAAGATGTAATCGCACGTATCCCTGGGGAAGACGAGGAGGTACCAATGGCCGGGTAAAGAAACTAGACTTCGACACGTCCCCGCTGGTCTCTTGTACTGTGTCTGTCCGGGACATATGGGGTAAGGCAAGCACAACAACACCGCGAACTTTTACAGAGGCTTCAAGTCCTAGTCCAAGTATTGATGTTGACGAGGGACCAGAATTAAAATGTGTTTCCGTCGTAGTTCCAGTCCTAGGTTGATGATGCGATCCCCAAGAGTCTAACAGATCTAGAACACCCCGAATGTGCCACGCGCGGAGTGCACAAGCTACTACGCCGGTGGTCAGCGAAAATTGGAGGTTTTCACTGGTGTGGTCTAATTCTCTCTGGGACACATGCGAGGAATGTGGTGATGAGAGTTCTGGTTTGGTAGGCTGAAAGCGACCAGGTGGAGGGGTCGACAACTGAATTAAAATAGGCTCCTCACCAAATGAAAGGATAAGTTCATCTTTGGGTACCAGCTCAGTCTGATTGGCCTTCGGCTCTGTATGAGACTCGAAGAGACGCAAGTCTTCACGGCCACCACAGCTACCAGGAGAACGTGTCCTGCTCCTGCTAAGATTTTGACTGGGACTCCGAGATCTTCTGTTGTCTGCAACAGTGGGTGCAGTAGAGATGGCACTTTGGTACATACTGCTGGCTGCCGAACTCGTGGGAGACGTCGGTCGTGGTGGGAGGAAGGCAAGCGATTGAGACATCATGAATTGAGTGTCCTCATCAATGGAAGATGACGATGATGTCGGAGAAACAGACCGTGGGCTATGATGCAGAGAGTGACGTGCAAGACGCGACGAGGAAGGAGAGCTCGGGGACGTCGGCGATAGCGTCGCCGGTGTAAGTGGTGAGGTAGAGGGTAGAATTAGAAGTGATGAACGCAGATTGCACGTTGCGAGAGTTACACCTGAGATAGATACTGTTCGAGTTTCCCCGTGTGATAGTTCATCCTCCTCATTAGTGTCTTTGCATCTATCCGACACTCTGACTGCCGTTCGGTAGCGAATTTCGGGGATGGAGATAGTAAAGCTAGTATGACCAGGATGTACGAGCGTTATCTTGGTGTTGACGGCATCAAACTCGAATCTAGCAAGAAGCCGCTCGATAAGGCTGGCAAAGATAGAGACACCAGCCGGATCGAGGTCTGTATAGAACTGTTCATCTTCAGGAGTGGATAGAAACGGGTCTAGACTCCCTGGAACGTTATGTTCGCCCGATGTTGAGTATATGGAAGAAGCAAGTTCGGGATGGAAAGATTCCCGAAGGGTAGCTTCTTCCCGAGGTGTCAGCTCATCATGAATGAAAGATTCAGCAACCGACGTTACGGATTCAGTGAGATTCGTGTTAGGATGTTGTGTGTGATTCGATGCAGGGAGAAGATGGAAGGTAAGATGGAGAGTATCGAGGGAGAAACCAAGGGTGGAGGTGAGTGGATTTGGCCAGGGAATCCGGGCGGTAGCAGAAGATATGGAGCCATCGTGTAATTTCACAGGAAGCCCGGATAAAAGTGTATTAATCGCCTATGTGCCATTAGTATACCCCAACGAACAAGAGGAACTATGGACTCACTTCGTTATCTAACTCGAGGTTGCTGACCTGGACATATCCGGAACCAATCTGAGTGTCAATTTGATGAACATCAAGTTGGCCTGGTTTAAGTAGATGGCCGAGGGTTTTCTTCAGCACGAATGAAACAAATCGTCCTTGAATACTCGACGGAAGGGCAAAGTTAATTGACGGGAGCCCTGGAAGCCATGATGAATACCAAGACGACATTACGACATGAAATTCCTGGAAGATGGAAGCAGCCCTCCTATGCCTTACCCTGTGGATTAGGTGGGTGGGGTTGCAATCGCTGGACAACGGTGGAGCACCGTGGTCCCATGCCAGTCACGGTAATCGATACTGTCACGTGATCTTGACATGCGACCAATGTAAATATTTAATATCTTATGTAAACTCAACTTAAACTTCAAGTTGGTCACTGGTGTCGGACAACCTTTTCTGACTTAGATGGCTCATCACAGGCCGGAAACCATTGGGATACGTAACACATCATTGTTGCAGCTTGCTACTGAAAATGGAAAGGTGTGGATCCTTAAACTGGTTCCATTTATTTTCATTGGTTTGACTACGCCCTGATTCCGTTTATAGCAGGCCGGTACGCGATCGTCATTGGACATTTGGACTTCATCGGGTGGGTACTGTATACTGCTTACCGACACTATTTTTCTTTTCAGAGTTGGTGCATCTGAGATTTTATAGACTATAGACATTGATTTACATGTAAACCCGAAGCAATCCTTACTGAAGAGCTCTCCGTACACAGGTCTCCGTTGTCAGAACCATCTGTAGGAAGACCATGGCGGTAAATTGTGTACTTGTGCATCAACGGCGGCAACCTAGCAAAATCAAGAATTTCATGCATTCGCATTGTAATGCGCATCATCAATTGTTGTATAGATATATCCTTCCTCCAGTAGAGATTCGATAGAACTTCTATCAAGCACAATAAGCTCGAACAGAAATGAAGTGTATTCGAGAAATTCAACTCACGCAAAATCTTTTAGACTGAACCGTTGCCGGGTTTTCACCGCATTGAGGATCACCCTCATATGCACCCCCTCCCACTCCCTCCCATCGTCCTCGTTGGGATAAATGGAGGAAATTGGGGAAATATTTTGTATACACAGTATTATATCGCGTTGGAGGGTAGTCAAATGAGAGTATGGGTCTCGTCTTGCGGGTGAGTGAGCTGGGTCGGGATGCTTGGAAGATGGGGGAGACTGTGGTGTGGGAGACGAAGATGGGGGTTCCATTGCAGGACTCCTGGGACGATGGGCACGAGTTACCTTCTCAGACGACGAAATAGAAGATATGGTAGGATGCGCATTTGGATAGTTAGTCGAAATGTCAATGTGAGCACTCTTTGTGGATATCCTGTGTGATGAGCGGGTGTCATAATCAACTGTATTGCTGAGATTCAAAGGGCCAGATACGGAGGAACCTGCATGGGGTTGGCGCTGGTTTGTCGAAAGACGTGAAGCAGAAGAAGGAAACCCTTGGTCAGTGCTGTCGGGTCTGCCTTTGCCCTTGTCCATGGCTTCAATCGTTGGGTCATCACAGACGGTACTGCAAATCCCAGCTGTGACAATCGAGCTTGGTGTAAAGGGCTGTGGGCGAAGCCGCGAAAGTGGTGCCGGACTGAGATTGGTAATAGGCAACCGATTGGGCTCAGAGACTGGAAGGAACGGAGGGGAAGCTTTGGGCAAATCCTGACCAATTTCAGTGATATCACGGCCATCATTTGGTTGCCCTTGCGACTCGCGGAGAGGAGTCTTTGTGGATTCCCTAGGCTACAGGTTCAAGACGATGTTCAGTCAAATACGTGTTCGCGTAATGCGTTGTGCGGTACGCACTGGAGGGCCACGTTCGTATGTCAAAGTGTCCACTATTGCGTGAAGAACGTGGTGATATGGCTCATGTGCATCTACGACCTGTTGTATATGATCTACGACGAGGGAATTAAAACCCTGCCATCGCGAGAGCACCCCGACTACTCGTACGTATGCGAGATCACTACGTCGAACATAAGTAAATGTCATTGTAAAAAGAGACACGGATCCAAAGCTCACCTAAATTCAATCTTGTTCTTCTCTTCGTCTGGAATATCCCTGTGAAATTGGCGGGCTTTGATCCGCCCAGTGCCATCTTCCAATTCGAAATCGTTCCACGTCGAGTTGGGTTTCATTGAAATAACATTCGCGACCGTCACGACCTGTCAGTGATGCACTGGCAGAGGTGAGAATATTTTCAGGAGGTCCCAAGGAGTAAGCTTGCCTTCAAGGCTTCCTTGCCGTCGATTGTGAAGTTGGCTGTGGTGTGAGCTTGGATCGCATTCAGCATTTGACCTACTGTGACGCGTCGGATCGCTCCATCTACGTCGTAGGACACTTTCTACAGTACATTCGAGCGATGGAAATGAGACTAGCCATCTTCGTGAGTAGACATATGGGCTGACCTGCTCAGATGTAGTTTTCGAGATCTGGCAGTGAATGTTTCCAACGTCGCCGTCAAGACGTTGGGTGCCTGCCCCATTCTCATTGTAGGACCCATCTGCCATCACGTTTGTTTACTGAGAGGCTGTAAGCCAACGTGAAGGTCAGTGTGAAGATTCCCGCTCGGGATTGTCAAATACTCATCATGATGATCAGCTGCCGACATCCGACAGATAAATGTGTCAGCAATCACTGATAGTTCAGGTTTAGGGAAGAAGGTAAGCCCAATTGTAATAATTGTCCAGAGATACACCAAAGCGTTAAAGTAAGGAAGTACAACGACAAGCCCAATCAACGGGAAACATTGAAATGAGAGTCATCAATGGTGCTGAACACATGCCCTTCGTCCATCAATTGATCGAGAGCATCACTGGATAATAAAGATCAGGGCGTGAAAAAGACAGGAACCGCATTTCCTCACCTTAGCTTGTTGGCGTCCCCACCAATCGCACGAGCAATGGCTGCAACATGTACACCTTCATCGCTTGGTGGTTGGTCGAGGATGATCTTAATGATGGAGCGTTGCATTGGGGGGAGGTGGGCGAATTCATCGTTGATCCCGACTGAATGTGACTGTGTAGTGTAGGCGGAAGTACCCGCCTGCCCGCCAGCAGGCACGATTATCTGCTGTTGTGCTTGGCCTGGACCAGGAGGCTATGGATAACAATTTGAAAACGTGCTCACAAAAACTAGTGCGTAGATCAAACTGACTGGCCCTCTTTCAAAGATGAGGTTGACAGTAACTGCCTCCAGAATATGGAAATATAGTTCGTGAACGTCCTTTGAAGCACGGATATGAGTCGCGTTGATATATCGTTTGGAGCCAAATGTTTTGAGGGTGCCTGTCACGCGGATATACGCTCGCTCTCTTTCAATCAGGTTAGAAAACGGAAAACTGAGTATTAAGGTGGACGTACTCAATTCCTCCCCATTTCCCTGCGTCTTCTTCACCGGTAGAGTCAACCCAATGACGAGCCTCCATACGTCCCGTACCATCATCAATCCAGTAGACGCAATTCGTTGTCTGCACCTGGATGGAAGCAACTTGCCCGACGACTGTTACCTGAGGTCTGAGATGTCAGGCGACCTCACAGGATTTAGACTAGAGTCACATGCCTGGCCAATTTCTGCATCATCGACCATCCATTCCGCATCTGTATGGGCTTGTGTAGCTTTGATGAGTTGTGCAATGGTGAGGGGTCTTATGGAGTGAGAGGCCTCGCTCCTCTACCGAATTATAACGTCAATTGATGGAGCCTCGGGCAATTCGGGTGAGGACTAACGCGTATTCCACCGGGGCTCCCACTTGCGCTGTAAGGCGAACCTCCTTGTAAATATCCGCCGCCGCCTCCTGCACCACCATTCTGATAGTAAGGGTTATTTCCGTAGTCGTTAACTGTCTCGCGTTGTCAGGGATCTGTGGCATTATAACTGACGCTCGACAACATACATTGGCTCATTGACGCGTCAATTAATCTTCGGAAGGCTGAGAATATACGTGTCAGAGACTCACAGTTACCGTGCACAAGAAAAACCCGTTATGTGGAATTATGTTGACGCGTCACGCGCTATTTGGCTTGCATACACAACCAAATTTGAAAATTGCACAAAGGAAAATAATTAAATCAACGATCACGGGACCTGTTTCAATTTCGAGTCACATTTTTTCCCACTAATTTTGGTGATGAAGATGAAAGGCGTTCATAACCAAACTAGGTTTAGATGAGTGGAGGTACTACAAATCCTACAGAACATGATGTTGAACGGTTACATGTGCAGGGAGATAAAGATTAGTGCGTATAAGTGGTGCACACCCGCGCAATCCCCTTGCCTACTCCTTCCACCACCTTTTTGCGAGCGTCGGTGACCTTTTTGGCAATCCCCAACAAAAATTCATGATCGATCTGCCTTTAGGTGTCAGGAACAACGAATAATGAAATTCCGATAGCATTAGAACTCACGTCCGACTTCACGATGGTTGCACAGGCATCAACAAAGGACTTTCGACGCTCAGTGGTTCCTTCTTGCTCGCTCTTCTTCACCAGCTGCGAGGAAATCTCTCGCAATATGGAAATGGCATTTGCGCGAAGATCCTTCAAGCTTTGGACCAGCTGTTGCAGGAAAGCATATTTGGTCAAACAAGGATGGAGGAAAGAATGGATGTAATACCCACAGCACCGAGTTTGTGAACCTTCACTACAGAGGGGGATTTGAATCGCAAGGTCTCAATCACGAAGAGAACGAAGGCCTATTGCGTTTTTATGATAAGTCGCCCAGTTGCCAAATGAGCACTTACCTCCTGAACAAGGGTCGCGACATGTAAAGCTTCGGACGGCGATGATTTATCTTTAACCTCATCGAATCTTCTCTTCATCTCTACAAGAAACTACCTGTCAGAATGGGGGAGAAATGTCTGAGGACTGAAGGCACTATCGAAAAATTGCGAAACGAGCTCGGGCGGCTCTTTCACTGGGGGCGCTTCTTCCTTCTTTCCATTCCCATTAGTGGATGTCCCATTTTGAGGAAGTCTGACGCCTTTCAATGGATGGCCAGTTTTAATCTCGGTTTGCTTCGCCGCCTCCGCCAGCACAACAGCAGGGGGTGGTCGAGCATGGTCATGATATGGTTCGAGCCATTCGGCTAGAGCACTGCCGTAGTCCACCAATGAGAGTTCGTCCCAGGTCAACTACATGAAAAACCAAGTTAGCATTGGTTTTTTGATCATCTACACTGTGTGTACTTCTTCTAGATCTGCTTCCTTCCTCTGAAGTAGACGCTCTCTCAAAGGAAGCCGGTTCTCGGGATTAGAGCTTTGTTTCGGTCTGTCTCCAATTAGGAGTTTTTCTTCCACAGTGTCATCAAGATCACTAGCTTGCTGAAAAGCTCTGATGTATAATTTGAGGAACACCCAGAGCCAGCCTAGCTGAGAATTTTGTAGCGTTAACAAGGGTTTGACTTGCGTGAGGCGGCGTGATATACCCCTTCAGGCTTCTTGAACAGCAGGGTCTGCTGGTTAAAAGTGGCTTGAGTCCTTGGCTGATAATTAGGAAGAATTTCGAAATCACGATTATCGTGGTGGACTGCGAGATTGAATTAGTACAATTCCAAGTCATCCAAATATACGCTTACATCGATCAAAAATGAATTTCAGCTCAATGAGTTCCATGTCAATTATGTCGGAGGAAATCAGCTCGTGGCTGATTCGCATGCGAACATGTTCCATTTTTACCATGTCTCGTTGAAGAGAATTGTCGAGTCGATCTTCGAAAGCGATGAGTTCAGGTATCTACCAAAACGGCTAAATAAACTGAACAGAGAAGCGAATGAACATACGGAACCTGAGAATACTTTTCGGAGGTGAATGCTCGAACGACAAAGTCACCCGTCTAAGTAATAAACATTGAGAATGTGCGTTGTAAGATTGCAAAGCTTAATTTCACCTCCTGAGAGTTGCTCAAGTAAATCTGACTTGATTCCAAACATTCGGTGGCTAAGGTCAAATCACCCGTTGCAGCAAGGGAATAGGTCGATGCGCGGGAAAGAATGAAATGTGAGAGCGTGTCATGCTGAACTTGTTTGATTTGCATGGCGCGATAATGTTCTAATGCCAAGGAGGGTGCGCCTGTGAAATAAAACGTGGTCAGAGTGAACGCAGGAAGTCGCTCAGTCAAGTTGGACTATTCGGTAGGAGAACCGTACCCAGCAAGCGGTAGATCCGGATGAGCATTAATCGAATTTGAAACGATTGTTTGCTTCTCGTCAGTGCAAACTCCAGGAAGGCTACCGCATTATACAAGTAGTGTTCGTTGTTAGTTAGTTTCCACAGGCTGACAAAGACATTTCCCGCCAAGATGGCGAGATCGTCTGCAGGTTGCAGCTCAGTTGCGGGCAGCTCCGCCCCCAACTTGAGGCCTTCGTAGTATTGATCGGTGTAAAGCGCCGCACGAGTGGATTCCCTTTCGACAGTGAGTTGTGAGTCTGATAAGTCATGGCGCAAAATTTTATGGATATTGGTTAGTCGACGAAGGTCGTTGGATGTCGTCTGTCAAAGAATCTGTGGTAAAATAACGAGAATGATCCCCGAAATGGCAGGAACTCACGAAAGAAGGTGAGTAGGATTCTAAGATGACCGTCCACCTCGATAGATCGTCATCTCGAAGTCCGAGATAAGGCTTGAGGTCCTCAAAACAACATGCTTTATCACTGATATTTTGGAAATATCGTTCCATCAAGTTGACCATTTGTGCTTTATCTGACATGTGTAACAAATCAGGGATACAATCAGTGTAAAGGGCGAGACTACCGACCTGTTGATAGTCCATGGATCCGTGCCCGCTTTTCTAGCTCCAACAAAGCCAATAATGCTGAGCGATCCTTTTTCCCATCCTCCTCTGCCAGTCGGGTGAAGAGGTCTCGTGTCCTTACGATATTTTCGGAGCATTCCATCCTCACAAATTCATTGGCCTCTGGAGACACACCGTCCTGGGAGATGGCGATGCATGAAAAAGTGGCATCAAGCACCGACAGAAATTCCAGCCAGTTTCGGTCACTGTCCCAAAACCAATTAAGATACGACTGGGCTGGGTTGCAGAACACCGCCACTCACTTCTTTTCTACCATCTGCAGCTCTGCTTGCTCTCCTTCTTCTTTCAATAACCCTCGTAGGCGCCAGATATCGCGTCTGATTTCATTACATGACAAACTGGTAGCACATATGCTCTTGCCAATATCACTGCTAAGTAATTTGTGTGCTTCATCGAAAAGGCCCAGCTCCCGAAGTATTGAGAGGTGCAGATGAAATCGATCAGCATTGAGATACGAAGGAGTTGGGGAAGAAGTTATGAGTCGATGAGCGAGCTTGTATAGTAGGGTACGCATGTTAGGAAGTGTTGCTGTATCATTCGCCTTGCACAATGAGGGAACTCAGATGCAATCGAGAAATGGCTCAAAAGGAAACGAACCTGAAGTATGGTGCTTATTACACTCCAATACAGGTAGCGATCCTCCTGAAAATGTTTATGCATTCTCGTTGCAATCTGCCAGAAAGCATGGATAGTGGTTAGAAACATAGACAACACAGGTTCTTCCCATTTCTGCATCTACGGAAGGACGAGATTGTAGCATTTAATATTTGCAAATATTCTTGCAAAGCTACCACGCCTCCCAAAGAGGTTATAAACAGATGCCGATGAATCCAATAAGATGTCGCCACCCTCCCAAGGTAAGGGCGTATTACAGAACCTCCTGACCGGAATCAAATTACTTTACCTGTTGAGCTGATTTCCAGTGTCCTGCACGAACATTCGCAAAAAAAGTCTGCGCGCCGAGTTCTTCGTTGGTCGGCTGCTGCTTGAAGGCCTCCTCAAACATAGTGACCATGTCGACATCTAATGCATGCCAACTTCAGCTTCAAGACACGAAAGGCTCCCAGATTCTAGACGCACGGCGACCCAGTCCTCGAAGAACATGCATCATGGCCGTTAGCACAGAATCATCCGTAGGTTTTGAAGCAAGTACGTTGTCGCATAATACGAGTGATTCCTCTACTTTTTGTGATCGGACAAGCGCAAGAGCTTTCAGAGCCTGAATTCTGAATGTAAGCGGCCAAGTGAATGTCTAGACAATTCAGTCAATTCCCATACCTTGATCAAGTCATTTTTAGGGTTTTTTTTCAGTAGTTTGTTACAAGCAACAATCGCAGATTTATTCGACCCGGTGTCGAGAGCATCTAGAGGCATGTTTGAAAAGTTTTGAGTTCACAGAAGCTGTAGGGGCTGACCGTAGATGGGGCGTATTTGACGGTCAAGAGCAGTTGACATCAGTGGTAGAAGTTTTCCTTTCACTTCTCAGCAAAGACCCACAGAAGTAAAGCTGGAAGACAACAAAACCAACAGTATATAACCAGACGTAGGAGTACAAACGGATTTTTTTCTTGGTTGACCCTTGCCTTGCACGCCAATTTCCGATCCGTTCACAGCCGATCCGAATTGACATCACGAGGGCCCATTGATATTGAAACAGGTATTCACACAAAAGATCTGGAACGCTTTTATAATTCGTATCTAATTCAACGACAACGAGCATGGTGCCAGTATTGCTCTCTCGGTTAGTTCAAGTTCCCGAGTTTTTCTCCCGAACGGAACTCTCATCGTTCTGCAGTGCTCTTGACCCATTTTTGGGCATGTTCACGGGTATCTTCGCCTACTATCTTTACGAAACGAACCCTCGGACAGCCCTTCCTCCTGACCAGAGGCTCGCAGAGTTAGCTCGGTGGAAATGGGCAACGTATCAGCGTAACAGGGAGGAGAAATTGCGTATAATTGAGGCCTCCGAGTGACCAATACTACCCCCTTTGCAAGAATCAAGAAAATATTATCTGATATTGATGGTGGTATTGTTCTGTCTGAGTCTAGTGGAAGTCGAACAACAGTGGTGACAAGTTGAAGCTGAAGATCTATCTCAGACAGGGAAACCGAATGACGACCACTCGAGCAGCTCAACGATGGAATTGTAATGTGTGTCACCCGTCATTCATTCGATTTTCCAGCGGCCTCAGGCTACTATACGTCGGGCTAGTACGTGTCAACTTCAGCCATAGTCTACTCTGCTTTTTCATGTGGAATGTCAACCAGCATATATATCGTCACTGAATTGCTTATCCATTTTCAGCACGGAACAACCATCGTTTCTACCACGACTTCGACTGACCTCGGGCGTTCATCATCGTCGCCACCAATCACGCTGCTGATACACTTGGTCAATCTAGCCAAATCTTCAGATTGATATGACGCCATTCAGAGAGCCGTCTACTCTCTGGAACACTTTCCAGAACTTTCATACGGGTCTTTGGGCACCTCATCAGCTACGACTATTTCTTGATACCCTTTGTCCGTTGGACGTTCGAACACTGCGCCCGATCCTAAACTGGAGCGTTTCCCCTGCGATTGGCGGGATGATATCGAAGTTGCATTGGCTTGGCAAAAGTCCGCGACCGTCATTCCTTGCATTCTCATCCTGCGCACTGTTCATGATATATCTTCTTGATTCGTGAGGGTGTTCCTATGTCGAGTGCAAACCCACAATATGTTTCTTCGTGCTCTCATTTGTTTCGTCGGACCTCCTGCGCTCTTCTTTGGAAATACCGCCCAATTTAGTCGCACCGTGTATGACAATTACCTCAGCCACGATCTGTTACTCTTCACCATTTATTGTGTCAGCTTTAGCGCGTCCAACGATGTTGTCTTAAAGACTGTCCCACATGTAGCGTCTGTTATCGTCTTCATTTTATAGGTGTTAGCAAGCACAAGAGCAGATCGGAATTGCGGGGCTCTAGAGATTTGCCAAGGGTGTTAAATCGGGCAGAGTCAAGACTTGAGATTTACTGTTCTATAACCTGGTTAAGGAACACGCATGATAATTTGAAATTTGAAAACGATGGATTAATGTACAGTGGGATTATTATTGAAGAAGATATCAGGAAGTGAGAACCAGTAAACAAGTACGAAGAATTGACGACAAGAATCCAGCGAAAAAGGACGAATCAAAAACATTGAGGACGAAAGCGCGTCTAGTACCCGCATGTACACATAACTTTCCTTACTGGTATTGAAGGACTGGAACACCTTTCGGGGGGTTTGCTTAGTCCTCACCTTCTTCAGGACCTTGTTCGACGCGCGTGTCCGCAGGCAATATTGCTTTGGCAATGCGTGTGTCACGTAATTTGCGCTGGACTGCCAGGGCGAGATCCTTAAGAGAATTGTTAGTTGGTTATACAAGCTACAAGGCACGAACATACGATGATGAGCGTGGAGAGTCGTCTGATTCTTCGTTGTCCTCCGACAACGTGATTGCCATCATCGAGAACCTGGCGCAGGTTGTTAATGGTGGTCTCCTCGACTTCATCGATAAGATACTGAAACAGTCGATCAGATGCTTGCTCCTCCAGAGAAAATAACAACAGTCACACACCAAGGGAGCTGCGGTGAGGCCGAAATAAGTGTCACTGTTGCGATGGTCGATGGTGGTCTTTAAAGATTGTCAAGATTGTCAAGTCAAACTCAAATAGAAGACTTGTTGCAGCTTACCATGAGTGGATCTACTTCACGAGACACGATAAATCGAAGGTAAGGATGATACCTCCGGCGGTAAGAATTGCGATACATGGGTAGTCGCAATGAATAATCACTTTGTCCGAGGACAAAGGCGAACGAGGGTAGATACGGTTCCGCTTGAGGACGAGATTTTATGAATGGCATACTCGGGGAGAATAAACAGGGAGAAAAGCGGGGGGTGGTGGTTGAAAAGAAGAGAAAATTTCCACGTTCGCCGTTTTAAAGCGACGGAGGTCCAGAAATTTGGGATTTGCAACGGGTTCTACATCGAATAAATTTCTGAATTGTGCACGGGGCGAACCTGAAACCGACAAAAAAGGGAACGAAGATTCCGACGTCGATTTGATCCCGTTTCCTTGGTCGAACAATCCACTCTCCGTTGAAAACGAATCGAACAGTGAAACAAGGAGAGGGAAGGCTCCGAGGACTAGCATAGAAGTCTGGACGACTGGCACGTCTGGAGGCAGCTTGGCACGTCGATTGGGGTCCGACTCTAGCGAATGACAGTCGATGGCTATCTCAGTCGACAGAACATTGCTCGCGTTCTTATACTGAGGCTCTTCTAGACAAGTAATGCCGGCGGATGAGAGCTTGACACCACTCTTCAAACATCTCCCGATCTCATATTGCGCAACACATTGTGGAGCATGCCAGAGAAATGACACGTCGATACCAGTCTCTCTCACTATGGCGTCAAATGACCCCAACACACGCACTACTCATCGTCCTGGAGGAAAAACAAAACAAAGACATATTTTTCCCTTTACTGCCCAACAGGACGATTTGCATGCGGAACCATTGGGAGGCGTGACCGTCAGTCACGTCACGTCACGCCACCCCTAGGCGAGTTGAAACATTATTTCAAACCGCTATCCTTGCGCTCAAATGAAGCCCTTCAAGATTAAATCACAAGAGTGTGACAATATGGCAGGATGATCCACTATCAAGTCCCTCCAGACCTCTTCGCAGAAAAACCGTCGTCAGCAGACTGCTCCCGCCTTTCCACTGGCAAAGGATGCAAGATTGGGCCCAAAAACACAACGGCAAATAATCCAGGTTATCGATAGCAAGAGCAAGAAACATACCTCAATTTCTGGGGATCAGAACAAGGGGTTTGTAGCCAGGATATCGTGAACGGGATAGCCTTCGGCTTGTCAACGTGCAAGTTGGCTTTCAAGATCGACGAAAGTCCTATTATGTCGGCCAGAAGATCCATCAAATCCAAAGGAAGTCGACTAAGTGCCGCTCGCATGTTTGGAGCATGTTGATTATTGCACTAGCGCCAACCCGGACGACGTCTTTTTGAAAGCCCTTCAATTTTCATTAGGCCAAAGGCCAGTGAGAATTGAGGTTGGCTTGTGGAGCGATGCTGCATTTGTTCCAGAATAAATCTGCAGGGTGGGACTGCCACAGCTTGTCGCAACAGGGGGCGAACAGGGGGCCAAATTTAATCCGTCGACTAGTAGGCCACATAGAAGACCAAAAGAGCGACAAGAACTAAACAAAGGCCAGCGATGAGACAAGGTTGATCGTCGGGGTAGAAATATCAACATCGTGGCCGAGGGACAAACAAAAGCTCGAGCACCTCCAGGTAATAAAGTCTACCCGTAATTGAAGACAGCACTCTTTCCCCATGCACACGGCTTTGATTCTTTTTCATACCCCTCATCGTTGCGGCCTCTCTCCTTCATCGCGGATTTTATACAATCCTCCTACCATCAGGTTGGCGTGTTCAACACACAGTGGAATCGGCTATCCAGCCGACGGCCCTACCAACCGCTCGGAATTTTTCTCGTTGTGGTTGGGGAGTTTCGAGAGAGCGGGATATCATGATATCACGCTGGAAGTTTACGGTGGGACACACTATCATCTTCTATGTCCTCATTCTTGTAATTATAATTGATTGCACCATGGTTCACGCGTTCACAATGCAGGGGCAAAACAAATCATTTCCGCTGAACCGCCATAATTCCTCCTCCGCACCATGAACCGCTAGGATGCATCAAACAAACCTTTCCTCATCACCGATTAGAGCAGCAATGTGCCAGCACTCCCGAAATTGTACGATTATTTGGGGGAGGCCCTCACGATCCATCCTGGGCCCGCAGAGGAAACCTCAGTTTCCTCCAACTCTGTTCAAAATCAGGATTTACTTCTGGCAGCGCTTCCTCACCCCATGCCATGAAATCACTTGGTAACCGACTGCGAAGCAGAATGTGAGCACGCTTGCAATCACGTATACTTAAATAGCGGTCTCATGTTGTACCCGAGTCGATCTCTATGAAATCAACCTCCGGTGACGAATTCCCTCCTTGCATCACAATAGACAATCATTTTCGACTCCGGAAAGGTTCGCATACAGACAGGGCTGTCTCTAGTCATCCTGATACTGATCGCTTGGCCGTGCAGGTCACCTCCATTTTGTGACTCACACAGTGAGCAAACATCATCCAAGATCATTACATTCCTGCAATATACGACTTCGAAAGTAGGGAGCAGAGCTGGATCTAGCTGAATCAGGGAACGTCGCTAGCTGGCCAAAAATCGTGGAAGTCCCGTCCATCGACATTCGATATGGTATCGAGAATAACTTCCCCTCTGCGAAAACAGCACACTACCATGAATCGGCATTTCATATGAATTAATTGGTCGAGAGTAAGCGACCTGAATTTGACAAAGGTGTAGTCCCGATGTATTACCTGGAACAAGAATAACTACAAGCAATGTTGAGTCCACGAAAATAAGATTCGTGTCGGACAGTTTGATAACAGTGCGTACTATGATTTCCAATCTTGAAACCATTACAGAAAGCTTCAAGGGTGTTCCAGCGGGGTGAGAGGTTTTCGTGACAGGACAACACTGATACTGGCAGAGAAACACAATACTGTCTTCCGATAAAGTGTGACACAAAAGGTTGCAATAATAAAACACAAGGTGTTGGATGCACGATGGATTTCTGGCTATTGCCAGCCACTCGTGGAAACAATATGCTTCCAGCATTTGGACATCTTGAATGCAGGGTGGAACATGTGGGCCTCTTATCCTGGCGGTTCGCGTTCCGATCTAGCTAAACAATCCTAGCTTCGAAAGTCGTACTGCAGGAGACAAACGATCCTAAGTGACCATGAACCAGAACATGAAGGTAACTTGAATGGTTAAGAAGAGCTGAATCGAGAAAGTTCCTATTTGCATGCGAATCTTGCGGGAGTGGAATATAATTGGAGAGCTGTAACTGTCTTAGAGAACAGCCGTAGCGAAATCAAACCCGCGAAAGCAGGAAAGATGACCAAAGAATGATGAAAATGTCAACATCCTGAAGCCGCTACCACTCAGGATACCCTGTGCAGTTTCGAAATCAGACTACGCACGACAGAAAATGAAAGTGCGACCTGAACCTCATTTTCGGACCAGCAACTCCTGCAGCATGGACATCACTCCCGCAAAAACTGCTCTTTCACCCGTACTTAATCCGTCATCACTGCTCTGAGACTTGCACAAAGCAATGCCTACCACAACACTTCGTCGGTGGATCTCCAAAGGGCCGTCCGATTCCGCAGTCCACACTATTGTGGCTATCTGGGCCGCGTAAAGTGAATGTAGAATCTGCGTATGTTCCGAAGGCGCATTTCCAAATAAAGGCGTCAATTGGATAGCAGCAGGGGGGGCAGGGAGAGGTTGGACGTTAGAATGCGATGGATCTGGAGGAAGAGCAGAGAGAGCGGTAGTGGCGGGAATTGTTGCTTGTATCTTTTCAAGGCATGTTAAGCATCTTGCAAGATATCCGATGTTGAATCAGATGCACCAAATTTCCAACTTTGCCCATCTGGGTAACAAGTACCAGAATGCGGTCTGCAAACGTTTGGAGGAGAACTTCCGTACGTTTACCGTCTAGGTCCTTCGATGATTGACAGGGGGGCACGATGGCCATTTCTCTTAGTAACTTGAAAGCGGTCAGTGCGGAAGCGGAAAGTCAAAAGTCATGTGGTGGGTTTGCCAGTGACTATAGTAATTATTTATTGTGTCTCCAAGTCTCGATTTGAACACATGTTCCATGATGTTAAAGCTGCATCAGCCTCACCTTCAAAAGGAAAGGCAAACTTGAAGGAGGAAAGTTATTGGCACGCAGGATGGTGGGAGTTTCATCCTCTCTTCGAACAAGCACAAAGGTATGTCTTTCCAACTAGTAATCGTCGACGTTCCTCCTCAACTATTCTCAGACCAGTGCAATGGTCTGGTTCTTCCACCATTTTCACCGGTCATCCTACACAACCATTACTCACAGCACGCCACTTCTCCTCCTCCAAACAATTTGTTATTCCATCCCCAGCTCCGATAGTCTCTTCGCCAGCATCTTTCGAACCTCCGACTATCATCTCCGTAGCACCATACGATGACTGGCTATTCGCCTATTTTCCTGGACGTGATGGTGATGGAACAGGCTGTTTATGGAAACGCGGTCCACAGGTTGACAGCTGGAACATAAAGGAGTGGTGGAGTTTTGCCCGAGGTGCGGGGGTCGTTGCTGCCAGTTGGCTTGGAACCCCCCGGGAAGTAAGTGAATATCGAGAAAGTCACAAATGCTGGGAGCTCATTTCGTTCTGTCTTGTAGTGGACTAGCGATCACACAGGCTTATTAACTCGCCTCCCACCTCGTGGTCCCCGCACCCCAGTTTCTAGTCCCACTCTCCTGCTTGTCACGCAGGCTCACCAGCTTAATGTGTACTATTTTCGGAACTATGTACCTTCATTGAAGATGATTAGCAGCTCACTCCTGCACCCCGAAGTCACTTTCGAAAATCGGCCTCATCCTGCACATGATGTGACTAACGGTCTAGACGGCGTCAAGCTTTGTGTTAACGCTGCAATTGGCCTTGGATACAACGGTGATTATTTCCATCAACTTAACTACTTTCCTAGTTATTATATCGTTTGTATAGCGCTTACTTTTATGCAGAATCCTCAATACTTGTAGCGACGCGGTCACACCTTTACCCTTCGCCAACTACCAAACCTTCCCAATACAGTGCAATGGATTTCAGCCTTCCTCCCGATATGTCCCATCAGTCTTCTTCTGAACTCCCTCCCTCGATCGAGTGGGAGTCGTGGGGGGAGGAGTCCACCATTAACTTGTGTGAGATTCAGCTCAAGTTCGAAGCGCTAGCCATGAGTGCGTATCGTGACAAATCGTTATTCTTCGCCCGCTTTACCTATCCATGGGATCCGTTCAGCTAACCCATAGCTCATTTTCGGAAAACAGGTTTATCAACCATTCCCTTGCAACCTATTTACCATCCAGGACCGGGCCTGATGAGCCTGGATTTCATATGTACACCTCCTCAGTCTGCTACTGATTCGACGCGGTCACCCTCATTCTCCCGTAAGAAGGAAAGTGAAAGAGGGCGAATATATTTAGCGGCAAGTTATCTTGATTTCGAGGATTGTGAGTGTTTGCTTATAACATTATTATACTATTTGGCTAACCAATTTAATAGATACCTCCACTCCAAAATCTGAGTTGGTCTTACACTCCATTTTACGAAATATTCCGGCCCCAAGTACGAATAAACCCACTTGGGTAAACCCCTCCATCCCTTCCTTGTTCACCAGAGAATCCTCTGATACTGAAGCGCGCAGATAACTCACCATGAGTCTACGCGATCGTTTTCTCCAGGGGTTCTAACATTCTTTGCTTCTCACGCGGTCCCCTCGGCGCCAAATGACGTCGGTATATATGCCGAGATCCTGGAAACATCCGGAACTTTGTCGTCGCGGAAGAAGGTTAAGGAAGTTCCAATAGGAATTGTTAAAGTCCTGAAGCTGTGAGTGAACCAAGTGCTCCAAATATTCGTCGTTCCAGTTGATATGATTTTTTGAGTAGTCCTGACTTGAGTGACAGTGGGGCCTGGGAGAGCTCGCTAATCATGGCGTCAGTTGACAGGGTCGGAAGGGAACGTGAGTTTATGGTATTCTCGACTACTAACACTCAGACTTCTTATCTGCTGATGACCAAGTACCTCTGAATGCTGTCGTTTCACCAAACAACACCCTTTTCTGCGCAGTTTCTTCCTCGCTCTGGGCGACTCAGACATCGATACACAAGCTTCCAAGACGAAGCTCGGAAAACTCCAGTTCAGGCACCTTCTTTTTTTCTGAACTAGAATTCTCGCTAATTGTCATATAAAGGCATCCAATTGATGCCTCCCCTTTCTTCCGTTCTTGCGTCAGCCATACTCTCCGGGAAAACGACATCTGACATTACTCACACCCTTTCACTTCCATCGACACCCATCGATGAAGTGGCTGACACTTTATATCACGCATTTGCGATATTGGAAAGGCATCAAAATGGAATGCCTGGTAAATTGATCTTGGAGGCTCTGGGCTTAGCTGTGGAGATTTATCGGTATGGAAATTTCACATTGTCCGTAGCCTCCAACTTCCACTGACAGCGACATAGAATGAGAGCCCGCCAAGCAAACAGGGACGCAGAGCGAGAAACACTGACGGCTCGCTGGCAAACTGCACACGATATGTGTTCGATAGCTGCATGTAATACGGCATTTGAAGATAGTAAAGATGGCGAAAAGTACGATCTCAGTAGGTCTCCAATATATCCGAAAAATGCAACATGATTCACAATATATATAGGGGCTATCTGGCAGCTCATAGGCTTGTCAAGTTGGCTTGTCAGCTTTGTCGAGAGGCTCTTGAAGGAGTGTATCCTGTCGTACGATTTCAGGAAATCGGAACCATCCAATGAGCCTGGGGATGACCTGTTCGGTTCAAACCCTCGTGCGCAATCCTTCTTCTTGTGCTCTCACTCAAATAAAATAAAGTTCTTATTCCTCAGCTTCGCCTGCGTTCGAGTTGCCATCACAAACCCTGGACTCGCCGATATTGCTCCATCTCGTGCAGTCATACGCGTTGAAAAATCTCCATGCAGCACTCAACCATGTTAAGCTGTTGCGCAATCATTTGGGGTCCCTGCTTGTCGGAGGAGAGAACGCGCAGATTGCAAGAGACGTTCTCATTGATCTTGTCGACTGTTCTGGTGTCGATATGAATGCATTGGAACCGCTTTTTGCGGACTTTGTCAGAGACGCGAAGACATTTGCATGTGAGCAAGACTTCGCTTTGGTTTTAGAACACGCTAATGCGCCCTATAGCGGACGACACTCGAAGTTTAGCCTTGTGCCAACCTACAGTAGCGATGAACAATCACCTCCGGGAAGTCGTCCAAACCTTGACAAACTCCCCAATCATAGATAAATCGCGCTTATTTATAAAGCCGTTTGATCTGGTAGATGGGGTCTCGCAGCTATCCCTGGAAGGGCCTGGGAAGGAAAAGGATAAAGATGTTGTCTCAAAAGGAATTTTAGTAAATCGCGGGACTTGTTTGACGTGTCTGCGATGTGGTGGTAAATCGGAGATTGGAGGGGACGTCAGTGTTGCTGGGCACGTTTCTCTTCGATGGCGGGCTTGGGAGAAAATGTGGACAAGTCGGTGTATATGTGGTGGTTTGTGGGCTAAAGGGACTGGTCGTTGATCAATAGCTACGAAGAAAAAATGCCTTTGCAGTACAGATTAACATCATAGCACCAGTTTGTGTCCGATTGAGCTCAGGCAATCGTCAAAGCTTGGTTTGCTGTCCGCGAACCACTCCCTGACCAAGATAATATTGAGTAGCATTCCTAACTTCCTCCAGCCACTCATAGACAATACTTTTGTCAAAAACATTCCCGTCCCAGAAGATGTGGAGATGTAGTTGTTGGTGGGAGGTGGCTGCTCCTAGGTAGAGTTCACCTGGTCTGCAGTGAAGATGTGTGCTGGAAGATTGTATATAGAGGCTGTGGCCTTGGAGAGAGCTATTATCCGCCGAAGGTTGTGGATAATCTCGAGGTATGAGAGCATCGAGCTGGTGAGGGTAAGCTTGGGACATGAGCCTTTCATGTGGAAGGGTCGACGACTTACATTTCCGAAGCTCGAACCACCGTGGCCCACGACAGGGCCATAAAAACCTTGCTCAGCTACGGGTATGTTGTGCTTACCCACCGTTACTGGTTTCTCCAGCCCTTCTCGCCACTTCATTGCCACACCTTTGATTCTTTCCACTCTCCCCAACAATCGCGCCGTGGCAATATCGAAAAATAAAGGATGTTTGGTAACACGCGCAGCTTGATCCTTTATCAGGTTGCAACGAAGCAAAAACCGCTCGGGTGATAGCAAAGCGCGAAAAGATGGTAAGCGACTTCCCACAGCGAGCCGAGAGGCCAAACCTAACGGCATGAATGGGAGAGTGTAGAAGAAGAAGCCAATTGAGACAGAAACATTGGCTGCCCCCCCTTTGTCGTACCAGTCTCTATCCAGAAGAGGTCTCAAGTTCATCGGCCCGGCTGTATGCATCGGCTCTCTTTTCCTGAACTCCCACTCATCGTTGCTAATATTACCACGGATATATCGTCGACAAAGGATACGGGTAAGTGCAACTTGGGCAAGCACGGGGTACGCATTGCCGAATGTAATCCGGCTTTTGCGGCAATTTCCTAGGATGCATGCAGAGGCTTCTGCGGGGAATGACGAAACAACGGAACACGACTGAGCTGGTGTGTAGTAAGTGGCTGGAGTAAACGTCCTTGGGAGCGTATGGCCACCCTACAAAACAACCGGGGAAGACATGTCAGCGAGGGGAAACAGCCTTTTCGCGGAAACTACCGTCATTTTTGACATCTGAATTGAAGATACGACATGGCCGATAGCACGACACCACCTTTGTTTTACGAGGCTCTGGTGCGGGCCCCGCACCAAATCCTCTGACGCAATTGCGAGTGCCAGTCTCCCCTCCAAATCTGACATAATTTTACCAATCCTACCATCTGGGTGTGAGAGGACGTCCAGAAAACTTCTCAGTATGGTGGTGTTGGCTATTCCATCAGTAATGCAATGAGCGACATGGATCAACACAACAAATCGATTGGTGTGGTCCGTCGGGGTCAGAATGGAAATTCGAGCTAAATGATTGTTGGACAGCAGCCTTTCGCCATTTAAGATGTCGTTGATGACATTCTGGTCCGCTTCGAGGGACGAAATTGAGCGGAAGTCTAGTTCTTGTGGGTCGTATGTCCGCAATAGTTCCTCCGCAACCACAAACTGTACCATTCCACCCTTGTCTCCGAGCTCTTCAAGCTTCGAACCGAGGAGAGGGAACAGCTGCTTAAGGGTCACCCATGTTCTAGAGACGTTTGCTTCACTGAACAGATGGTGTTCTCGATCTCCTCCCACCTCCACAACCGCGCGTTGGATGGAATCTGCCGTGCCATTAAAAACGCTGTCCCAGTAGAAGCCAAGCTCCGTTAGACCAAGCGGTCGTTCATATATCCGATTGGGAGGTCGAGTAGAGTCACGAAGGTTCCAGGAGGGCATTGCGATGTACTGGAAATTGACTGGAAACTTGTGGAAAGCATTGGGACTTGAGATATCATGTGATCAAGACCTACCGTAACGTGACTGCCTATCCTTTTACAAGTAAGAGTCAAGTTCTACTTAAGTTGTAAATCTTGAAGTGATTTCTTTACAGATCTGTTCGAAGGATGCCAAAGGCAGCACCGCATTCACTACCGTTGTCAGGACTCTTTGGTGTCGTGAAGCCCTCCGGTCCGACATCCATGTCAGTCATCAACGATGTAAAACAATTGGTAGCAAGATCTAGGTTATTTGTTGAGGAAGAAAAGCTTGAGAAATCCAAAGGTAAAAAGATACCAAACAAAGGGAAGCGGGCGAGGGAGGCGATAAAAATTGGTCAAGGAGGGACCCTGGACCCTCTTGCTGACGGAGTGCTGGGTGAATATCCTGTAATATGCTGCTTGCGAATTGGCTCGTTGACAGCAAATACAGTAGTGGGCATAGGGAAAGGCACAAAAAAATTGAGCGAATTTTTGGATTGTATAAAGGTAGTTTTTCCTTTACGAACTGCTCAATTCCACCACTGAGTCGGGTCAAACAGGTATATCACACTACGTGTTTACTGGGATGTGAAACGGATACATACGACAGCGAAGGAGCCAGGGTCCGTGTAGCGCCATGGCGTCATGTAACACGAGAGCAAGTTGAAGGCACGCTAGCTCGCTTCTCAGGGGAAATCGAACAAACCCCTCCAATGTCTGTTTTCGTGCACTTGATGATAACTTTCTCTGCGAAAACTGATTAAGAATATATCGTTCCAGATTCTCAGCATTGAAAATGGATGGCAGGCCGTTATATGAGTACGCTCGGAAAGGCATCCCTCTCCCTCGTCCAATCGAACCTCGAAAAGTGACCGTACACACTCTTGAACTCGTCGAGTGGAAGGGCGATGATCACACATACCGATGGCCCGAAAAGGAATTCTCCGAAGCAGAGAAAAGGGCGATGGAGACGGCTTTGCAGGGCGCCAAAGAGGACACGTCCCTTTCCGAAGAACCCGAGACAGCCGCCCCAAATGAAGTTCCTACAGCCTTTGTGTTGAAGATGAAGGTATCTGGAGGCACATACGTTCGTTCAATCGTCCACGACCTGGCCCATGCTGTGGGATCAGCGGGTCATGTCGTCACCTTGAGTCGATTGCGTCAAGGCCGGTTTACACTTGAGCCATCAGAAGAAACCGACCGTAGCTGTGTGCCGTGGGATATAATCAAAAGAGCTTCCGAAGATCTAGGCGAAGTTAACGATGAGGGGTGGACTGAGTGGGAAAGGGAAGTAATTGAAAGACTCGAAGTTGTGGAAGGAAAGCAGAATTAAATTATCCAAATATCATATCCTCGTTTCTTTCTGGTCTTTGCACTTATTTCTCGTCTCACTGTTCTCAGTGACCCGTATGAACCGCAGCCGCGAACCTATTCAGATCACAGAATGGAGACTCGGCACTGCTCTTTGTGTAGACGGCCAGTATTATTTATTTAAATGTTTTGGACGCTTCACCCAAATTTGCAGTGTCGTCACATTTAGTCGCAGAAGGCTTTACGAAAGCACGTAATCTTCGAATCGTTTCAATGAGCTCTGAGGAGTTCTCCTTGGTCTCGAACACCGTCCCGTTACTTCGACATAAGTAAAATATATTTACGTGCTTGTGTCTACACATTCCGCGGCATTTGCCCTTGATTTAATTTGCCCATAGAGAAATCTCCATTATTGGGTTGTTTTCCTTGTAAGATTGTGAAGACGCTTCCATTGACAGTCAGCATGAAATGCATGTCACGAGTCAGAGGTCGTCTTGCAATTATCTGGTTTCTGAGAACGCACTTTAAAGTTGAGGGAGTCTTGCCAACCGCAGAAAAAGGGTGTACTTCGAGTGTCTCATTCAGCGTTTATGGAGAAGATGTCGTCGATGTCCGGCATGACGAAGGAAAGCAACGGGCTAGTGATTATTATTTTGAAGGTTGTTTTCAATTTCAGAGCGTTATTTAATGTAGTTGAGAGGATAATCACGGTGAGGCTGGAAGAACCACTAAACGACCGAGATTCATCCCATGATCGATGCTTCGCTATGATGCATTAGGAAAATAACAAGTCCAGTGGGGTTTCAGGAAAGTGGGTTGTTTGATCCAAGGGATGTATGACCCAAAGTTCAAAGACGAAATTCTCCATACCACAGGTCTGACGCAAGTCTTTCCCGATGTCAATCGAAAATGTTTGCGTCTTATGTAAAGCCTTTCCGCACTTAAATTTCTAGAGATCCATCGATAAGTAAACGAATAAATTAGTCGGTAAATGTCAAGATGAACTACGAACCAATACCAACGACGAAAACCCTCATACCGATCAAACCACGCCTATAGTTAGTTTCCCCTTCAGATTTCTCAACCACTTCGACAATTTCAGGTATATTAATCTGGTTTTATATCAGCAAGCTCATACGCACTTCGGGGATACAGAAAGTCGCGAT
>Ga0210383_10000610_pt1 | contig 32606 bp, 25 predicted proteins | sample IncBWC14OmetaG_FD_160072 | JGI IMG/M metagenome (GOLD analysis project Ga0210383, IMG submission 160072) | Forest soil microbial communities from Barre Woods Harvard Forest LTER site, Petersham, Massachusetts, United States - Inc-BW-C-14-O ... | reverse complement strand
CCCTTCCGCTCGCTACATCTCGCCAGCCGCCGCCTCGACGCGTTTAGCCCGCAAGACGTCGAGCTCCTCCAGCAAGTCGCCGCGCAGGTTGCCATCGCGGTAGAGAATGCGCTGGCCTTCAAGGAAATCGATGTATTGAAAAACAAACTCGCCGAAGAAAAGCTCTATCTCGAGGAAGAAATCCGCACTGAATTCAACTTTGAAGAAATCGTTGGCGAAAGCCCCGCTCTCAAGCGCGCCCTCGCGCAAGTCGAGCTCGCCGCCCCCGCGGGAACCTCCGTTCTTCTCCTCGGCGAAACCGGCACCGGCAAGGAGCTCTTCGCCCGCGCCATCCACAATCTCAGCCCCCGCCGCGACCGCACCTTCGTCAAAATCAATTGCGCCGCCATTCCCAGCGGCCTGCTCGAATCCGAATTGTTCGGCCACGAGCGCGGCGCCTTCACCGGCGCCATCAGCCAGAAAATCGGCCGCTTCGAACTCGCCGATCGCGGCACGCTCTTCCTCGACGAAGTTGGCGATCTTCCTCTCGATCTCCAGCCCAAACTTTTGCGCGTTCTCCAGGAGCAGGAATTCGAACGCCTCGGCGGCAATCGCACCCAGCGCGTGGACGTTCGCGTCGTCGCCGCCACCAATCAAGATCTTTCGAAACAGGTCGCCGAGCGAACCTTTCGCAGCGACCTTTATTACCGCCTTAACGTTTTCCCCATTCAAATCCCCGCACTTCGCGAGCGCGTCGAAGATATTCCTCTTTTAGTCCGCTATTTCGTCCAGAGATTCAGTCGTCGCCTCAACAAAGCCGTCGAATACATCCCCGCCGACGCCATGGAAGCCCTCTCGCAATACTCCTGGCCTGGCAACGTCCGCGAACTCGAAAACCTCCTCGAGCGCGCCGTGCTCCTCTCCCCCGGCAAAGAGCTCCGCGTCCCACTCTCCGAACTCAAGTCCGCCACCGGAAGTTCCATCGTTGGCGCCGAAGCCTCTTCGTCCTCTACCTCCCTAACCTCCTCTGCCTCATTAACTTCCTCAATCCCCACTCTCGAAGAAGCCGAGCGCCAACACATCCTCCGCGCCCTCAAACAAACCCAATGGCGCATTGCCGGCCCCAAAGGTGCCGCCATCCTGCTCGGCATGAAACGCACCACCCTGCAAGCCCGCATGCACAAGCTCGGCATTCGCCGCCCTATTTAGTCGCTCGCACCATCGAAACGGACGCGCTGAATTTCACCTTGTTTTCACTTGGTTTTTGTTTTCCGTTCCAGTACATTCCAAATTAACCAGCCCCCCGAGGTATCCATGAAAGTCCCCATTGGTATTCCTGTGCTTTTGCTTTCTATCTTTTTCTTTGCCCCCCGCTTCCCGAAGCGCCCACCGGCTTCGACAACAAGTCCAACGGCCCCCGGTTGCCTGGCGTCTGTCGTTGAGGCGCCGAACAACTGCCACCTGACCTCACGGCCAGTGCGCAGGTACGGTAATTATTTGCGCAAAGGCCCTTTTCCATCGCCTCTCTCTCCGATTCCTTTTGTTAGCCTGTAGAGAAGCAACGGCATACCCCACGGTGTGGACTCTCGATTTTTGCGTTGAAGCGGGGGCTGTCGCTATCTGCTTGCACCCAACGTGGCCGCACGGCCGCTCTTGGAACGGTATCGCCTTGCTCGGCGATTAGGGGAGATGACGTGAAAATTGCATCCGCTTGTCTTGCACTGACTGGACTCTTAGCCATCGGCACTGCCGCTGCGCTCGGCCAGGCGCCGGCGCCTGCCGCCACTCCTGCTGCCACCGGAACTGTTTCTCGCACGACCAAAGCGGTCAACTACCGCCGCGCCGGCGGTTCCACGAAGATCGATTTTCAGGGCACGGAATTAATGCAGCAGGCCAATGGCGAGGCCAAGGTTCAGAACAAGGGCAACCGCATTGAGATTGAAGCCAGATTCGTGGGCTTCGATGAAGCCACCAAGTTCGGCCTCGAGTATCTAACTTACGTTTTGTGGGCCGTCTCTCCGCAAGGGCGCGCCGTAAATCTCGGTGAAGTGGTGCTGAAGAGCGGCGCCGGCGAAGTGAAAGCCATCACTGATATGCAGACCTTCGGCATGATTGTCACCGCTGAGCCATACTTCGCAGTCACACAACCGGGCAATACTGTCGTTCTCGAAAACGTTTTCAACTCCGCCACGCTCGGTAAAGTCGAAAACATCGACGCCAGTTTCGAGCTCCTCGGCCGCGGCATCTATTCTTCCTCCAACACCAAGATTGAAAACGCCATCTTCGGCATTGACCGCAAAACGCCGCTCGAGCTTTTTGAAGCGCGCAACGCCGTTCGAATCGCACACATTGCCCTGGCCGACAAGTACGCCCCCGCCACGCTCACCAAAGCCGAACAACAGCTTCGCACCGCCGAAGAAGTCTACGCCCGCAAGAGCGACAGGAAATCCGTCGAAGCGGCCGCGCGCGAAGTCGTCGGCACCGCCGAAGAAGCCCGCGTCATGTCTGTAAAGAAAAAGGCCGAAGAAGACGCCAATGCCAAGATCGCCGCGGACAAAAAAGCCGCCGAAGACCGCGAGGCCAAAGCTCGTGCGGACGCCGCCGCAGAAGTGCAACGCCGCCAGGAAGCCGAGCAGGCTCGCCAGCAGGCCGAAGCCGCCAAAGCCGAAGCCCTCCGCATGAAGCAGGAAGCCGAGCAAGCTGCTGCAGAAGCCGCGCGCCAAAAAGCCGAAGCCGAAAAAGCCAGCGCCGCTGCGTTAGCGCAGCAGCAGACCGCCGAAGCCGCCGCCGCTCAGGCCGCAAGGGACCGAGCTGCCGCGCAGGCGGAAACGGAGAAAGCGCGCCAGGCCGCTGCCCAAGCCGAAGCCGAAAAAGCGCAGCTTCGCGCGCAACTCCTCAACCAGCTGAATTCCATTTTGCAAACGCGTGATTCCGCCCGCGGCCTCATCGTCAACATGTCCGACGTTCTCTTCGACACCGGCAGTTACACGCTCAAGCCCGGCGCCCGCGAAAAGCTCGCAAAAATTTCCGGCATTCTTCTCGCCCATCCCGGCCTCACGCTCCAGATCGAGGGCCACACCGACAGCGTCGGCGGCGATGATTTCAATCAGCAGCTCTCCGAACGCCGCGCCGATTCCGTCCGCGATTTTCTCGCTGAGCAAGGCGTTCCCGGTTCCAACATCACCGCGCGCGGCTTCGGCAAAATGCAGCCCGTCGCTTCCAACGACACCCCCGAAGGCCGCCAGCGCAACCGCCGCGTCGAACTGGTCGTAAACGGCGACGCCATCGGCAACACCGCCTCGGCCTCCGCGGCGCCAGCGTCGCAGCAGTAATCCTTCGCGCGTTAGCCCATTGTTAATCCCGTTGGGCACGCCGAGTCGTGGGCCCTCTTTCATTGCCCTTGCGTTTCATTTCGGCACAGCCATCCCAACCGGAAACACTCAACCGTCCATTCCCCAACGCTAGGTACGTAATTGGTCCACACACGTCCTACTCTGGCTCTCCACGTGCCACAGCAGGTTGTGCGCAGCGCTGGACGCATTTCCAAAGAAATTCCCATCCTCCTGATCGGCAGCGATCTCGGCGGTAGGGTTTTCTCTGAGAACACTCATACCGTCCTCCTCAGTCTTCACGGCGCCGGCATTCTTTCCCGCCACAAACTCTCTCCCGAACAGGAACTCGTCCTCCGTTGGACCGAGCGCAACAAGGAAACGGAAATTCGCGTCGTCGGCCACATCGGTTCCTCAGGAGACTCTCATACCTACGGCGTAGCCTTCTTCGATTCGAATCTCACTTTCTGTGTAATCGATTTTCCTCCTATCTCCCAGCGCGAAAAAGAAATGGGTCTTCTCTCCCTCGCCTGCAGTTCCTGCGGCGCGCTCGATAAAATCGACGACACCAGCATCGAAGCCGACATCTGCGCCACCGGCCAAGGCGTCATTCGTTCCTGCAAGAGCTGCGGCACCACCACTCTTTGGAAATCTGCACCACCCACGGCCTCGCCATCCTCCAATTCGGTTTTGCGTCCCCCCATCAACGGCACCCAGTTGGGTCTGCTCCCCACGTCCGCCCCGACCGATCCTCCGCCTGCCACGCCCCTCCGGGCCTCGTTGCCTCCTGTTCCCGCAGCCTTGCCGCCGCAGGCTCACAGTCCTCCCGCATCCAAACCTTCGTTTTACGCTTCGGTTGGACCCATCCCACAAACCAACGCGCCCTTGGCCTCGCCGTCCGCCGCCACTAGCGCGAACCCTGCTCAATCGGCGCCCCGACCCGGCGCGCACAACGACGTCCTAACCAACGCACAAGCCGACACTCGCCCCGAGCCGCGCACCACCGTCCTCACCATGCCTCCACCGCGTGAGCCCGAACACGCTCGCGTTAATCGCCGCAAGCACTCACGCGTCAAAGTCAGCTGCTCCGCCATCCTCCGCCATCCCGAACGTGGCGACGACATCGTCGTCTGCGAGGACATGTCCCGCGGCGGCTTGCGCTTTAAAAGCAAGAAAACCTACTACGAACGCTCCCTGGTCGAAATCGCCGCCCCCTACGTCCCCGGGCAGACTCCCATCTTCGTCACCGCCCAAATCGTCTTCATCCAGGAACTCCCCGAGCAGCAGCTCATCCGTTACGGCGTCGCCTACCTCCTAATCCCCAAGCCCAACAACTACTTCTAACTTGCCGGCCTCGGCGCACGTTCTGATTTCGCCGCCCTGTAGTGACGGGTCTGAAGACCCCGCCACTACAAAGGCAAGCCCGCCTCGGCTCTTCGACTTCGCGCAGCGTAAAAGGCGGGCCTACAACTGAGGTGGGAACGAGGCGGGGTTACACGGAGGTGAGGAAGGAGCCATCGGGGAGGACGTAGCCGTAGGCCATGCGGGGGGTGTTGAAGGCGAAGGCGGGGTTGCCGAGGCGGTCGAGGAGGATGAGGCCGCCGGTGGCATGGGTGCGTTTGGCGAGGAGATGGATGGCGTCGCGAGCGGCGAGATCGGCAGCGGAATCTTCGCAGGACTTCGTACCGGGTGCGGGATTGAAGCAGGTCGCGGGGCGGCAAAGAAAATCAGCAGCGGTTTTGGCCATGACGATTTTCATGATGGCTTCGCCGTAGCCGGTGCACGATACGCCGCCGGTTTCGGAATCGGCGTAGCAGCCGCAGCCGACGAGCGGAGAGTCGCCGACGCGGCCGGGAAGTTTGCAACAGGTGCCGCCGGTGGAGGTGGCGGCGAAGAGGTGGCCGTGGCTGTCGAGGGCCACAGCGCCAACGGTGCCCTGCTCGTGGCCGCGATGATGCTCGGCGGCGTGTTCATCTTTTTTGCATTTCATCCAGGCTTCCCACTCGGCTTCGCTGACCAGTTCTTCGGGCTTGCAGAGTTTGATCCCGTGATCAATGGCGAAGCGCTCCGCGCCGTCGGCGACGAGCATCATGTGCGGGCAGCTTTCGAGGATTTTGCGGGCCAGATGGATGGGATTTTTGACGCGATGCAGGGTGGCGGCAGCGCCGGAGCGAAGCGTGGCGCCGTCCATGACGATGGCATCGCATTCGACGTGGCCGTCGAGATTGAGGTGCGAGCCGTAGCCAGCGTCGAAGACGGGATCGTCTTCGAGGACCATGATGGCGGCTTCGACGGCGTCGAGGGCCGAGCCGCCAAGAGAAAGAATAGACCAGCCGGCAGTGAGCGCACGCTGGCAGCCGGCGTTGCAAGCTTCGACGGCGTCGTCGGGAATGTCCCACGCGCCGCCGTGTACGATGAGCGATGGTTTCATCTGGATGAGAATGGCAAAGGCATACCGGTTTGTCTAGGAGCCTGACGGAAAAAATGGAAGAAGAAAAAGCTCAGCACAGAGCGCACCGCGAGGAAAAGACATTAGACGAAGAAATCGAGGAGGAAGAGGAGCAGACCAACGACGACGAGGATGGCGGCGCCGTTGATGCGGCTGCGCGGAAGGCGGCTGAGGGAACCGACAAAGGAAGTGGGGATGGCTCTGAAGCGGGAGTCTTCGCGGTGAATGTAGAAGGGGCCGACGGGCGTGTAGCGGGCAAAGGCGCGTCGAAAAATAGAAATTTCATCATGAACCCAGATGGAGAAATCGTCGCGATTGCGCCAGACGCGCGCGGCGCCCAGGGCCAGAAAAAGATAGCCGATGCAGGTTAGAAGCCCGAGGGCCGGGCCTGCTCCCCAATACATAGAGCCTCGCAGGAAGACGAAACCAATCAATTCGTAGGACGCGGGGAATGGCAAAAGGGTTACTCGTCGTCGTGGATGGTAAAGAGGCGGACGACTTCGAATTCTTTTTTGCCGGCGGGAGTGGCCACTTCGATCTCGTCGCCGACTTTGCGATTGAGGAGAGCTTTGCCGATGGGGGAGGTGGTGGAGATGAGCCCCTTCTCGACATCGGCCTCCTCGCTGCTGACGAGCTTGTACTCGATTTTCACGTCACGCTGGGTGTCCAGGACGATTAGGCGAGAGCCGTAGCCGGAACGGTCCTTCGGGATGTTGGTGAGGTTGAGCATGCTGAGGTCGCCCATGCGCTTCTTGAGATGGGCGATCTTGAGGTTGACGTAGCCCTGGCGCTCTTTGGCGTATTTGTACTCGGCGTTTTCCGAGAGGTCGCCGTGAGCGCGGGCGACGGCAATTTCCTTGGGAAGCTCGACGTTGAGCTCGTGCGAGAGCTGTTCGATTTCATCCTGAAGCTTTTTCTTAATCTTAGCCAGTGGATCGGACATGGTTGTCGGTTGTACGTTCGCTAAAAAAGTTTGCGGAGTCCGGGCATAGCGGATGGTTGCCCGGACCCCGCGCAAGGCAACATTATAGATGGTGGCGAATTGAAGTCACAAGGGGGAGCGAGGGATTTACCGCGGGAATAGGAATTACCTGATTTTGAGGGTGCGGCAGGCTTGACGGGTCCAAGTGCCGCTACCGAGCCTTATGTACAGCATATACAGCGCTCAGCGCACTTTTACCTCCAGGGTTTGGGTCTTGGTGTTGCCGCCGGCGTCGGCAATCGTGAGGGTGTAAGTTGTGGTTTTCGTGGGGGTTACGTCGACGCAGCGCGAATAGGAGGGCCAAACGGGATTGGATTGAGGCTCGAGCTTGACGGTCTTGGCGTTGGCCACGCCGTAGCACAATTGAACGGTTTGGCCGCGGCGGATCTCGCCGGGCATGGCGTAGAAATTCTGGATGGCTAGCTCTTTGCCGCCGAGCTGCTCGAGGGTGATGCGATCCTGCTCGCGTTGCTTCTCGGAACGCTCCTCTCTGGAACGATTTTCGATGGCGCGGTTTTCGAGCCAGCGGGAGACGAGGGTCCAGCCCACAACCAGTATGACGAGGACGAGAGCGGCGGAAGTATAGAGCTTGGGATTTTTGAAAAGAGACTTCGGCAGTGGATCCGGCTGCGCCAACATGGTTGCCCTCACGAGTGAAACGGCTTGCGTAGAAAAAATATCGCGAAACGCCGTTTCAGGGAAGCAGCTGCGGGGGTTCGCGCCGATTCACTGCTTGGCGGCGCGGGCTAGTTCGCGCCAGGTGATGAGTTTGATGTTTTGGTCAGCGAGCAACTGGCGAAATTCCTGGCTGGTGAAAAAGTCGAAGTCGCGCTGGCGCCAGGCGGCGCCCCAAGTGTCGCGTTCACGCGTGGCGGCTTTCATTTCGTCGTCGGCAAAAGCTAGATGGATGACGAATTCGGTTACGCCCGGCCGCAAACTTTTGAGGGCGGTCGTGTAGAACTCGGCCCACTTGGCGGGCGGGATGTTGGGTTCGATGGTGACGGTGTGGTCGATGATGATATCAGCGGGGCCCATGCTGGACTCGAGATAGGGATGATTTGCGAACCAATCGCGCGTAACGAAAAAAGGCAGCTTGTAGTCGTGGGCGACGCGCACAAACACTTCGAAGAGCTCTTTGCCATTTTCGATGAGGCGATATTGATGGGAATCGAGATGTGTGGGACGGATTCCCATGGCGTAGGCGCGGTCAATTTGCGCGCGTAGTTCCAACTCGGCTTCTCTTGGATTGATGCGAGTCGTGGGCGCCCAATCGTGCTGAAAATAACCGTTCTCATCCACCAGACTCGGGACATTGTCTTTTGAAGCGACGGGGCCCCAGCGGTAGTAGACGCGTTCGCTGGTGAGCGTCAGGTGCAGGCCGAAATCCTTGTCGGGATGGGATTTTGCGTAGTCGGCTATTTCAGGAAACCACGGACACGGAACCATGATGCTGGCGGAATTGACAAGACCCGTTTCGAGAGCCTGGGTGGTTGCGGCGTTCACGGAGTGCGTGACGCCCACATCGTCGGCGTGAACGATCAAGAGTTTTGCGTCACGGGGAAAGCCTAGTTTCTCGGCGAGAGATCTGTTTGCGTTTTGCGCGTGTGCCTGGAAAGGCGGGCCGGCGAGAAAGAAAATCAGGCACGCCAACATCCGTTTGCACTTCATCGAAAAACCTCGTTTGTTGTTTCTTTGCGTTCGGCCAATTCGAGCATGAACTCGTTTCGACTTGCGCGCCAGAAGTTCACATAACGATTTACAAAGTACTAGAATCTCCTTCAAAAAGCTTTTCAGGCTTACTCTCGTGGGGGCACGGACTTCAGGCAGGGGATGAAGCAGCGGGACCGAGTGCGCAGACGGTAGACGGATGTTGTGGTAGTGATGTAGAGATTGCAGCGCGGCGGTGGTGCGAGACGTGAAGAAGGAAGGGTGAGCCGATGGCATTTAACGATGGCTGGAATCGCAGAACTTTCCTTGGGGCGCTGGGCGCGATGGCGGGGATGGTATTCGGCAAGGGCAAGACGTTTGCTTTTTCGCCGGCAGCGGGCGGTGCGGCCGCGCCGGTTTCGGGGTTCGGCGCGAGCGGAAATGTGTATGAAGAATTGGGCGTGACCACGGTCATCAACGGGCAGGGGACGATGACCATGTTGGGCGGATCGCTGGGGCGGCTGGAAGTGGAAGCGGTGATGGCGCTGGCGGCGCAGCATTTCGTGAGCATCCCGGAGCTGGAAGTGGCGGCGGGGAAGCGCATCGCGGAGATGCTGAAACTACCCGACGGATATTCCGCCATCGTGACTTCGGGCGCGGCGGCGGCGATGACGTCAGGGCTTGCGGGAATCCTCACCGGCAACGATCCAGTATTCATTGAGCAACTGCCGGACCTGACGGGAATGAAATCGGAAGTGATCATTCAGAAATCGCACCGGAATCCGTTCGATCACCAACTGCGTGCTACGGGCGCGAAACTGGTGGTGGTGGAATCGCGCGAAGACGTGAAGAGGGCGATCAATCCGAAGACGGCGATGATGCATTTCACGAACTTTGCAAACGCCGATGGGCAGATCAAAGTCGAGGAGTGGGTCAAGCTGGCGCACGAGAATCAAATTCCGGCGTTCATTGACGCGGCCGCGGATACGCCGCCGGTATCGCACCTGTGGGACTACGCGAATATGGGTTACGACTTGATCGCGTTCAGCGGAGGCAAAGCCATTCGCGGACCGCAGTGCGCGGGGATATTGATGGGGAAGAAAGAGCTGGTGGCCAACGCGTTGCTTAACAACAGCCCGCATGAGGACACGCTGGGGCGGAGTTCGAAAGTAGGGAAAGAAGAAATCGTGGGAATGGTGAAGGCGCTGGAGCTTTACTTGAAAGAAGATCACGAAGCGCTGAACAAAGAATGGTGGCGGCGGCTGGATGCGATCTCTGCGCAGATCACGAAGGTTCCCGGTGTGAGCACGTCTTTTTCCGTGCCCGATGTGGCGAATCATGTGCCGCACCTGGAGATTTTCTGGGATCCGCGGAAGATTTCGATTTCGCCGCAGGATGCCAGCCATGCTTTGCGGGCGGGGAAACCTTCGATTGTTCTCGCGACTTCGGAGCGAGGATTGTTCACGAATTCGTTTATGTTGCAACCGGGGGAAGAAAAAATTATCGCGGAGCAACTGACGCAACTGTTTAAGGCGCACGGATTGGCGGGATAGAGATTCGAAAGCGGCGCATAAGCGGATCTTCGTTCGAATCACGGCGCAACGATGAATAGGCCGGCGAGCAGCCGCGTACGATGGTTCCTCATTTTTTGGCTGTTCGTTTTGAGCGCGGTGGCGTTTCTGGACCGCGTGAATATTTCCATTGCGGGATCGTCCATCGCGGCGGAGTTTGGGCTGAGCAATATTCAGTTGGGATGGATATTCAGCTCGTTTCTTGTAGGGTATGCGGTTTTTCAGACGCTCGGCGGATGGCTGGCGGATCGATTGGGGCCGAGACGGGTGCTCACGGTCGGTGTTCTATGGTGGGGACTTTTCACGGCGCTAACGGCGGCGATTTCCACCAGGGCGGCGGGAGCGCTGCTTCTTTTTATTACGATTCGATTTCTTCTGGGGGCCGGCGAGGCGATTATTTATCCGGTTTCGAATCAGTTTGTGGCGCGGTGGATTCCGACGGGCGAGCGCGGAGTGGCCAACGGAATTATTTTTGCGGGCGTCGGGGTCGGCGCGGGCGTCACGCCGCCGATCATCACATTCATTCTGATTCATTATGGGTGGCGGCTGTCGTTTTGGATCAGCGCGTTCATTGGATTGCTCGCAGGAGCAGTGTGGTATGCGGCCGCGCGCGATACGCCGGAAGCGCATGCCGGAGTGTCTGAGGAAGAACTCATAACCATCCAAGCGGGTCGGGACTCGCGATTGTCTGCTGTCGACGGAGACAAAGAATTCGTGTCGTGGGTAACGATTCTGACGAGCAAGGAAGTTTGGGCGGTGACGCTGAGTTACTTTTGCTACGGCTACGTCGCGTGGATTTTCTTTAGCTGGTTTTATATTTATCTCAAAGAGGTTCGCGGGCTGGACCTGAAAGCCAGCGCGATGTACGGCACGTTGCCGTTTCTGGCGATGGCGATTTGCTGTCCTTTGGGGGGAGCGATCAGCGATTTTCTGACCGGGCGTTGCGGAAAGCGGCTGGGACGCTGCGGAATTGCGGTAGTGTCGCTGGGACTGACAGCGATCTTTCTTTTTATTGGGTCCAAAGCGGAAAATGCGCAAGTGGCCAGCGTGGTGTTGGCAGGCGGAGCGGGAGCGCTCTATCTTTCCCAAAGTTCGTTCTGGTCGGTGACTGCAGACATAGCGGGAGGATCTTCGGGCGCAGTTTCTGGGTTTATGAATATGGGGGCTCAGTTTGGCGGCGCGGTCACTGCTTCGTTGACGCCTGTGCTTGCGGGTCAGTTTGGATGGATCGTTTCCTTCTATGTCGCTGCAGGACTCGCAGCGGCGGGAGCAGTGGCATGGCTATTCGTGGATCCGACCGCCAAGCTCGTGTCTGGCCAACAAGAAAAGGGCGGATGAAACCATGGTTCGCGAAGATAGATAGATGGACGATGCATTCTTTTTCCGATTGTTCAGGGAAATCGGGCAGACAAACCGCACTCCCGGTGAGTTTGCTCCTTGCAAATAATTCGGTGATGTAACCGGCAGCTTATAGTTCTCGTCGGCATTCCAATCGCCACCGCCATTGATTCGCGGTAGCGCACTTGTCGTCGCGAAAATATTTTAAGCCTCTGTTGCCAGCTCTGTCCTGGTTTTCCCGGCGGCGTCTCAAAAAAGATTCGCTCAATTAATACTTCTCGTTAATGCCTGCGTGATGATTGCCGGATAAACACTACGTCGGGAACTTTCACCTGTTCCCCCAGGAGGGAATGATGCATTCCAGTGACACGAGAAAATGGAGAGAAAAAGCGACAGCATATATATTGATGCTGGCTATATCGGTTTTTGGCTTTGGCGCACCGGCCCGAGCCGGAGACGATCTGGATAAGGCGGTCGATGAGCTCAAGACGGCCAGTCCGATCAAGCACGTCATCATCATCGTCGGAGAGAATCGCAGCTTCGATCACCTATTCGCTACCTATGTGCCGAAACACAGGTCAGAAAAGGTGCTGAACCTTTTGTCGGAAGGCATTATCGATGCCGACGGCACCCCTGGCCCGAATTTCGCTAAAGCGCATCAATATCAGATTGTGTCCGCCCCCAACGGGGGCAAATTCTTCAGCAGCGCGGATTTGGCGGATAAGCAGCTCTACACCTTCTTGCCTCCGCCCGACGTGAACGGCGTGCAAAACCCGCCCGCTGCTATCCTCCTGACTTTGGGCGGCGATCCGGGCTTGGCTCTCCAGGATCAATTTCTGATGGGAACTGGGGGCACCGGTCTGCCCTTCAGCGAAGGTCCGGATACTCGCATTCCCAACGCCACCAGCCTGCCTCCGGGTCCCTTCCAGCTGACCGGGCCGAACTTGCCGTTCGACGCCTACACCGGCGACACCGTCCATCAGTACTTCCAGATGGTCCAGCAGGTGGATTGCGCGATTGACGCAGAGCACGTATCAAAGGACAACCCGACCGGCTGCCTCCATGATCTCCAGTCGGCGATCGACACCACCTACGCCACGCCTCCCGGCGGCACATCGCATGACAGCGGGCAGACCATGGAATTCTTCAACATGCAGAACGGCGACGCGCCACTCTTCAAAGACCTCGCCGACAAATACTCGATGAGCGACAACTATCACCAACCTGTGCTAGGAGGAACCGGCCCGGACAGCCAGCCGCTGGGCTTTGCCGATCAGGTATTCTTCAGCGATGGTAACGGCAATCCCGCAACGCCGGTCGCGAAGAACATTTACAATCCCGATCCAGTAGCAGGGACGCTGAACCTCTATATCCAGAGGGCGCAATGGTTCAACTGTAACGACACCACCCAGCCCGGCATCGCCGCGATCACAAACTATCTGAATGCGCTTCCCTATAAGGTGCAAACAAAGTGCGGCCCCGGCGAGTATTGGCAGGCCGTCAACGTCAACCCTGCCTTTACGCCTAAAGGAACGGTGCAGACGGGTCTGGTGGTTCCACCGACGATGCAGAAGAGCATCGGCGATGTCATGACCGCCCACAATATTCCCTGGAAATATTATGGTGGCAGCTACGATGCCAGTGGAGCGGGCGGTCCATTGGATGGGCTCTATTGCAATATCTGCAATCCGTTCGAGTATGAGTCGGTCTATCCGAGCATGGTTGCGGATCACATGCGGGACGTGACCGATCTCTTCAGCGATCTTGTAAACGGCACGCTCCCAGCAGTTTCCTACGTGAAGCCGGACGGCGTCATGGATGGCCACCCCGCGTCTTCGAAGTGGATCCTCTTCGAGGCCTTCGCCAGAAACATCATCGAGCTGGCGCAGAGTAACCCGAAGCAGTGGGCCGAGACCGCGATCTTCGTGACGGTGGACGAGGGCGGCGGCTTCTACGACTCGGGCTTTATCCAACCGGTCGATTTCTTCGGGACAGGCCCGCGGATTCCGATGATCGCCGTTTCGCGCTTTTCAACGGGCGGACATATCAGCCACGTATATAGCGAACATTCCTCTTTTGTGAAGTTCGTCGAACGGAACTGGATGCTCGATACCAAGCTGAGCGACCGGAGCCGCGATAATTTGTCCAATCCTCGTCAAGACGACGACTCCTACGTGCCGCGCAACATGCCGGCCATCGGCGACTTGTTCGATCTGTTCGACTTTGAACACCACCATGACGGAGATCATGACGGCGATGATCACGACGGCCACTAGCGCGAGCTAACTACCTCACTTGTGTAGCCGAGCGCCGGCAGATGTTTCTGCCGGCGCTTTTTTCTCGTCATCGGGATGCCGCTGTGACATGTTCCAAGGAATTCCGGCAGCGTCGCGGCCTCATCATGCCAATGCAGCTTAGCTGGAACCTGAACGAATGAACCGTGCAGGCAACGCTCCCGCTTCCCGAACCCCGAGGCAGGATTTGAGATCGTTCGACAAACCGGGGCGGAGCGTCCGCCTTGACGTGTCGGTGGCTGGTTCGGGAGATGTCCGCAATAAATCAAAAGTTGCTGACGGCGCATCTGAGTGATTGCAAGGTGTCTTCGGAAAAGACCAAAAGCCTTGTCGGCTGGTAAATGGCGTCGCGAGCCTTCCGCTCGGGACCGAGGTAAAGCCGGAAGCCATTCTTGAGGTCGAAGGTTAGCAAGGGTCTTGCTGCAGGACTCATGCAGCCCAACGTTCGGGCAATTCAGAACGCTTCTCGGCAGGCCAGGAACGGCAGTAAAATCCGGGATTCAAAGGAGGCGGTCATGGCAACTACAAGAGTCGCAATAGCACCGATGAAGGCGGCACAGATTTCAAAGGCGGGAGGCGATTTCGAGATTGTGGAGCGCGAGATTCCTAAGCCGGGTACGGGATACGTACTCATCAAGGTACAGGCCTGTGGCGTCTGTCACAGTGACATGTTCACCAAAGAGGGCGCATGGCCGGGCATCCAATACCCTCGCGTACCGGGACACGAAATAGCAGGCATCATCGAGGAACTAGGTGCCGGCGTTAGCGAGTGGAAGAAGGGGCAACGCATTGGTGTCGGCTGGCATGGCGGCCATGACGGCACGTGTCTCCAGTGCCGGCGCGGAGATTTTGGCAATTGCCAGAATCTGAAGATAGCGGGCATCAGCTATGACGGCGGATACCAGCAATACATGGTGGCTCCCGTGGAGGCGCTGACGGAGATGCCGGAAGGCCTGAGTGACGCCGAGGCGGCGCCGCTGCTCTGCGCCGGAATTACCACTTACAACGCCCTGCGGCACAGCGGTGCGATGCCGGGCGACCTGGTTGCGGTGTTGGGCATCGGCGGCCTGGGCCATCTGGGAATTCAATTTGCGAACAAGTTTGGTTACAAGGTCGCGGCCATCGGGCGCGGGGCAGAAAACGCGTCACTCGCAAAGAAACTCGGCGCGAACGTGTACATCGACAATAAGGCGACGAACGCGGCGGAGGAATTGCAAAAATTGGGCGGCGCGAAGGTCATTCTGGCGACGGCACCGAGCTCGAAAGCCATGTCCGAAGTGATCAACGGTCTGGGTCCGAATGGAAAGCTCGTGGTCGTGGGCGCGACGGTGGAACCCATCGAGGTCACGCCGGTGCAACTGATCACAGGAAGCCGAACGATCCAAGGCTGGGCCTCGGGAACGCCAGCGGATGCCGAGGACACACTGCGCTTCTCGGAGCTAACCGGCGTGCGTCCCATGATTGAAACGTATCCGCTCGATAAGGCGGCCGAGGCGTACGCGCGCATGATGAGCGGCAAAGCACAGTTCCGTGTTGTTCTGACGATGTGAAGTTGGCCAACACGCAATTCGCTCAACAGCTTCCGGCCACTCTATCGCGCACGTCGCGTACGTGATCGGAGAACCGGCCGAGGCGGCCGTGAGAACGCCCGGTGTTTATAGATGAGACGTAACCGGGCAACGCGCATCCAACTGCTGAGGTATTCCTATGCGATCTGACATTGTTCCAGGAGCTGTCTTCCCCGACTATGAGCTTTCCGATCACGCCGCGAAACGCCGGAAGCTCTCTGAACTACAAGGACCACATCCTATGGTTCTCGTCCTCAGTCGCGGAGGCTTCTGCCCCAAGGATCGCCGGCAGGCGGAACTGCTTGTTCAACTCCATCGTGAACTCGAGGTTGCCTATTGCCGGCTGGTCACCATCAGCACCGACAATATCACCGAGACGAATGAATACCGCACCGGCGTTGGCGCCCACTGGCCTTTCCTCTCCGACCCGGGGCGTATGGTCCAAAAAGCTCTCGACATCGCCGAATACACCGATCCTCTGCACAATCCCATGATTCCGCACGTGATTGTCCTCGAGCCCGGTCTTGTCATTTATAAGGTCTACAACGGCTATTGGTTCCTCGGCCGGCCTACCATGGAAGACCTCCGCCAGGACCTGCGGGCCGTTACCAAAAAATGCCGGCCGGACTGGGATATCACCACGCCCGAATTTAGAGCGGCGTGGCAGCAGGGCCGCAAGGAACTCTTCTATCCCTACGGCAAATCGTACGCTCAGACTCTCGGCGAGCAGGATTAGCGGCTTGAACGGGAAGACCAATGCGCGTCTTGCGATTAATCGTGCGGGCTGGTGTAAACGCGGCTCGTTGCGTCGCAGGGCGGGATCTTCTCCCAGTGGGCGTCGGTCAACAGAGACCGGATCGCGCCATCGGCCCTCCATCGGCGCTGCTGACCTTGCCTATCTCGCATCTCCGTCAGTCCAACTACGTCAGAATTCGGGCTTTGCACCCAGTTTTGAAACAGCTTTTATCCCTTCCTCGTACTCAGGATGTCTTACAGTCAACCCACGAGAAGGCGTCTCACCAGATTTTGCAGGCTTGCTCGCGGACCATGGCGTCGCCCTTCTTGCAGCCAAAGGCTTCCGCAAAAATCGCCAGATTCGAAAGCGGCCCGTTGGCGCGGAACCTCGCCAGCGGATGCGGATTGGTGTTGGCCATAAGGCGCGCATACTCCAGCCTTTCATTTGCACCCCAGACCTGCGCCCAGCCTAAGAAGAATCGTTGCTCCGGTGTGAAGCCGTCCTTTTCCGGCGGACGTGGCTTGCCTTGCAGCGATTTTTCGTAGGCGGCATAGGAAATCGCCAGTCCGCCCAGATCCGCAATGCTTTCTCCAAGGACCAGCTTGCCATTCTCGTGCAGATCCCCGTCCACGACGTAGCTGTCAAATTGGTCGGAGACACACCCGGCGCGCTCCTTGAAGTTTTTCAGATCCTCGTCGGACCACCAGTTTTTCAGATTGCCCTTGCCATCAAACTGGCTCCCGTGATCATCAAACCCGTGCGTGATTTCATGCCCAATCACCGCCCCCATCCCGCCGTAATTCACGGCGTCGTCCGCCTTCGGGTCGTAGAAAGGCGGCTGCATGATTCCCGCGGGAAACACGATTTCATTCATGCTGCTGCTGTTGTAGGCGTTCACCGTTGGCGGCGTCATGCCCCATTCCGTCCGGTCCACGGGCTTCCCGATTTTGTCCAGACGTCGCGCGAATTCAAAGGCCGTCGCACGAATCTGATTTTCCGCGTAAGACCTGCGATCGATCTTTAAAGCGGAATAATTCCGCCACTTGTCCGTGTAGCCGATTTTTACGGTGAAGGCCTCGAGTTTAGCCGTGGCCTGTGTGCGAGTCTCCGGCCCCATCCAGGGCAGAGTTTGCAGATCGTCGCGCAGCGCCGCGATCAGGTTGTGCACCATTTCCAGTGCGCGAGCTTTCGCCTCCGGAGGGAAATACTTCTGCACGTAAACTTGCCCAAGCGCCTCGCCTAGCGCTCGGTCCGTTGACTGAGCACAGCGCTTCCAGCGCGGTTGAATCTCCTTTGCTCCCGTCAGCGTCTTGCCGCGAAAATCGAATTCCTCCGTCACAAATTTCTCGGAAAGCCCGGCCGCTGCGCCATTGACCAGATGCCACCGCAGGTACGTTTTCCAGTCGTCCAGTGAAGTGGCCGTCAGCTGCGCGTCGAGGGCCTTGAAAAACTCCGGCTGGCCAACGTTGATTTCCTTCAGCTCCGGGTGCCCGATGGATTTGAAATACACCTCCCACGAAAAATTCGGCGTAAGCGTCTTCAACTCCGCCAGCATCATCTTGTGATAGGTCTTGTTCGGGTCGCGGATGTCCGTGTTTTTCATGGATGCGCCAGCCAGCGTCGTTTCAATCTTCACGATAGTCGCGGCTTCCGCAGCGGTCTTGTCCGCAGGGTCGCCAAGCAATTCGAACATCTTCGCGACATGTTTCTCATAGGCATCGCGCAGATGCTTCGACTTTTCGTCATCTTTCAAATAATATTCGCGCTCCGGAAGCCCCAGCCCTCCCTGGAACGCGCTGCCAATCACTTGCGAACTATCCTTGGCGTCCTGATTCGATCCAAAACGGAAGAATACATTCGCGCCTCTCTCCTGCAGCCGCGTCGCCTCCGCTTGTAGATCCGCGAGACTTTTGACTTCCGCGATCCGCGCGAGATCCGGCTCGATGGGTTTTGTTCCCGCCGCGTCAATCGCGCTGGTATCCATGCAGCTGGCGTAGAAGTCGCCAATCTTTTGTTCGTTCGAGCCCGGCGCCGCCTTGGTGTTCGCCGCCGCTTCCAGGATTTGCTTCAGATTCTGCTGATTCTTGTCCGCAAGCTGCGCGAAGCTGCCCCAGCTCGGATACTCGGGCGGGATCGGGTTGGCCTTCATCCATCCGCCCATCGCGAATTGATAGAAATCGTCACAGGGCTTGCAGGTCTTATCGAGATTCGCCGTATTGAAGCCCCACGAAGTGGGGTTGTCTCCCGCTCTGGACGCGCGCGGGCCGAAACCTGCAAGACCGAGCGCTGCTACACATAAAACCGCGAGGATGCAGCCGCGAGAAAAAAGTCGTTTTGACATTGCTTGCCCCTGTTTGGAGTACGTGCGGAACCGCGGCAGTCGCCACTCGCTGTGGATTCCAACCGCCTCAGGATCTGTCAGTGGGACGCACGAAGCGGCCACTTCGTTTCGCGAAAGTTTAATCTGCCTGGCCCGTGCGACGAAACACCTTGGAACTTACCGGAGAGTCGTCCCGTAGAAAACGCCCTTTCCACCGCGCACATTTTTGCCGTAAGAGAGAAGTACGGTCACGCTGCCAAAGATACGCAGCTTGCATTGGACACCGGAATCCCAGAGCCATTCCCGCGAACCGAACAGACCCGAAGAGTCCGCAACCGCGCCATTGTCCAGAAAGGGCCCGAGTTTCAGGGTGAAAAACCCATTCCGGTAGATATTTTTGTCCATCTCCCAATTCGCAAGAAAATAGCGCCGTCCGAGGGGCGCGGCGCCTTTCCGCCCGTCCATCGTCCCGGCTTGGCCGCGGAGCCAGAGGTCGTTGTCGCGCTCGACGCCCAACTGGAAGAATTCATCGAGTGTGGTTTTTCCCGCGGTGCCGCCGGCGCGAACCTGCGCGTGCATCTCATAGTCGTCGCCGCTTGCTCGCGGGAGCCAATGCGCTTGGAGCGATCCTCGCAGCGTTCCGAACGGTCCGAGACCGCCCGCAAACTCCCGGCCACCCCTGGCTTCCATCGAAGAATCCAGCGTGAAGCGGCGCTCCGGCACGCGCAGAAGAGAGCGTTCAAGTCCCAGCCATGCCGCCAACGACGTGCTTGCGGTAAAGAACGGTTGTTCGGCGTGCGAAGTTTGGCCGCTCAGATTTCGAAAGTTGCGATTGGCCATCTCCGCGCCGCCGTTCCAGCTCCAGCGGCCGTTCACGACGGAATGAATTTCCGCTCCGGCAGCCACACGGCGCAAATTCAAATTACTTAGGGGGGCACCCGGGCCGAAAAAAGTCTGCGTGAGGTTCCAGTTCTCGTTGCGCGCATCCGCGTAGAAGCGAAGGCGCAAGCCCGGATCACCGTAGACCGGCATCGAAACGGAAAGTAAAGCGCGCCGCTTTTCCGGGTCCCATCGCGCCAGTGAAGTCACATTCACCGCGTCTTGGCCGAGATTGTAGAATTGCGGATAGACCGTGTCGTAAGGCAAGCCGCTCAAGAGCGAAGCGAGTTCCTCCAGCTTACCGTCGCCCCAGGCATTCCTTTCCGCCAAGTGCAGCGTTACATCATAGTTTCCTGAGCTGGCTTGCGTGAGTTCGATTCGCTGGCTTGAAAAGATCCCCAGACTGTCCAGCCGCGATTGCGTGGTGAGAAGCGCGTCGTCTGTTAAAACTTGTGGAGCGTTGAAAGCCAGAGCGCGGTTGTGCAGCGACTCCCTCAACTGCAACGCAGGCACGAAAGTTACATTCCGCAATCGAGGTTTGTCTTCGGGATTCCAGAATTTCAGAGCGGCTTCGAGGTTGCCTTCGAGGAAATAAATTGTCGCGAGAAACTCGCGCGAATAAGCGTCTTTCGGATTGCGCCGCAGCGCAGCTTGCAGGCGCTTTTTCGCTGTTCGAAAATCGTTCTGTTTGTATGCGATGCCAGCAAGTTCCACGAGAAACTTCGAATTGTTCGGTGCTTTCCGGATTCCTGCGTCGAATGCCAGCCTTGCCTCGGGCCATTTTTCCAACCGGGCCAATGCCAGCCCCTCCAGGAAATCAAGCTCAGCGGATTGGTCCGCCGCACCTCGGGCAATCGTGACCGTCGCTTCCCAATGCCCCGCATCGAAAGCAGCCTGTGCAGCCGCCAGGCGGCTTTGATCAGCTACGGGATTCTGAGCGAATGCCGGTGAAGCCAGCATCAAAACAGCAATCAGGAGAAAGATCACGCGGCCTTTTTGGGAAGCGCCAGCAGCATCCAGTTGCGGTTCAGCCGCCATTCCTTTTCGAAATCGGCGCGCTCGACCCGTAGAAGCTTGCCACGCGCTGGGTCATGGATAAAAACCGCGCCATTTTGCGAATCCATTCCCGTGACGACCACAAAGTGCAACGGCGCGCGCGTGCTTCCGGTCCGCAAACTCACGATCAGCGGTCGGCCCTGGGTCAACTGCTCCTGGAGGTCCTTCCATTCTCCTTCCAAAGGAAATACTTGAAAGCCAGTCTCCTGTAGATAACTTTCCATGTCTCAAGCAAAGTGTCCCCGAGCCTTGTGAGAGTACAGACGCTTCTGAATGGCCGCGGCGTCGGAGCGCGCAGGTTCCACTGGCGAGCCGTGCGCGTTCCAGTATTGCAGCAGCATGGAGATTGCCGCCGACCCGCAGCCATCTTCCGTTTGCTTTACAAACGGCACATCGAGCCAGATTCCTGCGCTTTCCTGGGACGCCAGCTCGCGCGGACGCCCCAGGATTAGGATCAGCAGCATAACGAACGCAAAGCGTTTCATTTGCTCAGGGAGTACTCGGGATCGCGCGCATCAGCGAACGGCGAGCGCGACAATGAGAACCGCTACGATAATCAGAATGATCCACAATAGATCGCGGTCCGAAAGATTTCCCGCCGCGAAATCCTGTTGCGCCTTCCGGGACCGTTCCGCCAGTTTTGCGAGGTCTTCATCGCTCAACTGACCCACGGCCTCGTCTACCCTTTGGTAGTCAATATTGGCGGTTTTCAACGCCTTCTGTCCCGGCTCGGAAGAAAGAAGCGTTCGAACGGCTTCTTCGTTCGATTGGCGCGTCTGGGCCGGCCGAGCGGCGTCTTTATTCAGGTCGCTTAGAGAAACAACGTGATGGTTGTCCTGGGCCCGCGCTGGGATTCCCGCCAAACCGAACACGCTGGCTATCGCCAGCATCAACGCACACCTCTTCACGCGAAAATACATTCTTCCTCCTATGTTTGGCTGGGGTAAGAATAGTTTACGAATTGACTCGGGCCGTGACAAGAAACTTCTCTGCGACACTCTCGTCCGGGAAGCGCCGCAGGCCTCGCGTCACTTTGCAGGCAGTGGCTGCTGATATTTGGTGGCGTCCACGGTTTGCCATTCGCCCTTGATAATGCCCGCGCGAATCTGCGCCGCAGTTTTTCCTTTGCGCGACTGTTCGTACGTGTAGAGATCCTCATAGATGCAGATGTTGCAGCCGGAGCCGTGCTTGCTCGCGAAGCAATCGAACAGGCTCCCGTGTCCCTGGCTGCGGTCGCAATGGCAGTAGCACGGCTCTTGGTAAAGCGTCTTTTTGATCTTTGCGGCCACCGCATACGCATTTTGCACAACGGGATCACTGAACAGTTCGGGGCTCATCGTCGCCGGGAGCGCGCCCTGAGGGGACTGCGCATGATAGGCGGGCACCGCTTCATCGCTTCCGGATTGCTCCATGCTCATGGCCGTTGATGAACTCGATGAGGCAGTCTGCGGCAAGAGCGCGAGCCCCAATGCCAGGCCAAGGAAAACCGCGCTGCCCAGAATGTTTCGAATGCCACGCATAAACATCTCCTTACTCCAGAGGCAGCCTAAATCTTGCAGCTCTACTTTACGGCGGCGCAATTGAAATTCCAACTGAGCCTGTGTTCACGGTTGCCAGCCCGGTTCTCACGGCAATCGCACCACCGCAATGCGGACCACCGCAAGCTTGGTCACGTCCATGACTTTGTCGCCGTTCAAATTGTCGATCTGGCTGTTCGCGATGAAATAGAACTCGTTGCCGCGGATCGCTCCTGTTGTTGGCAGAATTGTGAATTGCGTGTGATTCTCGAGGACTATCGTCCGGGTCACGCGGTTCCCGTCTGGTGACAGCTTGAATGCCGCGACGCGCGGAGAGCCAATTCCATTCTGAACGGCAATCAGGCTGCCGTTATGCCAGTAGAGCCCGTCGGCTCCTGCGAGCGTGCTGCGCGGGCCAGGGTCAACGTCGCGGCTTGTTCCATCGGACAAGTCAATCTTCACCACTCCAACGGCGTCCGCCACATACAGCGACCGGTCGTCGTCCGCCAGCGCGATGCCATTAGGATAAAAAAGCGTCCGATAGACAGCCAGGGGCGTGAACGAAGCCGTTCGCCGGTCAAACCGGAAAACTCGATTGTTCAAGCTGTCCGTCGTGATTACCTCTCCACTTTTGCGCACAACAAGATCATTGAATCCATGCTTTGCACCGTCGCTCGGCGCGTAGCGCCCCAGCAACTTTCCGGAAGCATCGAAATGTAGGAGCTCCGTCCGCCCCGCGTCCTCGAACGTATCCACCCACACCGTCCCATCCGTTGGGTCAAGCCGGATTCCCAGGACCGGCAAGAGGCCGTAGCGATCGCCGGGAACGAAATCGGAAGTCCGGCCCTCCGCATCAATTTTCACGATCTTCCTGCGGTTCAAGCTGCTCAAGTAGAAAAGATTTTGCTCTGCGTCGTAGGCCAATCCTTCCGGTACTAGATCTTTTTCTTCCGTAACGAATTCCAGCCGCGCTTGTGACACCTCGGGATAATCGCGGTGTACGGCCGCGACCATGTCGTCAAATTCTTTCGTCCCTTTCAATCCCAGAAATGCCGGATCGCTCGACGGGTCAAAACCTTCCCGCAGCGTCACGCATTCCTTGAGCAGGCCGAGTGCCTTTCGTGTTTCTCTCAGATGCTGGTTCGCCGCGGCCAGGAAATAAAGCACCGCGCCGCGGTCCGGCACGACAGCTCTCAGTTTCTCAACTGTCGCGATTTGCGCACGGACCTCTTCTGCGTCCGTGGGCTCCGCCGGCACTCCTTTGATTTGTTCCTTTTCTTTCTCTTGCGCGTGGGCAGCAAACGAAAAAGCGAGGGTCCCCGTAAGCACACAGGTGGCAAAGCAGTATCGCGGCAGAAGATATTTCCTCACGGCCAATTAGACGCTCGAAGTTCTATTTTGCGTGAAGAGCGTCCGCTAAACGAGCGCAGTTTCGGAGGGAGTGTACGTCGGAGGCTGGTGCGCAGACGCAAGCTTTGCCTCGAGGTACTTTGCACGGAGATGCCGTTGTACGCGTCGCCCCCAGCCTCGCACAAATGAAAAATTGAGCGCGCCGCCAATCGCCGAACTGGCCAGCGGAATCAACCGGCCAACCCATTTTTCCGCCGCTTCGGCGCCCATCTTTGCCGCAAAACGTTCGGCAATGCGCGGAGCCAGCTTTTCGAGAACTTGTTTTTCAGCCAGGTCCTTGCCGTAATCAATTCCCGCGGCAGTCGCGGCGGCCTTCCACATTTCCATTCGCTGATCGCGCCCGTGCGTTTCGAAACCGTAAAGCAAAGAGAGCCTTTGGATCAGCCGCAGCGTAATCACCGTCAGGAAGCTGGCATCCGGCAAGAATGTAATCATTCCGCCGAGCCCAAATCCCGCGCCCTCGGCGAGCGCCAGGCGCTCGGCATCGCGGATCAGCGTCGCCGCGATGGCGTCCAGTTGCTCGATCGGAACGTCCCGCATCCGTGCAAAGTCCGGCACCCACAGCTTATATTTACGGGCCAGGTGACGCCGGAAATCTTCCGGGTCAACTTCAACGGAGCGCAGCCCGCGCAGCACGCCAAAACGTAAAAAGCGCCCGACGGTGCTACCCGCAAGCGACCCCTTCCCCGAATTGTGTAACCTTGCCATACCTATTAGCATCTTACGGCGGTTACAAACCGGGGGCAACCCGAGTGTCGCAGGGATGCTCCCAGAGATACCGGCTTACTCCCCGGTTGGAAGAGGGGGGAGTTATCCGGAACGCGGCAACTAAACGGCAGTTCTACTTGACGCCGCAACGCTTTTCGGTAAACTGCATTTTTCTCTATGGCCACGATGCCACAATTCGTTCCCGTCGAAGTCGTGCAGGATCTCGACTTCCCGCAGCGCGAAGCGGCATTTTTCTACGGGCTCTTTCTGCGCGGACATTCCGCGGACCAGTTACGCAGGGACATCGAAGTTCCCGCCGCAGTCCTTCTCAAATGGCATCGCGAAGCGGAGCGCGACCCTCAATTGCGCGACATCTTCACCCGCATGGTCGATTATCGCCGCCACGTCCTCGCCATCTTCGACGCTCTGGTAGGCTCCGACGGCCTGCCGCAGCGCGTCCAGTAAACCGCACGGTATTCCCGCACCGATTCCGGACAGAAAATCCCCCCTCAGTCTGATTGCAGTCCCCATCGCCTATTCCCAAAATTCCCTGTACTTGCGTTCAGGTCAAATTTTGTCAGGCAACCAAATGAAATGCGCTGCGCTCTAACCCAAACCGGGGGACAAGTGTCACAAAATACAGGGGATTCGCCGATTGACGGGGGACTTGTCCGGGGGTTAGAATCACAACGTCCTAAAGCTTGAGGTGTATTTATGTCACGGGTAGCGCGCAGCCTGTTTGTCTCCGTATTTTCCATTGCTCTTGCCGTTCCGCAAGTCTTTGCCCAGCAAGCTCCACCAGAGAAAGATCCTTTGGCGCCTCCGGTTCCGCAGAAGCTCACCAAAGATACCAAGAAGAAAATGAAGAAGACGCTGAAGGAATTGGACAATTCCTACAGGCAGTGGCTGACCGAAGACGTCACCTACATCATCTCTCCGGATGAGCGCAACGCCTTCCTTCAATTGGACACCAACGAGGAACGCGAGCAGTTTATCGAGCAGTTCTGGCTGCGCCGCAGCAGCAATCCCGATCTTCCCGATAACGACTTTAAAGAAGAGCACTACCGCCGCATCGCCTACGCCAACGAGCATTTTGCTTCCGGCATCCCCGGGTGGAAGACCGACCGCGGCCGCATGTACATCATGTGGGGTCCAGCGGATGAAGTGGACGCGCATCCCACGGGCGGCACGTATGACCGGCCGATGGAAGAAGGCGGCGGTTCGACGACCACCTACCCATGGGAAACCTGGCGCTGGCGCTATCTGGAGGGCATCGGGGAAAACATCATTCTCGAATTCGTCGATCCCAGCGGTTCCGGCGAGTATCACCTGACTATGGATCCGGGCGAAAAAGACGCCCTCTTGCACGTGCCGGGTGCAGGCTTAAGCTTGATGGAAGAGATGGGAATGGCCTCGAAGGCGGATCGCTTCACGCGTTCCGATGGTACGACCATGCCCACGTCACTTGGCGGCACGCCCGAGAGCATGAATGAGTTCACCCGCCTCGATCTCTACTCCAAGGTGAATAAACCACCCGAAGTGAAATTCAAGGATCTTGAGGCCGTCGTAACTTCGCGCATCGTGCGCGACCAGGTTCACTTTACCTGGCGCACGGATTATTTGAAGGTGACGAACGACACTGTGCTCGTCCCGGTGACAGTGCAGGTCCCCAACGGCCAACTCACCTACCAGTCGAAGGATGGCATTCACTCCGCAACCCTCAATGTCTTTGGCCGCGTCACCACCTTGACGGGTCGCGTGGTCCAGACCTTCGAGGATTCCGTCAGCCGCGATTTTCCTGATTCGCTCTACCAGCAATCGCTGAAGCTGCAATCCATCTATCAAAAGGCCGTTCCTCTGCGCCCAGGACTCTATCGCCTGGATATCGTGATCAAGGACGTGCAGAGTGGAAACGTCGGCGTAGTGAACAGCCGTCTCGCTGTCCCGCGCTATGAGGATGAAAAGCTGGAGGCCAGTTCGCTAATCCTCGCCGATCAGATCGAACATGTTCCCGCGAAGCAAATCGGCTCGGGTCAATTCGTTCTGGGTTCTTCGAAAGTTCGCCCGCGTCTGGATGGCGATTTCACAACCGCCGACAAACTCGGCATCTACATGCAGGTCTACAACCTGAAGTCTGATGACACCACGCACAAATCCGACGCCACCTTTCAATACACCGTGAAGAAGGGCGCCGAGCAGATCATGCAGTTCAAGGAAACCTCGACGGACATGAAACAGACCGGCGACCAGGTCACCATCGAACGCCTGCTCCCGCTCGCCACCCTGACGCCGGGAAAGTACACTCTTGAAGTCAACGCCACGGACACGCATTCGAAACAGACCATTTCTCGCACGGCAGAGTTTACGGTGAAGGCGCCGCTCGAAGTAAAAGCCGCGGCTAATGCTGCACCGGGGAGGTAAGACGACGTGAAACAGGAAAGGCTCCGACTCCTGGGGGCCCTCATCCTGACCGCCATGGTTTCGTCCTTCGCGACGCAACCGGCGGCCGCGCAAGCGAAGCTCGTCCCGGGCAAGCTTGCAGGAATCGTTCGCGACGCTGCGGGAACGCCGCAGATGGGCGCGAGTGTACAATTGATAGCGGAATCCGCCGGCACGGCCATCGCGCATGGCTTCCTCACCAACACGCAAGGCGCTTTTCGCGGTGACAAGCTCATTCCTGGTTTTTATACCGTCCGCGTGACGCTTGCCGGTTTCCTTCCCAGCCTCGAAAAACATATTCAGATCAGCGCAAATGTGACCACTGTCGTTCGCATCGAGCTCCAATCCATGTTTGCCTCGCTCGATCAATTGCGCCGCACTCCTTCGAACACCGCGGTAGACTCTGACGATTGGAAGTGGGTGTTGCGCTCTGCTTCCGTGACGCGCCCCGTGCTGGAATGGGTGGACGGCGATACGCTCAGTGCTTCCACGGTCAGCGTGGAGTCCAGCATTCCCCGTGCGCCGCGGCTTCGCATGGAATTTACCGATGGCGCGCTCCGCCCGGTTTCGGCTTCCACGATTGCCTCGGCTCCGGCCACTTCGGTGGCCTACGATCAAAAGCTAGGCGGCGCCGGTAGCGTCATTTTTGCCGGGCAGATGAGCTATGACGAAGATGCGCCCAGCGGCGGCATCGCCACGGTATGGTTGCCGACTGGCACGCTCGGTGCAGGCCCGCACACTGCGCTGGTTTTGCGCGAAGCTCGCCTGGGCCCCGATGGGCCGACGTTCCGGGGCGTGCGCCTCGACCAGGGTGGTTCCATCGCTTTTGGCAATCGCGTCGCCCTGCGCTATGGCGGCGAATACGTTTTGGTCGGGCTCGGGTCCGCTGCTTCTTCGCTGCGTCCGCGCGCCGAGCTCAATGTGCGCTTCTCTGATGAGTGGAGTGCCGCGCTGATTTTTGCCTCCATGCCCGCGGGACTGACTCCGCTCGAAACCACTGACTCCGAGCAAGGCGGCGAGCTCGTGGCCGCGCTGAATGAGTTGGACGCTTTCCCCGCGCTGTTGTGGCACAGTGGCCGCCCAGTTCTGCAAAGCGGCTGGCACGAGGAGATCGCCGCAGAACGAAAAGTCGGCGCGCGCGGCAAGTTGCAAGTCGCAGCTTTCCACGATGACAACAGCCACGTGGCCGTCTTCGGCCGCGGCAGCGACCTGCCCACGTCCGATTATTTTCAGGATTATTTTTCCAACGGCTTTGCCTACGACGGCGGCTCTTCGAGCAGTTGGGGAACGCGCGCCGCGTTTCGCGAGAAACTGGACGGGGACACGGAATTCACCGCCATCTACTCGTTTGGCGGAGCCCTGACTACTTCGGATCTTCCGGACGATGTACTCCGTGACATGCTTCGTACCGCTACGCGTCATTCGTTCGGGGCGAGTATTTCCGGGAAAGTGCCGCGTATGCACACCAGGGTCCTGGCCGGCTACAAATGGATTAGCGGCCCGGCCATTTCACGTGTCGATCCCTATGGCGAATCTATATACCAGATGGACCCTTACTTCCATTTGAGCGTCCGTCAGCCTTTGCCGAAATTCGCTCTGGGAAGGTGGGAGGCCATTGCCGACTGCGACAATCTATTAGCGCAAGGCTATGCCTCCGCGAATAGCAGGGATGGCCGGCTCCTCCTGGTCCCCACGTTTCGCACCTTCCGGGGCGGATTGAGTTTGCAGTTTTAGGCTATTCTGGGGCTCTCGAAAGCTGTATTTGTCCTTCCAGAAACTGGATTGAGCAGGGTCTTCCAGCCTTCTGCTCCCGTAACATGTTGAAGAGGCTAGAGTTCGGCGAGCTGTCATCTACCAAACATTGGACATTGGTTTGCACTTAACTCTGGGCGGTGGAGTGTCCCCCTGCCTGGTCAGGCTATGAAGCAAAATTTGCGAGTCAGCCTCGGGGCCGTCGTGCTAGCGCTAGCCACGCTGGCGGCCATCATTTTTGCCATCATCAATTTCGACCAGCGCAGCCGTTTCGATGTGGTCTACGACGGGGTGGCCTGGCTGGACACCGACCATGGAGTTCAGGCCCGGCAGGTTTCGCCGAACTCTCCTGCAACTCGCGCTGGCATTCGCGCCGGCGACGTACTCCTCTCCATCAATAGCGCCACCGTTAGCAGAGCCGCGGAAGTCGCACGCCGCCTGGATCGCGCCGGCCTCTGGAAGGAGGTGCGCTATCATCTCGCGCGCGGAGGTCAGGAATTCGAGACGCCCCTCATCACCGCCGGCGCCGAAAAGCCCCTCGCAACTGAAAATTATCTTCGCATCGTGGGTCTCTTCTATCTCTTCATAGGGCTGTTCATTTTCGTTCGCCGGTGGAATGCCCCTCGCGCCGTGCACTTCTACGTTTTTTGTCTCGTCTCCTTCATACTCTGGTCCTTCCACTTTAGCGGCAAGCTGGATACCTTCGATTGGGAAGTGTATTGGATTGAAGTCGTAGCGCGCTTGCTGGCGCCTGCCCTATTGCTCCATTTCGCTTTGGTTTTTCCGGGACGAACGGAAACCACCATCCGTACTTCCTCGAAGCTCCTGGCCGTCTACCTTTTGCCGCTGGCCATTCTTCTGATTCACGTCGGCACAGCGCTAAATGCTTTCGGTTTTGTGCCCTGGCTGGGCGCCTACATAGTCTTGACGAAGATTGAATTTAGCTTTCTCGCGGCTTGTTTCTTGGCTGCAGGGCTTGTCTTCTACAAGAGCTACCGCGAGTCCCCCTCCGGCGTTCTCCGCCAACAGTTGAAATGGCTCACCGGCGGAACGTTGATCGGCGTTCTGCCCGTTTCGCTTCTTTACATCCTGCCGTTGGTCTTTGACGTCGACGTGGAATCCCATCCGTGGATGAAGCTCTCCGTTCTCAGCTTGGTGCTGATCCCGCTGTGTTTCGGCTACGCCGTCATTCGCTACCGCTTGATGGACGTGGACATCATCTTCAAGCGCGGCTTGGCCTATACCGCGGCGACGGCAGGTGTTGCAGCGGTGTACTTCGCACTTGTGGCCTTGATGGCCTTCATCTTCCACGCGCAGACCACCGGCCCCGTTGGCGGCATGATCGCCATCGTCATTGCGGCATTCCTGTTCCAACCCTTCCGCGAATGGATTCAGGCGCGCCTGGACCGCTTTTTTTACCGCGACCGCCTGGATTATCGCCGCACGCTGATTGAATTCGGCCGCGCGCTCACCAACGAAGTCCGGTTCGATCCCATGCTGGGCTCGGTCATGGACCGCGTCTCTCAAACGCTACTGGTCGACCGTCTGGCCATTTTCATTGAAGACCCGCTCCAGGCCGGCCGCATGCGTCTGGCGCGCTCCATGGGCGTGCGCCTTTCCGAATCGCTGGATCTTGGCTTCCTCGAGCCGGCCCGGCCCGAGTTCGCCCGCGGGGCACTCTTTTTTGAGTCGCCCCGTGCGGCGAGAGACGTCAGCGAACCCGTTCGCCGCACGCTCGAACAACTCGATCTCAACTACTACGTCCCATGCCGCATTCGCGAGCATACCGTCGCTGTTCTCGGTCTCGGCAAAACGGTGGACGGCGATTTTCTCTCCAGCGATGACGTCGAGCTTGTGGAAACGATTGCGGGCTACGTCGCCGTGGCTCTCGATAACGCGCAGCTTTACACCTCGCTGGAACAAAAAGCCCTGGAAATCGCCCGCCTCAAGGATTTCAGCGAAAACATCGTGGAGTCTTTGAACGTTGGCGTGCTGGCCGTGGATCTCGACGGCATCGTCGAATCCTGGAACACGCGCATGGAGCAGCTCTTTGGCGTGGCCCGCCAGGAAGCCGTCGGTCGTCAGCTCAGTTCTCTTCTTCCCGAAGAATTGGCGCGCGAAATTGCCGCCCGCGGCGACGAAGAGCAGATCACCGGCATCTATAAACAGAGACTCCAGCATCAAGGAAAATCGCTTACGCTTAACGTTTCCATCGCGCCGCTGGTCAGCAAATCGAGCGAACGCATCGGCCGTCTCTTGCTCTTCGACGACGTGACGCAACGCGAACGCATGGAAGAGCAAATGTCTCAGACGGAGAAACTTACTTCTCTGGGTCTCCTCGCCGCCGGCGTGGCACACGAAGTGAATACTCCGCTGGCCGTCATTTCCAATTACATCCAGATGCTCGCCAAGCAGATGCCCGAGGGCGACCCGCGGCAGTCCATCATCGAGAAAATCGTCAAGCAAACCTTCCGTGCCAGCGAAATCGTCAACAACCTGCTCAATTTTTCACGCACCGGCGCGGCCGAAGCCACTGACATTGACGTGAATCGCGTCGTCGAAGAAACCCTTTCTCTTGTAGCGCACCCGCTGAAGACTTCGCAGATCCAGGTCGTCAAGCAACTCGGTGAACCGTTGCCTCCCGTTCGCGGCTCCGCCAATAAGCTACAGCAGGTCTTCTTGAATCTTTTCCTGAACGCCCGCGATGCCATGCCCGCCGGCGGAATGCTGGAGGTGCGCACCGCCGCCCACAATGGCAGCGTCGAAATCGAAGTTGCCGATACCGGTGGTGGGATTCCTCGCGAACACATCCACCGCATTTTCGATCCGTTTTTCACCACTAAGTCCAACGGCCGCGGCACCGGCCTCGGCCTTTCCGTAAGCTATGGCATCATCAAGGAGCACTCCGGAAAGATTGACGTGCGCTCAACTCCCGGCAAAGGCACCTCCTTCCACGTCGAGTTTCCTGCTGTCAAGAAAGCGGTCCATGTCTAAAGGGTCCATCCTGGTTGTTGACGACGAATCGGAAATCCGCGAAGGCCTCGAAGTTCTGCTGAAAAGCGAAGGCTACGGAGTTTCCAGCGCGGACACCGGCGAATCCGGCCTCGCCAAGCTCGAACAGCATCCTTACGATCTTCTCCTGCTGGACGTCAGCTTGCCGGACCGCAACGGCCTCGACATGCTGAAAGAAATTCACCGCCGTGATCCGCAACTCTCCGTCGTTCTGATCACCGCCTACGGCTCGATTGACATGGCGCGCGCCGCCTTCAAAAACGGCGCGATGGACTACATCACCAAGCCCTGGTCCAACGACGAATTGCTCGCGCAAGTCGCCCAGGCCGTCGAATCCCGCCGCCTTCGCGATGAAAATCTTCAGCTCAAGCGCGCCCTGAAGCAGCGCTTCAATTTTCCCAACATCGTCGGCAAGAGCGACAAGATGCACGTGTTGTTCGACCTGGTCACGCAAGTTGCTCCGTCGCGCTCCACCATTCTCATCAGCGGCGAAAGCGGCACGGGCAAGGAACTTATCGCCAAGGCCATTCATTCGGCCTCGACCCGCGCCGACAAAGCCTTCGTCCCCGTGAATACCGGCTCGATTCCCGTCGACCTTCTGGAATCCCAGCTCTTCGGTCACGTGAAGGGCGCGTTCACCAGCGCCGTGGCCTCCAAAAAAGGCCTCTTCGAAGTCGCCGACCAGGGCACCATCTTCTTCGACGAAATCGCCACCATCGGCCCGGAAACCCAGGCCAAGCTCCTGCGCGTCATCCAGGAGCGCGAGTTCATGCGTCTCGGCGGCACCGATCAAATTAAAGTCGACGTCCGCATCGTCGCCGCCTCCAACGTGGATCTCCTCACATTGGTCCGCGAAGGCCGCTTCCGCGAAGATTTATTTCACCGCCTGAACGTGATCCATCTCGTGATTCCTCCTTTACGCGACCGCCGCGAGGATGTGCCTCTCCTTTTGACGCACTTCCTCGAACGTTTTTGCCTGGATAACGCCAAGCCAGTGCGCCAGTTCACAGCCCCCGCGATGAAGCTGCTCATGGACTACGACTGGCCCGGTAACGTCCGCGAGCTGGAAAATGTCGTTGAACGCGCCGTCGTTCTCTCCACCCAAGAACGCGTGGACGTCGATCTCTTGCCGGAAAGCATTCGCAGCAAGGAAATCGTTCGCGGCGTGCGCCTCCAGCTTTCCGAATTTATGCCGCCGCTCCCCGGTGAGCCCGGATCGCGTTCCGCCGCGGACAATCCTCAGCCCTCGCTGTTCCAGATCATGGACGAGATTGAGCGCCGCATCATCATGGACATGCTTGAGCGCACCGGCTGGAACCAGACCGAAGCTGCCGAGCGTTTCCTCATCCCGCTCTCCACGCTGAATCAGAAGATCAAGCGCCTGGGCATCGACGTCCGCCGCCGTGGCCGCGGCGACGATAGTCTCACCGCCGCCACCGGAAAATAGTTTTTCGCCCACCACCCAGGAAATTCCGGTGATTATCTCCCCGGCGAAATACTCCGCGCAATCACGTAAACTACGTTCGAATCATAGGGAGAACTCTTTGCCTCCAGCGCCTTCGTTCGAAACAAATTCGCTGCAGAATGAATGGCGATTGCTCCTCGAATGCGCTTCTCCCG